>Ga0099797_100570_pt1 | contig 23513 bp, 25 predicted proteins | sample Uncmet_Sort48C_1_FD_89871 | JGI IMG/M metagenome (GOLD analysis project Ga0099797, IMG submission 89871) | Marine eukaryotic communities from CALCOFI LINE 67, Pacific Ocean - C012_Sort48C_1 | ecosystem: Environmental > Aquatic > Marine > Oceanic | place: Pacific Ocean: Monterey Bay | collected...
AAACAATACGAAGGTAAATAATGATCTATAATTTTCATCATGGCTAAAAAGAGCCCTGATTCGCCCTGAAATCCTTCGCGATTGCCGAAGCGACTCACAGACACACATGGGAAACCTGATGAGATTAAGTCCACATCCACGAGGTCCGCCGGAAACTTCTGTACATCTCTTACAATTGGCGCTTTGTCAAGATGTCCTAATTGCATGTTTTTCTGTAGTACACGCACACACTCAGGGTCCTGCTCACAATATGCGACTACCTTACTAAACCTACGAAGACCTAGGGCAGCGCCGCCGCAACCTGAGAACAGGTCAATTGTACGTAACTTCTTCATTTTTACTTGTGCATGTTAGAGTTTTTTTTCAAAGAAATCAGCACAAGGGTAAAACCCATTGACATGGACGAAGGCACTCCGTTAGGCCACTGACAAGGAGCCTTTGAAAAATCAGCGCATGTGTAGGTAGTCCCAACTTGTCAATCTCGCTCAAATTCTTTTCTATCGCATAATAGAAACACAGAATGGAACCAAGAAAGAAACCACGAAGAAGCATTGAAGATTTTTTCACCGCTCATGTTCAACTTGAATCTAAAAAGGTTCAGGCTGACGTTGACATCGCACAGACCCAGGCCAACGTTGACATCGCACAGACCCAGGCCAACGTTGACATTGCACAGACCCAGGCCAACGTTGACATCGCACAGGCCCAAGCGCAGGTCCAAATCGCGCAGGCCCAGGTCCAAATCGCCCAGGCGCAGGCCCAAATCGCTAAGGAGCAGACACGACAGCTTGAGATTGTGACACCATTCCAGGAACGAGTCGCTCAAGCTCAAATTGCAGGCGCCATGGCAACGCAAGCACGTACTCCGTCTCCGACAAATGACCTACCTAGGACCGATACTGACCAAAAGCTGCTGGAGTCACTAAGAATCGCGACAGAGCTTCACATCGGCAACACACCGACAGAACAGAAGCTCTACACGGACCTGATGAAGGCTTTTGACACATGCGGTGACACCATTGGACGACACATGAACTACAGGTCACTCATCGATGACATTAAGAATGTGGTACCAAAGCTGCAGGAGTGGGCGGGAGTCACGAGCCAACAAGAACGAAACAAGCTCGTTCACATATTGCACGACGCCTGCTGCATGATAGAGCAAGACCGGACAAATCCACTAGGGAAGTACCCGAATAACACATCGACCGAAGAGAAGCTCAAGAGCGCAGTAGAGGAAGCAAAAAAGGTCGTGAATGTCGAGATACAGACTGAAACAATCATCGCAGATGTCATCGGCCTCGGGCCAGACACAAGAGAGCTCGACCTTGGTGAGGTGCGACGGGACTTCTTGCCGAAGCTGCGTCAATTCGAGGCACTCACCAGGCTCGACCGGCCCAATGCGCGTAAGTTTCTGAACCGGCTCTTTGGCGCATTTCAGGAGTCGTTCATTTCAAACGACGACCCAGAAAAACGGATGACGCAAATTCGACAGATGAACCGGCCAGGCAACTTTAATTGCTTCTTGTGCAGCCTGAAGCTGCAACAGAGAACAATCAAGGCGCATGTGCAAGAGAAGCACCCGGAGGCACTTGGATGCATTCGTCTAGTGCACTTCGACGGCACTGCTCAGTACTTTTGGAACAGCACAAGTGCAGACCATATCACAAACAAGACCTTACGCCTGTTCGAGTGCAAAGAGTGCAACCTCGCATTTCCGAGCCAAAGCGATTTGAAGACCCACAACACGCGACATGACCGCAGCACGCGTGTCAAGTGCACATGGGAGGGGTGCAAGGAGGACTTCATATCAAAGAACGCCATGGAGGCACATGTGGCAACAGAGCACCAGAACAAGAGCAGGTTCATGCACAACGGTAAGGCATTCGCGAGTGCAGCAAATCTCCAGAAGCACCTCGATGCCATTAACGGCAACAAGAAATTTCCGTGCCCGAACCAGTGCGGCTACTCGTGTGTACAAAAGGGAAAACTCGCAAGTCACCTTAAGACATGCGGCAAAGTGTCGGAACGCAGGAAGAAGCACGAGGAGGCAATGAAGGCACACCTGCTTGCTCAAGGGTATGCAGAGCACAAGGGCGACTCGTTCTTTCCAGCTGTTAAGGTATTCCGCCGCGAGGTTACCGTCCGTCACTCTGATGGCAGCAGAAGCCGGCTTGACTTCATCGTTCGAATCAATGGCATCATTTACCTCATTGAGGTCGATGAGGATCAACATCGCGAATGTCCTGCAAAGGTCTATACGGTCGAAAAGGAACAGAAGCGTATGCTTGCTGTTAGCGATGCCCTAACGGTGGCCCACCCAGGTGAGAAAATTGTGTGGGTCCGTTTCAATCCAGACGGATTCAAGGTTGACAGAAAGACCCAGCGAACGGACAAGCTCAAGCGTTATGCACTGTTCGACAAATACATACTGCATAACGACCTTGGGAACATGGTCCCGAGCATTCCAGTGGAGATCAATGGCCAGCAGTACACACAGACGATCGGGCTTGTGTACATGTTTTACGACATGGATGCGAATGGCAAGACACTGCTGACGAAGGCCGAGGACTTCATGCTCCCGCACCATTTGATTGAGCTAAAGATTGATGAGATCTGAATGAACTAAGCAACAAACCTCTTTCATAGGGTTTCACATCTATCCAAAACATGCCCTATAGGTGCCACCATTAGGATTGTCAGCATGTCTCCATTATTATCCAGTAGCAATCCTTCTTCACCGTATTCACATGGATCATTCTCTGTAAACTTTGTTACATCGCCGTCTTCATCTTCGTCCTTTTGTGGTAGCATTTGAGCGATTATATCAAAACCCAGTTTTCTATATAAAGCAATTAATTTGCTATTATCTCCATTTACGTCACCACCAGCTTCAAGGGCTATATTATCACTTGGTTGAAGTTCATACTTGCGCATCATGTGAAATAACAGTTTACAGAAAACTTGTCTTGTATGTCCTCGAGGGGCATACATCAAACTCGGTTTTGCTTCCCTACCCATGCTATGTAAACCATGCAACGTAATATGTACAGGGATTTTTCCTTCCATATCACAATATTTCGCACATAGACCCTTCGTACATAGTCTATACACCGAGAGCCCGAAATATTCAGAAGCTAATCCAGGTTTCAAATGAACTGACATTCTAATATGAGTGTTAAAATGTGAGTGATAAGCTGAATACGTAATATCATGAATATTAAAACTAGTATCGATTATCTCTTTTACGAAAAAACAATCCTTAAGCTCCTCGTTATAATCATTGCGTTTCAACAGCATGTCGATGTTTGAAACCAACTCTAATTCGTTCTTAAATAAATAAAAAATTCTCCTTTCAATCGTACGATCCGCGGATGAGATTTTAACTACTCCGTTTTCGTTGTCGCCGTACAAAGTTACAAGCATATCTTGATAATAGAAATCGATTTTCAATCTAATCCGATATTCCTCAGTATCAACGGTAGTCCGAGTGATTCCAGGCATCGAATTAATTAATTCTACTAACCTATTGACACTCATTATACATGTTTTAGGAATATTATACTTAACATGTGTACCGTAAACGGATTCAATGTCAACTGTATGATTATCTTTCAATTTAATCACCTCGAAGTAATTCTGAAAAGACAAGATTGACTCCGCATTTGACTCCACTAAATCCGTCAAGATTTCCTTGTATTTCTTAGCACATGTAATAAAAACATAATCTACGCCTCCTTTGCTCGATTGTTGGAGTTGGGCATAAGGGTGACGTCTATTTCCGTCAGGGCCTCCGAAGCCCTTCGTATAGTTGGTATTAGCACGTACCTTATGTCTTAACGCACACCCAATTTTACCATTTAATCTCATTTGCTTTTTTAATTTTTGGCACAGTTTTTTCAAAGACACGAAACCTTTGAAAACAATGTCTATCGTTTCTCTCGTAAAAGTAAGTCTGCTTCAACACCCTTCCGTGAGCTACCGTAACTGTCGTGATATTTATGCTTAACTTTTGGGTTGAGGGTATGGATGATAACAACGATTGACTCCGCCCAAGATTACCATTTAGCCTGTGAGCACTATACCTTTCTCCATTTTTCCCGTCACTGTGTAATTCACTTCAAATGGTTTGCTTCTATCGTATTATCTGTAAAAGAGTTTACAAATGTTTCGTTTGCCTCATCCTCGAACTCAAATTCCCAGAAACTAAGTTTTTCAAAGATGTTCCAGTCATCATACTTATGTCTAAGTTCAGCCTTTCCGTATGTATTAATTTTCAATATAAGTACACTTCCACTTCGAATTCCGTGGTTTTGATCAACCCCGTCAACGACCCTGACAGTCCACTCAGGTATCGGTCCATACTCACTCTGCACCTTTGCGAGAACCTTAAGGGTCATAAATTCCTCTATCCACCGTTGATTTCCATCCTTTTTGTCCCCCCATCTTTGCAGCTTTATGTCGTATGAAGAACGTCTTTGTATATATGGCTCAGTACTAGCACCAGATCGTGTCTTAACGCCAAACCCCATATAATGCATATTAGCATGCACTTCATGCTTCAATGCATGTTCAGGTTTACCATTCAGCCTAAGTGAGCGGGCACGTTGCATATGAGCATTATACCTTTCGTTATTTGCATTTTGCATTTTGTTTTTTTGTTTTTTTATTGTTTGTTTTTGTTTTTTACTTAATTACCAAAACTTTTTTTACTTTGTATCCAAATTCAGAAGAATAACAATAAACAGATAATCAAGGCAACTCCACCTCGAAGCCGCCGTAATGCAATTGCCGTAGACTCACGCATTTTAATTTTATAATGCGTATAAACAAAAAACAATGGATGCGCTAGACGTGTTGCGAGTTTCCCTAAAGGCCTTGGTTATTCACTTTTCACTCTCGCATGTGATTTTAGTGGGCTTGCATGCACTGTTCAAACAGTACATTACTAGAACTCTTTCGAGAAACGCTCCATCGTACGACCTAAATCTAATATGGCTTGTACCAAGCGATACAATATTTACATTCGCGGCCGTTGCCATTTGTCTTCAAGTCAAGGATCAACAGAAAAGTCCCCTTCTTTTCTACTCGGGAATCACCACCGCTGTTTCACTGCTCACGAACATCATAGGAGAGCTTAGAGTCCTCGTTTATTTTTCTCATTTCCCAGTCAGAATATCAGCTCTAATGTGCATTACACGAACAGTAGCACATGCGGTGGGAAATGGCGCGATGGTATTTGCCATACAAGACGAGATTTGAAGCAAAATAATTTCAGCTGTAAATCACAAAAAACAAAAAGACGGATGAATTCTACTCTTATAATCAAGACAGCTAATAAGACTATCCTACCAAAAGTAACGCCTGATGAAGGTCACCAAGGATTCACGACTGGTGGAACTGATGGGATTGGTGGTCGCGAGGTCAGTTTTAACGATCGCAGAGGATCCGAGAAAGCATATGCAATTCTTTCTATAATTAAGTTCATTGACGGTGGTAATATTTCAGCCAAAACCACATTCAATGCACAGGCAAAAGTTAAAGACATGACTAAGCCGTGGAAACGACAATTCAGAGCTGAACCAAATGGAGATGGACGCTTTACACTATACGAGATTGACAAAGGCGAGGAGTACCAGGTAGCAACCGCCACGGACAAACAACATTTATTTGGCATAGAAAAGGCTGTTGCAAAGAAATACATTCCAGAAACAATCACCTTTGACGATCATTTGTTCACGCAAAAACGCCTTAAAGCTGAAGCAAAGGGTATAACACTTACATCCACAATTCCAAAACACCACAAGCTAAAAATAGAAGTTCCCACTGACACTAGTGTACTTAAAATTAAAACTGGAACACGGGACGTGTCATTTGACACAAATATCTCCGAAAAGGGCCTTGCGTTATTTAACATTATGAAGTTCATAGAAGAAACACCACTAAGTAATGACGAGATTGTATTTAAGTGTACCTCGAAAAACAATGGAGAAATATGGAATGCTGAGGTCATAGCAAAAAATACTGATGACGGTTACCAATTGTTGTACAACGGCGCACATGAAGTATCACGTAATAACACCTCTAGATTCAAGGGTCCATCATTGCCTAAGTCAAAACCGTACGATCACCTACGTCCCGAAGCAAAGAAAGACAGTCCAAAAACAATCACCTTTGACGATCATTTGTTCACGCAAAAACGCCTTAAAGCTGAAGCAAAGGGTATAACACTTACATCCACAATTCCAAAACACCACAAGCTAAAAATAGAAGTTCCCACTGACACTAGTGTACTTAAAATTAAAACTGGAACACGGGACGTGTCATTTGACACAAATATCTCCGAAAAGGGCCTTGCCTTATTTAGCATTATGAAGTTCATAGAGGAAACACCACTAAGTAATGACGAGATTGTATTCAAGTGTACCTCGAAAAACAATGGAGAAATATGGAATGCTGAGGTCATAGCAAAGAATACTGATGACGGTTACCAATTGTTGTACAACGACACACATGAAGTATCACGTAATAACACCTCTAGATTCAAGGGTCCATCATTGCCTAAGTCAAAACCGTATGATCACCTACGTACCGAAGCTAAGCACATAACAATTACAACGGATATTCCAAAGGTCCCGGAACTAAAAGTGAAGATTCCCGCTGACCCTAGTTCACTCAAAATCCGAACTGCAACAAGGCATGTGTCATTCGACGAAAACGTCTCCCAAAAGGGTCTTGCATTATTTAGCATCATAAAGTTCCTACAAAAGCACAACGGCAACGAAAATATTATATTCACATGTACCGCATCAATTGGACACGAACGATGGGACGCGACGGTCCATGCTAACTACACCGATAGCGGTTATAAATTGCTTTACGACGGCGAATATGTGGTAACATGCGGAGATAAGTCGTTGTTTGGGAGTCCGCCACCTAAGTCACCTTTGGCAGCTGCTGCGGCCGCTGGTATGAGAAGAAGGGAGAGACTCGCACCTGCCGTAGATATGTCAGTTGGCGAGAAAATGAACCCGTTTGAAAAGCTCTTCGGATTTAACGAATACTTTAATGAAAGCAACCCGTCACAAAGTTCATACGAGAAGGTCCGAGAAAACTTTAAAGTGGAAGGGCAGAAACTAAGATCACTAGCCAATGATCGCACATTTCAAATTGGTAAACTTAAGTTACCGTCACTGCTTGAACTCAGAAATTCACTTCGGAAACTCGAATCGGAGGGCAAACACGACTTGTCAGGTAAGTGTACACTTCGTCATGAAGTGGTTGGTGACATCTTTAAATACCATCACATGCACCCTCATGCAGTTTTTCAGGTAGCAAGTCAATTCAACTTACTAGAAATGGCTAGCCCCAATGCGACTCCTGAGCTAGGTGTCACTATATACCACAACGACAACACTCAAGGCCCGGCATGTGCACTTGCATGTATGGCAGCCACTGTCTTTCGTAACTATTTTGGTCTAAAGTCCAAGAAGGGACAGACACGCACAAAGCAACTCAACGCTCTTGAACACATCTTTGATTCCATCAATAACGATAAAAATCAGTTCTTAACTATGAAAAATGGCTATGTCGACACTACTTCCCACGAAAAACTAAAAGAAATGAACGACCTCATAGGAAAAGCCAAGCACACTATCACTGACCTTCTGCAAGTGGGTGTGCACCGGAATGTCGGTGTTGACTTTTTGAGTCGAGAAAAAAATATGCATACATACTCACCCGTACCACAAGCCACCTATGAAACGAACCCTACATGTGTTACTCAGGTCTTTTGTAGTGCCCTTTCAATCGCTTACTCCAAATTCAAAGGTGATGATCTCTGGGCTCCACTCGCACAAATTATCCTCAATGCAACGTACGAAGCCACGATTTTGGCTGCAATCAAAAACTTTGACCAGTGGTACGACAGATACAAGAAACTCGGTATCAAAAAGCAAAAGGTTTTCCTTACCCTCGTCGGCGGAGGTGTCTTTGGGAACCGTGACGAGTGGATCGCACATGCTATTTCCGCAGCTGCTAACAAGTACAAAAACTACAATCTTGATATCATCGTTTGTCACTACGCATCGATGGAATCGTATAATACACCAGGCTCATCGGCCTACATCGAGCCTTTTGGTCCAACCTGAAGCAACGTGTCTTCCTCCATCAAGGGCTATGAAAAGCCTTAAGACCCTTGTCAGTGGACCTTCGTCCACGTGCTGATTTTCAATCAGCAATGCTTCAATTAATCGAGGACGCTTGTCAAACAGTCTTTGGAACTCTTGGCCCTGGACTATCGGAGTCGGTCTATCAGCGTGCTTTGGCTGTGGAGCTTAGATCCCGCGGACAACACGTCTCGATGGAAGTCATCATACCAATTCTTTATAAGCATGCTCAAGTCGGCTTTATAAGGTACAAACACCACCTCAAAGCCCCACGGCTTGAGAATTTTGGTTTCCACAGGGCGGACATAATTCTCAACGAAGGCGAAACGGGGGAAAGTGTAATCCTCGAGCTCAAGGCAAAAGCCGGTATTAGTCCGGCTGATAGAATACAGGCGGCTACATACAAGAAGTACTACGAGCAACGGAATGTCCCGGTCTTTCTCGTAAATTTTGGTTGCGATTGTAAAGTGGAAGAATGTGAATAAACTCTTCAAACACGTGCTGACTTCAGGAGCCTTAATATGTTAGTGGTTGCAGTCGATGTTACGTCACTCCCAAACGATTCAACCTGCTTAGTGCTCGACGAAGCAACTTGGTCTGTCGGTACCACTTGGTCCGTAGGTGCCACTGCCACTGAATCCATAACAGGCACTGGGTTGGTTGGGTTCGACGAGGTTACTGGCATGGCGACTGAGGCTGCACTGGACACAATTTGTGTCCCTTCGTTTGACCCAGTACCAGTCGCTGTGTCGGACCCAGTGGCTGCGGCAGTCGCAGTGGCGGCGTGGGTCCCTGTACCACCGGCTTCGACAGACTCAGTGACAGTGGCGGTGTGGGTCCCTGTACCACCGGCTTCGACAGACTCAGTGCCAGTGGCGGTGTGGGTCCCAGCACCAGAGGCTTCGACGGACCCAGTAGCATCATCCGACCTAGTGTCAGTAACTTTGACGGCGGCTTGGCCCGCCCCAGTACCCGTGGCTTCGTCAGGGTTTGGGTTCGAAGGGGGCACGGGGGGTTCATCCGAATAGCACCGAACTCGTTTTTGTGAATGCACTCGCCATTGATAGTGGGCACCCTCTGGCTTGTACTCCCATATAGACCGCACTTCACACAGAGTGCCCTTACGAGGATTCGGAACAATTGAAATGTCGTTGTGTGTAAGCCGCTGTAACCAGAAACAAAGCACAAGACTAGGACTACTTCGTTTCTTCTTCGAGCTGCTATCGCTATCGCTACTGTCTGCGCTATCAGTGCTATCGTCAGTTTCATTACTTTCACTTTCGCCACTCGTCTCTTCATTTGACGACGGGGCGTCGGACGGGGGGTCTGGTATGAGACATAGGTTGTAGCGTTGTGCCCAATCTTGAATATGAGTGGCCGCACAGCGCGCAGCATGCCACAAGGTCATCGTGGCCGGCGCTGCATAGACAATGTTTGTAAACGGTGGTTTCACAAGCACTGACTCCAGAGAAGTGGCTGTACCATCAGGGGATCCTATAGTCTTGCTAAGCAACTCAATATTGGTGTTGAAATAAACTTGAAAAAGCGCGTTGCTTTGGGGGTCCCTGCACTTGCGCTTCTGTGTTCGTTTAGGCGTTTTCATTTTTGCTATAGCAGATCAAGAAAATAATTCCAAAAATTGACGAAACCGCTCATGAAAGCTGATGACAAGTTAGCAAATTTGAAATACAATAGATTTATTCTGAGACAGGAAGTGACAGCACAACCAATCGAAAGAAGTCTGTCCAAACAGTTTCGTGCACAGACTTAGTCACTCGGCGACCGAGCGACGGCTTCAGGATGAGCATCCGATGGGATCGCATCGCACTTTTCAGCCCTCCAGGCGTCAGCAACGCCTCGCTGAACTCCCTCAGGACAACTCCACGAGCAGTCAACAAGTCCGCGTCGAGACCATCCAGTGTAGCGGCCCGCAGAGTATTGCTTAAATGACATATATCGACAAGCTTCAAACGCAGAAAGCGCTTCTCGAAATCCTTCAGCGCAACAGATACATCTTGTACCCCATGCATTGCACGTGCCGCTTCCTTCAGTCGTTGCAGGTTGCAATCTTGAAAATCACGACAATGTATAGAAAGCAGTGACATAGCATCGACAGTCATCCCCGGAAATTGTGCAAGAACGTCGAACATGACTCGCTTCGACGGCACCCAGGCTTGGGAAACCACTTCGAAGGGCTCCAATACAGCATGCTCGGTCTCGAGAACAATGCGTACATCTCGAGAAACATTGGCGTAGTGACAGAGCTCACGCGTATGCGCGTCGGTCAACTCACACGAAAATATTACAGTTTTTGCTGTGACATCGCCAAGACGCTGAAGAGCCCTTTCGATAGCATCATCTTCTTGCTTCACCAGCTCAACCTCAAGCTCGTAAACATTCGGCAACGCATTGCGAATGAACCATGACTTGCCAGAACCACGTGCTCCGTGAACGCAGAGCACCTTGCCTGTTGCCTCGCTGAAGGCAATCTGCAAATCATATTCGCTCATATAATCGACAAGCTCCGCCTCGCATTTGCCGGAATGGTCAAGCATCATGTAACCTTCTTGCGAGCTTCGAACACCTACACTGTTGAGTGACGCTTGCACTTTTGCGGCATTCTCGGGCCGGGTTTCCTTCTTGGAAAGAACATTCAGCATCCATGACTCGGCTGGCGGATGCGCATTGACTCCCAGTCGCAATTTGTGAGCCTTTTGCGCTATGCTGTCCGATTGCCGAGCCACATATTTCACAACCCGCGGAACGGTACTCGGAGCAGAGCACAATTGATCATCCATCGTCACATGAAGTCCAAGTTCCCCGCTACTCCAGATCGGAACGTACTTGCGCGCAACAAAGAGAATGCGAGCAGGTCCAGCAACATCGGCCCTCAAAAGCGAAAGCTCGGACACATGATCATGTCGTCTGAAATGTTGCGCGGACTCCATCAGTTCGACACCGAGAAGTACGGCAACATATGCCTTGCCACTCAGACGCATGTACAGCTGAAACGCCTCCGACATCGTGTACAGCTCGCAAGCACCGTCTACAACCCGAAATCGCGAAACTGCCTGAATACAGTCGCATGCATCGAACACGCGTCGACGAAGCTTCTCCGCAATAGCGTCATGTGTTCGTCGGCCTTGTTGCAACACATCGATCACATACGGTTCTTTGCAGCTGAACTCCTTGTCAGTGAAGTCCTTAATGAGCAACTTCGGAAATCCAATCTCAACACCCGCAATTGCTTCATGTTCCTCAGAGTCGTCGACCTCGTCCCCAGATGCTTCTGCTTCCCCTTGAAGAATCATCTCCGTCTTTGCAGCTAACAAGAGCTCGCGGTTCGACTTACGCATCATGGCTTCAGGCTTCGCTTTCGAGCATTTTGTACACAGATCGTACCCAGCATTCACTTTTTTGCAGCAGTCACTTCCATTGCATAGCCTGCAGAGAGAAAAACATCATTAATCTCACATGCTTAACTCCTTTTCATCACCTCTTCACTTGTCGAGACCCATCCGGCTTTCGGAAAATGAAGCATTTTTCCCACGTATCGTCATCTCCCTTTCGTTTCCTCTTGAAATGCACGCCATCATGTTCTGCCTTATAAGGTCGTTGAGGAAGCTCCTCGAGGTCCTCCATTTTCAAGTGCTTGAATTCTTTCTTCAAGCCGTCGAATGCGTTCTTCCGTTGCTCCAAGTCGCACCTGCCCACAACTTCTTATTTTACCTTCACGACAACACACGATATGACCACCAAAGTCCTCGTCTCCCAGACGAAAGTCGAATGTCACCAGCATTAGCATACCCTCAGCTAACACCGTATGATCATTCAAGGCCCCAATTATATGTACCTCGTTCTGTTCGTGCTCCACCGGCATCCATTAAATTCTTTATATTACCTGACAATCAAAAAATCTCCACCTTAGCCTCCGTACACCTTCGCCTTCGTACACCTTCGTAGACTGAGCACCGCTTATATAAGGGCAACACACCCACGTAACTGCACTTCCAGCTTACTTACGTAACTGCACTTCCAGCTTACTTACGTAACTGGACCTCTTACGTAACTACTGTCTTGTACTCACGTAACTTGCGTTTCCGCTGCAGGCAATCTTTCTCTCATCTCGTTACTTCGTTTCCGACCGTGTTCTTGATAGGTGTAGGACATGAAAGTACTTCAGCCGCTGAGACAGATCGACGCACATGAACTCGCCCAACGCGACAGCATTGGCATTGACAGATACAGGGAAAAAGAGGCAATGGAACCCAATGCGGACAACACGACACCGGTGTCCAAGCGTGCAACCCGCACCGAGCTGGTGGAGCTACGCGCGCTGATTCGCACGCTCGATGAGGCTTTGTGAACACTTTCAGATGTCGTCGGCGGAACAATCGCTCCCAGTTAGTTAATGATTCAATAGATCTCTTCATTTGTTTCCTCTTTCGTTTTTTGTTAAAGAAGCTCCGGTTTTTTTCGCCGACCGTGCTTGCTTATTCCTCAACCCCTGCGCACCGCGCGATGATTTCCGTCGTACTAATACCCTTAGTGTATTCTAAACGCTCGAACTTGTTGGCTGAAATTGCCGCAGCATACTCACGGTCGTTTGAATTATCGCTAGGATCGTGTGCGTGGACAACTAATTCAATGCGATTGTCTTTCATGAATTGGTCAGTCAAGACCAGAGGCGCATTTACTATTACTTTATCCACATACCGAATCGCTTCAACAACGCTCTTTCTCTCCTCCATTTTCAAAATAGGCTTACGCTTGTAAGACGCCACATCCTCGTCGTTATGCAGTCCTACAAGCACCTTCAGGCCCTTATCAAGTCCAATCTGATACACGCGCTCTAGGAACGCCACGTGCCCGAAATGAATTAGGTCAGCTACCATTGAAGCGTAGACATACATGATTCTGTGGTTGATTGTGTTTGGTTTTATTTTTGTTTTATTCAATTGCTCAGATTTTCTTTTCGCCGAGCTCGGTCCGCCAAAATACGGTGAAGCCTTGTCGCCCTCATTTCCCCTTGCCCTTGTGCTTTGTCTGGCTTCATCAATATTGGTCGTCGTCTTCACATATTTCCTCGACCATTTCTGAAAATTGCTCGTGCTTCAGCATTACACTTGTGAGCTTATCCAGGATGCTCTTATGCATAGTGTGAACAGGTAATTCCATCTCCTCAAGAGGTCCATCAAGCATGCAGTACTGCAGGTACAATCGCACATTATCTAAGGTATATTGAGCATCAATGCCAAATGATGCTTTTTGTGTTTTGACAATTTCGTCGTATTTAAGAATGCCATTCCTCAACTTGTTTGGTTCAATTGCTTCTACAGGGACACCCTTTATAGTGACCCTCTTCCAGCGAATCTCATAACCATTTACAGTGCTTAATCGGGGATGTTTGTTATAAAACGATATCCAAAACTCATTGCAGTGACTGGTGAATCCATGAAACATCCTCGCACACAAAAATACGAAGCAGGGGAAATCCGTACAAGCAAGTCAGCAATCAGCACAAGCAACCCATTCTTAGACACAGTTTTTTATTCAAATGCTCAGGTTTCCTTTTCGCCCATCTCGCTGCAGCAAACCCAAGCAAATAAAGCACGGTCTTGACTAAGTAGTGGGACATAAGAGGTGTTGGTAATGTTGTCATTTTGAGGCATAATTTTATCCAATGCCAGTTGAATTCAATGCAAGTCTAACTGAGACTTGAGGGGTGTGTGTGGAGGTATGCACATTGTGTTGAGGCAAGATAACCGGGCGGCTCATTACCGGGCGGCACGTTCAAACCTTCGTGAAGGTTGCCACGGATAAAATTCTTCTTTGCCATCAAACTTATTTTCTAAGCCCATGCCTAGATAACTAAAATGCTTCGTCCAGACACCTTCAAAGCTAGGGATCCCATTATAATGATATCGATTCATTGGTACCTTTGTACAATCACGATTCTTAACACATTCCCAGTAAGTGTCCAAGTGGCTTTGTGCTACCTTTTCTTCATCGACCAACAAGTCTAGAGGCAGCTCATGTAGAAATTTGGCGCGTTTGATCTTGAAGTCTTCTTCACTGTCACTCTTTACATCTTCTCGAAATTTTCCAGGCATAAGAACATAGAACTTGTTGTCATGTGCTTCCCATCCAATCCATGGCATTTTCCAGCCATTTAAAGTGGCCACTTCTTTCATGCAACCAAGCAATTTTGTTTCTATAGCTTCAATCCGCTTTATCACATCTGCCTTTTTCCTCTTCTCTCTATCTATTTGAGATTGAAAATGTTTTTCTGCATCGTTGTAGTCATCTAACCTTTGGCCAGGTGTTGCAGTTTCGTTTGATGCGACCGGTGCATCAGACAGTTGTTTTTTGCCCCTTTTGAGCTGGAACCTCTGTCCTAGGATATCCTTCAAAGGGGCACCAAAAGCATAATTTTCTTGGGCATGCACCTCATGCATGCGAGCTTTTACAGTATTACCATTCGCACGAAGGTTAGACGCACGAATCATGTGATCAGTATATTTTGTCATATTTGATTTTATTTTTTACCCTTTTACTTTGTTTTTTATTTTAGCCCTCATTGTCCTCGTTGCCCTCGCCCTTGTGCTTTGTCGGGTTCCATCGCAGTTTTAAGGCATAGTCAGAGTCAGAGTCGATGAAGTCGGACCGCAACTTCGTAGGCCATCACGACAACAAGTAAACCAAAGGCCGTATAAAACATGTGCTTGAAATCGCGTACGCACTTGCGTTGTTCCTCTAAATCGACGTGAAGATTGCTGTATGCTACTCGAAGTGACTCGTACTTACGCTCGAGATGGTCGTTTGTGACCCTAAGCTTACGAATAATAGCATCCTGTTCCTTATTTTCGCTCCACAGTATACTACTCAAACTGCCTCGTCTTATGGTCGGCGTCTTAGACGTCTTCATCGCAGGGACCATGTCCTCAACATCCCCTTCGGACTCGCTAGAATCGCTCGGAAGCTTTTGGCAAAGCGCAGGATTTTTTTTGATAGACAAATGCAGCTTCGAAAGCTCAGAAGCAGTCAGCGCCTTGCTATTTCTCTCCATTTCTCTCCTTGTAACGACCATCGCACTACTTCGTTCACTTTCGCGGGCGTTGGAGAAGGCTTGTTTTGGGGAAGGACCAAGTGCCGGCAGACGTTGTCAGTAGGCCTTCTGCTGATTTTTTGCACCAGTTACGTGAATGTCAGCAGTCACGTAAATATCAGCAGTCACGTAAGTACGCGCAGCGCGACTATATAACCACCTCCACCTCCACATTTCCACTCCCCAATGCGCTTCAAGCTCGGGAGGAGGCCCGTGTCGTCGGACATGATCGACGGTGGAGGCACTCCAACAACAGAGCTTACCCTGTCGCCTTTGCAGTTTCTGCAACACAAGCACAAGGACATCCTCCACGCCGTCGAACATCGCAATAACTTACGAGTCTTCTGCAGCAAAGGCGTGCTTAACGGCGGTCACATCAAAAATGAAAGAGATGCGCCTTTGGCATCGTGCGAGGTCTTCAATTTATATACGCTCTTCTTGAAGGACATCATCCTGCTCTTCTTTCAGATCATGTACACTCATCGGCACGAGAGCACTGTGGCAAATCACGACATGTACGCTTTCTTTTTCGAAGACGAGGAAGGCAGCGAGTCGTTTGTCAAGCTGCGCAATTACACCGGCCGATCAACCAGCGAAGGACAATCTGCAGAGATCGACATACTGTACTGCCGAAAGCCTGACAAGTCCGAAATGCTCTCAGTGAAACTTCGCAAAAGAAATTGAGTGGTACCAAAGTAAATGACAAATTCACAAAAGCCCTACTTGTTCTTCAGCTTTTGGTGCTTTGTATACATGCTCGTATCGCTCACAGGGCTCCCATTCTTAGACCCCCTTTTTTGCTTGTGGTTCATGTTTCTAGGGCATCTTGCTGCGATGTTTATTAGGACAGTAGTATACAAGAAGAAACTAACCATTGAAAGGTTTGTCATAGGTAACGTACTACATGCGTGGTGCATTATACTCCCTGCAGTTAAGGTAGACATTAACCAAAGTGGAACATACCTTGTGCCTGCGTTGAACTTGCTTGTTCTGGTATTACTATACCTACTTTTTTTGTATAGTCAAGATATAAACCCAATCACAATATATCGTGATGCTCCCACTGATCTCCGTTTGTACAGATCGCTCTGGCCCTTTTCCGACTAAGGTGCGCGTCCGTACGTACCGTCCTTCCGTACCGCTGACCCTTCTTTGGTTTCTTCCATCTTCCTCTCTTCTTCTTCCTTCCTCTGTGCTTCTTTCTCTCTCTCCAGCACTCCGTTGCTCCAGATTACGTAGCGGTCCACACGTTCGTCCCAGAAGACTGGGTTGTATGTAGACCGTACTGCCTCCCTGATATTAGAACTGCGTGGATTGTTCATGACAAGTCTTCGAACCATGTCACTCTCCGTTGCAAGATGTTCGTCTATTCTTTCAATCTCAGCTAATATATTGCTCTTCCATGATTCCAAAAGCACATAAGCACGCTTTCCTTCGTATTGTTTGTTAGACCGTAGAAAGTCGTCTACTCTCCTGCACTCTTGCAGCAACCTGTCCCGCCAACCTTCGAGCCATATGAAACCTCTAATTCTGTAACGGGAACCTTTAAAGTGAGGGTTAGTTGCCTCCATATAAGGGCTCGAAAGTGTAGAGGGGTCTGGTAACCGTCTATTATTGTCCTCAAACTCGTGTACCTTAAGAAATATCTTGTCCAGATTCTCACGTAAATGTTTTTTAAGTTCTTCTTCTTCATCTTTCAGCTTATCGTAATTTGAAGTAGGTGCGTCATGGCGATATTTAAGCCATTCACCGATTATCTTAGTGTTCGATTCTCTCCATTTATTGGCATCAGGATCAATTACGCTAGCAAGACGCTTCAAAGGTGCCCTGACAGTTGTTTTCGCTTGTCCTAGGATGTTCTTCAAAGGGGCACCAAAAGCATAATTTTCTTGGGCATGCACCTCATGCATCCGAGCTTTTACAGTATTACCATTCGCACGAAGGTTAGACGCACGAATCATGTGATCAGTATATTTTGTCATTTTGTTATTTTACTCTTTAACTGTGTTTTTGTTTTTGCGTCTTCCAGCTTCTTCCAACATGGACCAACTTAGAGTCGTTAGCAAAGGTCTTAAGCAAGTTTGGAAACGTGATCTTCCTTTTTTCGTTGCTTTACTCATTTGATTTGAAGACGGAAACACCAGACGTTCATACGTTACTAGTACGCCTTGCAAACAAGGTGCGATGATTCTGTATCGTGGGTACAAAAAAGTGACGCATCCTTAGGAACAACCATTGTGCTGTTGCCGGAATACAAAGATGTAGGCACACATTCATTCATTCGATCGTCGTGTACAGTACCTGGTCCACACTTCCTTTGTCCTCCACTGTTGCTTATAATCACGATCAGCAAAACGATTACTAAGGTAACCGCAACTCCAACCAAGAGATAAAGAACCAAAAGCTTTGTCTCATCGATTTCCACCATAATTTCTTTATGAAACTAGCAAAGAAAAATCAGCACAAGGGTAAAACCCATTGACGTGAACGAATGTTCACTGACAAGGGCAAAGCCCATTGACGGAAACGACGAAGGCACTTCGACATGCAAGGCCTCACTTCCGTTGCAAATCGCTACACAAATGCACCCTCTTTACAAAAGCTCAAGAAAATCATTGAAAACCAGTCAACTAACCTGCGCCTAATCGACGATGTGCTGTACCGTTCAGAAATAATCACTGGGGTGAAGGTATACCTAACAGTAGACTCAGCATATGACTTCTTCATATGCACACCTTCCTCCGAAAGTCGCAGCACGTTAATTGAGTTGAAAGGCTCTCTTTCAAAGCACCAAATCGATGAGGTGATCCTTCACTCTTCCTTTTTGACCCGACTGAGCAGTGTTGGCCTGCAAAAAGCGGACTTCATTTCAGAGTCAGCTCCAGACCCACCTCATGCTATACTCACAGACTCCGTTGTTCAGTGCGACAAAAATGTGGTCTACTACGCGAGAGACTTAAACCCAAAGGAACTGCGTCCATTGACACGAGTGTCTGGTTTCGTTCTTTGCGCCTCGTACGAAGACAGCATCTTTGCCGTCGTCAGAAACTTCGAAACACAACTGAACTTCGACCACATACAGTTCAAGCCCCCGAAAACCATGTCCGAAAAGTCAATCGATAACGCCTTCAAAATTCACTTCGCAAGTATCACACGTGAGGCCAACATTCTCAGTGAAGCGTTCGCACCACTCTTCAGCCCACATTTCGTACTTAATCCACACACGTCCTTCTTTGACATTTCCCTTAGCAACAGTGACATCTTTCTCAAGTTCTCCGGGGTTCGACCGCAATACAACGTCAATAGGGTTCAAGAGTTCGTGCCAGAAAATGACGTTGTCAACAATGCCCTCAAGACGTTGAACGACGCTGCTCGTATTCGGTTCGGAATTCCTCTCTGCTGCGTCAAAATGGAGAATGCTATTCTGGACTCCTTGTCCGCCCGAAGGCGCTGGACCGGAAACACATTTCTTACACTCCTCGTTACCGCAGCTGTTGCCACGGAATACAATCTCTGGCCGTAGTTTCAATACATTTTTTACACTTTACCAACACCCTAAAGTCATGACTTTTACCCCAAAGCTACAGAAACTTCTTAACAGCAATGGGAATTCTTTTTGTTGAGCCAAAGGGGAAGTGGATGGGGATTGTGTTTATTATTTTTTGCTTTTTCATTCCGGCTCCTGGCTCATTTTCAGGTACTCCGGGTAGAGTGGATGTGACCGAATTCCAACCTGTTTATACGTCTCAACCTCCTTCACGAACTCTTGAAGCTTAGGGAGGGCGTTTGAGAGGTAGTGTCGATCGATCGGAAGCCTGACGATGTTCAGCTGGAATGGTTCTTCGCGATGCTGCCAGCCAAAACTGTAGCCAAAACTGTAGCTCAAAACTGCCACATAACAATGAAACAATAACGTACCTCTACGAAATCCGCCCATTCTAAATCGAGGATGAGTAAATTTAGCATACACTGCCAAGCAAACAAAAGTGAGAAAAAGGGCTCAAAGGTACCCTGAAGAACACCTGAGCGTAGTAATGTTGCGGAACTGTGTCGGGAATGATTTTTCGCGACAAGGGACACTTGAACTCGAGCATGAGGGGCTCCCTTTCAGGCTCGTAACGGTAAGACGCGACTCCGTCAGCGGACCCTGCGATGCCTCGAAACTCACTTCCGGAAACGCCATGAATGTCCTCGTAACGTATGAGACCCACTTCATGCTGAATCTTTCCTAAGGATGCGCAGTATAAACTGATGGCAGTTTCTTCCCAACGCTGACCGTGCGCCGTTGCATAATTTCCTCGGAATGGTTTACCTACTTACAGAACTCCTTTGGCTATCATGAATGGATGGGGAAATAAGAAAAAATTGAATTTTTGAACCCAAATGGAATTTCTTGAACAGAACGGACACAGGCTTTTCGTACCTGAGTTTTGTTAAATACTGATCAAGATCAGGGCTAAAAAGGGGTCTAGGACTTACTTGCATTCGCCTAGTACAGTAGCCGCTTCGCTGGAAGTCACATGGTTCAATCTAGCCGCGAACCAAGCCGGGGACCTTTGCTCTATGACGGGGACCGAGAGAATCTTTGCAAGCTTGGGGTGCATGGGCGATTGCATGGGCGATTGCATTGTGTGCGTTGATGAACAAGAAATCAGCACAAGGAGCCTTATGCTTACACAAATGCCACGAAACGAATACTACGACGAGTCAAGCTCTTACGTGAGTACCCACGCGGCTGCCCAAGTCACCGCACCTGTAGCCGCATGCTTTGACGAATAAAGCGCCGCAACCTTGAGTTTTGTCTTTCAACATCATACGGCTTAGGAGAGTACCTGAACTACCTGAACCAGCAATAGGTCCTCAATAGCTTCATCTTTGACTTCGTTGTGATTGCTTCCTTTGTGGTCAAAGTCGTCCAAAGTGTAACATATTCCGTCATGTTGAAGCAGTATTATCGGGGTTCCCTTAGTGTCTGGGCAAATACTAAACGAAACCACATGACCGTGAAACGTTAAAAAACCCCCAACTACTCTAGGTAGCTTGTTTTTCTTAATACGCTCTTGGAGATATGACTCAAATTCCGACATTCTTTTCGAGAATTTAGGGAAGTAGTACAGACAGAACCAGAACTTATCAGCATATTCTGCGTTCCATTCAGGCCTTTTATTGGGCCTGAAACTGAGTCGTTCAATCACCTTCACTTCTCTATACGTGAATGCAACTTTTCCCAGACAGAGGATATCAAAAAGTAGGGCATGTGGAGAGCCTCCCCTCCCCACAAACTCACCCTGCCTCGTTGCCTGCCCTTGCCTCGTTGTCCTTTGTCGAAAGTAGACGCGTGGAAATCGTTTGACAATTTTTTTTCGTAAATCACGAGGCATGTTCTTTATTGCATATACTGTATGACCTCCACGAACTTCATGAGCATCAATTGTTAGTATCGCTTGCAACCATTGCTTGATCTCTCCTTTTGTTTCATTAAAGAGCGAGGGGTTTCGTATCAAAATGTCCAGGCAACATGCCACCCAACACGTACCCGCCACATATGTAACACATGCTCGAGAGCACGGTTGAAGCGGTTCGACATCATCGCGGTTTACAAACACTGGGTTGCGGTTCAACTTAATAAAACAAACGCTTTCTGGATCTTCTTCAGTACAATTTCCATACACATCATTTTTCCTCAGAGTAGTAGTTTGTTTCAATGCAAGCCTTTCTTTTTTTTTCATTTAGGGTTTTTATCACTCCATTAGTTTTTTTTGCTCTGCACTTCGTTACGGAGGTGAGGCCTTAGGGCAGTTTCAAAATCAGCACATTCTGCAATTTTTTGGGTTTTTCGATAAGTGCAATAAGGTTGTATTTAAATCCTTCAATTTTCTTGACTATCAACTTATGGGTTTCGTCGTTTTTGGAATGTTCCCTCCTCGTGCTGATAAGGACTTTGCGGGCCCTTGTACTGATTTTTGATGTAGAAATCAGCAAAAAGGCTAATAATGTACACGTTGTACAGTAAAGCGGTTGGTCAAATGAGTGGGTGGGACAGTTTAACCATGCCTCCGCCCGCATCTTCGTGTAGCAGCACTGAAACATATCCAATTTCAGGGACACCATTTTCCGCCTTAAGCTCCGCAACTTTCAGTTGTTCCAGTCCACGCGACAAAGACTTACAAATTCCTGATGTACCCGCACCCACCCCAAACGAACCTGAGGAGCCGAAGGAGCCTGTAGAGCCTAAGGAGCCTAAAGTACCAAAGCCGCACACAGTACCAAACGGAACTCAGGAAGCCAAAAAAACCTAACAATTTTTTTTCTTAAACTCAATAGAAAATGGATATTAATAGCATCTTTGACCACGAAGAATTTTGCCTGGCCTCAACATTCTCTGGAATGAAACCAAAACCCAAGCCAAAGCTGACAAGTGCTTTATTGAAAGAGGGCTTCAGCGCCTTCATTTAAACACAAGCCAAAGCTGACAAGTGCGTTAATGAAAGAGGACTTTAGCGCCTTCATCTAAAACAAGTTGAATACCAAAGTGATCGCTTAAATAAAAGTCTTGCAGAACCTTTTCATCAAACACACGTGTGAAACTCTGCACACCCAGTCCTTTGATGAATGCCCTATCAAATGAGCAGCGAAATAGAGGAGAGTTAGAATGGAAATCATTGTTTAGCGTGTCGAACGTTACAAGAGGCCCAGCCTCTGTCGCTCGTAGGGCCATCTCAACTTCGGCCGCCTCTTTATCACGCATGTTGAAATCACCAATAATGACAAACGAACTTGGTAGTTCCTTGCATATCTTATCAATAGCTCTTCGTCGATGCCCCGCACATCGGGAGCCCGCTTCAAGGTGCAAAGCGATAATGTCCATCCTCAAAGGCAATTCAATCGTGCACCGTATCAAACCTCGACTTCGAAGGACATTTGAAACACTTCCAACACTTTTATGCACAAATACTGCTAGAGCTCCACAATGAGTATTCAGGTTTTGAATTTTTTCGTACTCTTCAAGAGTGAACATTTCCACACACTCTTGAATCACCACAATATGAGCCTTCATTGGCCGAAGCATATACTTCATTACAGCTTGCTTGTGATCCACAGTGAACCAGGACGGCGCATGCCTGCTTTTATCGCTACCTGCCATGTTGAACGAGACGATCTTCATTCCGAAGTCGAAGTACTACTACTGATACTATCTACACTATCTGAGCTGCTCGTGCTGCTCTCACTGCTTGTACTGATTTTTTCTCCAGCCTCTTGTAGGCTCACTAGCACCAGACTTGGGGAAAATAATAGCTCAAAAATGCTCAGGAACGTAACATGAGGGCGCTTTTGCTTAATTGAAATCATGGGTCTAAATGACACACTAGAATTAAGTGGGGTTACTGAAACTGGGTCGCAAAATGAATACATGCGTTTGATAAGAGGCGAAATCTTCTTACCACATGAGCTCTCATTACTCTCAATAAACTCTAAAGCAGCCTTGCGCGCGGGATCATCGTTATCGGTTAGAAATTTTCGTTTTGTCTTCATATCACAGTCAGTCATCGCAAGATCAAAGGTGCTGAACAACATCCATGCATGGCGAATACTTTTCATGACAAAACCGCAGTTCTTCCTTGCCCACTCATAGAACACGTTGACAGCTTCGAATCGAGGACTATCTAATGGTATCAAGATGCTTGGGAGCCAGAGACAGCAAGCAACAGCCATCATCAACGAAACAAGTCCGTTTGATAACGACTCTTCATCAGTCGCAGTGTCGGGCTCTACAAAGGTTAGCTCTTCTCGCTCTACGCACATCTTCAGTGTTGGCAGAATGTGCTTTTCAAATGTATCGTGCTCAGACTGCGGAAGAAAGAACTGTGCTTTCGATGTTTCGATTTTACCTGTACAGAAAACACCATCAGTGTCAATCTGGGCAAGCTTGAAGTCAGGGGTATCAAAATTGTTGACAACAAAGTTACGAGGCGCCAGATCAAAACAGGCATGCAAGAAGCCCGGAAAAAGCTTAGAAAGTCCGCTTAATCGCTCATAAGCTTGATCCGCAAGCTTCATGCAATTAACAACTCTGGGCGGAGCATGAAAAGTGCTCCCCTTGCGAAGGGCTTCTAAACGTGCCCGGTGCGACTCAATGAAGGTGGTTTCATCATTCTCTAGCACATGCTCGAGTGCTGAGTCGTATGCCTCTAGTATTGCTACTTCTGTCCCTTCATGCAATCCATGATAGTAAATCT
>Ga0099797_100571_pt1 | contig 23503 bp, 17 predicted proteins | sample Uncmet_Sort48C_1_FD_89871 | JGI IMG/M metagenome (GOLD analysis project Ga0099797, IMG submission 89871) | Marine eukaryotic communities from CALCOFI LINE 67, Pacific Ocean - C012_Sort48C_1 | ecosystem: Environmental > Aquatic > Marine > Oceanic | place: Pacific Ocean: Monterey Bay | collected...
TGAAGCTGCTGGCTGCGGACCATTGATAGAAGAATACACTTAATGATTAGTGATGGAAGGCTCCCCGGCTGCAACGCCGAAAAGTGCAGCAAGAAATCAATCACAGCATTGGAGAGAGGAAGATATTATTTTTTACGAAAAAATGAAAAATTTGGAAAACAATTTGTTAGAGTTCACAAAAAAATGTCATATTGGCGGTGGGACCTGGCTTAAAGCGCCTTGAGGGCCTCAGGAGCTGGTTCAAAACGCCTTAAGATAGGATTACAGGGTCCTCCGTTTTGGGTCTAAAAGTTTTAGATCAAAAAAACCAAGAACCCACATAGGATATTTACATGTACATTTAATGTGTATGTGTCGCACGGCAAGAGCGCGTGGCTTTTCAACCGTATTTTTCACATGATATCATTTGGAAAAAGTGAGCTGCGTTTCCCTAAGAAGAAAATGGGCTCGCTTTTTTGTCCGGTGGTTCACGCATCGGGTATTGAGACATAGGCAAATTAAAACCAGGTTTAATGTACAACTTGATCGTATGAACAAGCATGGAATTAGTTTGCGTACTGAACTGTACCTAAGAGATCGGTGGGCAAAAATTCGGTCGTTCGTTCACAGGGTCGATTTCATCGGCGTATTCTACAATGATGATAAGTGCTATATTATAGGTCATTTTGTGGGACTCCTTGAATCGAATCGAATGCAAGCAATGTACCGCCGAAATAACAGACAAAGACGACATGGATTGATTCTTTGCGGGAAAAACCTTGAGAAAGCTTCATTTGGTAATGGTAAAGAGAGCGCGTGTCACGAGACTCGGTCTGACAGCTTGAAATATTGCAGCTATTTCCGGCAAAGAAGAACGGAAAGGCCAACAACATATACTATAGAGTCTATAGTATACGACATAGCTCAGTTCCTTATTGAAAAAAACGCAGCCACTTGTGTCGTCAACATTGACGGTGTACAAATTGAGAATTAAACAATCTTACGAGAATTCATGTCGACGCACACCATAGGAGACTATCAAAAGATGCGGTGCTTGAACTTCAGCTTAGTCCTCGTCGTAGCCGGGGTTGTCAGTTCCGCGAGTGCGCTGATCTTTCGCAAAGTAGCCTCCGCCGGCGCAGGTGCAATCAGTATCAATTGAATCGAGAATGGTGTAATGATTTAAGGCCGCGTATGCGTATACTATACTATAGTATAGGGTTATATCGTGTAGTTGTACGCATCAAGGGTTCACACTGAATTGAATATTATTGAAGGAGCAGATGATTTCACAACCGCGGTTGCCGAAGCCTTGCGACGAGACTTACAACGACGACCGATGCTCATCCATATGACGGAGTACAATACCCATCATTCGGTGGAGGAGAGCGTAGCCCACTGGTTGGGTAGAATGGGGGGCTTCTGGCCAATGTTCAGCGCAAGTTTGGTGAAGCTGAGTGCTGCGAAAGGAGACACAGAAGAGGAACGTAAAAACTCGTAATGTATAATATATGGCTAGTTTCGGGGACCCACTCCTGGGTCCCCGTTTAAGTACCGTTACTACTCGGACCTAATATTAGTCTATGTCTTGGGTACCGTCCGAACCCGTTCGTCTATCAAAACTCATACGGGATGTGCAACTGCTCTGATGATAATTTTATTCCGCAGAATTTCCGCAGTCTAGCTATCCGCAACCCCAAAACGATTTTCCAGGTATGGCGCATTGCCTGAATGTGCATCATGGGCGGTTTGCTGGGACGTCCACAAACATCGGCCTCATCTTCGATCCGCAAAAAGTTGAAGCTGTTCACGTCACCGGCGTCGGAACTACGGTTACGGATCTCTGCTTCCCCAATCCGCTTGGGCCTGCTGGGAAGAGCACAGCCCGTGACATTTTCTCGGAGGGACTGCGCATCATGTTTTCGGGCCCGCAAGCGCGCAAGGAAATTCCCGAAGCGTCCGTGGACATGATCCTCGACAAAATCCGTTTTGTCCTAAAATACATGAGCTTGCTGTCAGCAGCCGAAGAAGCAGAAAAGACAATCAGTCGGGCGGACAAGGACGAAAAGACTGTCGAGAAGGAGGTGAATCGCGTGATGGACTCGGTGCGTAAGAAACTCAAGGAAACGGAGGTCTTCGATCTCTGGAAAGTGTTTCAGCCTTGGGATTACAGCGAGAAAAAAACCGGACCGGGGAGCAGGAATTGGTGGATCGAAAAAGGTCTAGTTGCACTTCCGGATGACGATCGTAAGTCCGTCCATGCCAGGTACACTAGTTACGGGGAGGGGCCTGATGTTGATCCAGCGCGGACGTTCGTGCGAAGAAATGATGCGAAAGAAATCACCCGTGTCACCTTGGACCAGGCCCTCGACGAAACTCTACAGCGCAGCTGCGAGAAGGTCAACGAGACTGTGTTTTCTGCGGACCTGCGAAGCGACGCGCTCGTCGCGGTTGCGGTGCTCGAGAATGCAATGGCGTCGCAGTCTGCGCGTGTGGCGATGCTAGCAGAGCGGCTCGATAAACCAGTAGTAGTGCTCACGAACGAGAAGGTTGGCAGGGGGTACAGGATTGTAGCCGTGCGGGAGTGGGCAGAAGTTTCTCCCAAGCGCTTCAAGGCGATGGCGGGCGCTGCGGCGTGAGTCGCACGCGCAGTGAGGTAGATACAGAGGCGGATTATGTGTCGTGCATGCAGATGTTTCCTGCGTAACTATACTAGTTTTTGTCGTACTGTAGACACTGCACATCGTTTAAGATGGTGGAGGTTATCTACTGCACGCCACTCCCTTGAAGGATCTGCCCAGCCATGATGTTGCCCAGATTTTCAGTTACAAATAAATCGCGTTTCTGCCGACCGAAAAATTCGGTCGTTCGTTCCTAGGATCGGTTTCATTGGCGTGTTCTACAAGGATTCAGTGTTTTCGAGAAAGGCGTCTAGTACTACCCGACGCATCGAAATCTGTCTAAATTTCTTCTCTTCACGGATGGAATGATTTTGTGTGATATCATATTTCATATTTGAATTGTCTCCCCCTCTTTTTATGATGTTCTCGTCTTCGATTTGTATATTTGATATGATCGTCGTTCTTTATTCGTGAAGATACTGTGAACAGCCTATAATACACACAGTATGTTTAGGAGAAGTGTAGGCGCCTCGCGTTATGTTTCTACTCCGTTTGTGCAGAGCGAAAAATGTTGCGCGTGAATCTTCTCGAGGCCGAGCGCATGGACGAGCAGCTCGGTTTGCCTTAGCATACGTACTAATAGCAGATTGGTATATGATTTTCTTTTGATTAGTGTCGTCCTATCATGAATGATTGTTTAACAACCGGGTTTTCTGTGATGATTCATCACAATATAATTGGTGAAAAAGATTAAGAATAAAGGCTCCGAGCTCGCCGAAAAGTGCGAGACCGACCTGTCCTTTCTCGGCAGTACTTCCGCGCCCAAGGAGTTGCTCCGGCTCGTACTGTACCTGCCGGTCCTCTACGCCGCCGTGTTTCGAGACAACACACCCAAAATTCTCAGTAGTCCCGACAACGAATATGATGATGATTCCCACCAGCCAGCGAGTGGTTCGGATGAATGGGTCGGTGATGAAAATACTTTTTGTGCCGGTGATGCTAATGATGGCAACACTGACGTCGTCTCTCCCGGCATGCAGCTGCAGAATTTGCGCCTTTCCAAGAGTGCCCGCCTGCTGGCGGCCTGGGCCGTGGCGAGCTACGCGGCGCGGCAGTTGGGGCTGCTCCCGCGGTCCTGGCGCACGAGCAGCGGGCTGTACGACGAAGATTTCTTCAGTAGTAGCAGGAGTATGGGCACTGGCGAAAGTCGTAGTACTAACACCGAAGGAGGGGACCCATCAATATCAGTGTTGGGGGAGGAAACTGCAGGGGCCCGTAGAAGAATGAGCGTGCGGAGAGCGCTTTCGAAATTGTGTGGCGCATGGAGAGCGTTCAACTTCGGGAAGTACTCCAAAATTTTGAGAACGGTCTTCCGGCGATTCGACTCCGTGTGGTTCTTACTGTTTTTGGCGAACTTCGTACGGACGCCCGACATTTTAGGAAAGATCTTCCGGTTGGAGCCCGCCCCGCTGGTGGCCACGAACCGGCGGTGGAAGAACGATACATTGGAATACAGGCTGCTGGTGTTCTCGGTGGCGTCCGAGATCATCCGCAGCGGGGACCTGTGGGTGGTGAAGCGTTTTTTGAAAAAATGGTGGGAAATGTTGCAGAACAAATTTCTGACCACAACTAGCCAGGAAACGGTGGGGTGTCAGCTTGATCGTGGAAGTAATGTGTGTGGTGGAGGCAGTCTTGCTGCTGGAGAGAGGGGCGCGGTTGTTTCTACGAGTACGAGTGCTTCCTCGAGCAGTGGAGATGAGGAGAAAGCGGTGTTCTTACCGAGAAAAACTGGTGTAATATTGGAGACGCGACAGCGGCCAGGCGCTTTGGTACAGAAACCGTGTCCCGCGTGCCGGGCGGAGCGTTGTCACATTCCCTACGTGATCCGGCCGTGTGGTTGTCAGTTTTGTTATTTCTGCGTATACGAGATGGCGCAGTGCGTGGCGTGCGGCGCCGTTGTGGAGAAGATCGCTCCGCTATGAGCGAGCCGCTGGGATCGACGTGAGCGAAATTCGTGTACTGTAGCGCATTCAACTTGGGCATTTCCTAACAGCCAGATTAGGGTTCAGCAGGCCCCAGCAAGATTTCAGCATTATTCGGCATTTTTCTTCGGGTTAGACTAGAGAGTGTTCGGTGAGTGTTGTACGCACTGGAGGTTCTTTTTCACAACAGAAATCTGAAGACGCCGACCCCCGCCAGCCCGCCAAAGCAACTGTTTACACAATAATGTTTATAACGTGCAGCTCGTGAGATGTTTATATTTACCTCCATGCAGGCGCAAAGGAAATTTGTGAGAAGCATTTTGTGAGAAGCACCCGTGTTCCTCCAAAGCATGAAATTAAAAAACGCAAGGTGCTCAATAGCGTTTGGGCGGTGGAGGCGCCGAGCGATGGATGCGCCCAGCGGGCGCGGGGCGGCGCCGGCGCGGCCGAGAGAACCTCTGTTGCGACCCACGACCGCACTCCCGGCGTCCAGGTGAGCACCGAAGAGGAGTTCGACGAGGAGGGGGGCACGGAGAAGATCACTCAGGTGGCGCCCTGCAGCAGCCCCGGGGCTGCGGGCGCGTATTGGGGAAGTGCGGGGCGCATGGCCCCGGAACTGGCGCGGCTTCCTATGGGCCATGTCTTTGGGCATTCTGTGCTCCGCGGCGCTCAGCGCCGCGGAGCCCCAGCGAGCGATTCTCGCGGGCACGCGGCGACTTTGCCGCTCGCCGCGGGCGTTCTTCCGGCGCCGGCCGGCGCGCACGCAGCACGAGCAGTGCCGCAAACACAACATGACGACCCATGACGGCGACGCCAGCGTCGATGCAGACCTCGACACGGAGGGAGGCACAGGGAAGATCACGCGGGTGGCGCTCAACCGCAGTTCCGGGGCTGCGGGTGCGCATTGGGGAAGTGTGAAGTGCATGGCCCTGGAACTGGCGCAGTTTTCTATGGGCCATGTCATTGGGTATTCAGTGCTCCGCGGCGCTGAGGGCCGCGGAGCCCCAGCGAGTGATTCTCGCGGGCGCGCGGCGGCTTTTGCCGCTCGCCGCGGGCGTTCGTCCGGCGCCGGGCGGCGCGCGCGCAGCACGAGCAGGGCCGCAAACACGTCGACGTCCCGAACTGCGTTCGCCCTGTGTTCTTCCTCAGCGCGACTCGGGGAGTCGGACACGCGGCCGAAAACCAAACCGACTTGCTCGCCATTGGTCTCACGTGCAGGCGCGACCGGTCGCGCCTGCGACCGGCAGCAGGCACGTTCCGAGGAGAAGCCGGGGCGGGCCCATCAGGCAAACCCGGGGGGAGACGTTGACCAACGGGCAATTGCCGACATGACATCAGACGGAGGGGCTCCATGCGAAGACAGGGACGCCGGGCGCCCGCCAGCAGACCCACGCAGAGCAGGCGGCGACCAGCGACTGAAGAGGTTTTCGCCTTTTATTTCTTTCTCTTGCGGCGGCCTATTCATTTTGGTGGGCGGCGGGGGGCGGCGGGGTTCGATATTTTCCTTGATTTTTATTTGCGGATCAGCAGCGCGAAGCCCATCGGTGTCAACGAGTCTCCTTGTGCCCCAGGGCGGCCCTGGGAAACGCAGAAGACATTATTTTAACAAGATGGCCACGACAGGCACGCTGCCCCGGCTCGCCCCCTTTATCCGCCGCGGGCCCTGGGTAACGCAGGCAGCTGGCCCACGCAAAACCGGGCTGAATTGCTTTGTTTCCTTCTCATATTGCAGCGGCAGAGATGGTCCATTAAAACGGCAACGCGGTCCTCTATCTGAACTTTCACAAAAGTTCGGAACAGACAGCTGCCGCACATCGATTTATCATACCAGAAGACGCGCAAGCAGCAGCAGTACAAGTAGTAGCAATGGTAGTCTTAGCCCGTTATCGCCATTGTCAGCGCAGAAGAATATTCTCGCGGCGACAAGCAGCGCTAGCACTAGCAGTAGCGTGTGTTTCCCGAAGAGCAACTCGAACGCCCAGGCAACCATTCGCAGCTTCTGGCAGGGCGGCCGTTCGCGCAAGTTCTGGCAGACGGGGCTGTTCGAGAACGCCAAAAACCGGTTGAAGAGGGAGAAAGCAGAGAAAGAAGCCGCTTTGGCAGCTGCCGCCTTGGCGGAGAAGAGCTCGTCTCAAGGGCCGGAAGAAAGTGAAAATGCTGATAATGATAAAAGCGGACTAGGAGACAAAGATTCGCACCAGTGGGACGTAGAGAGGACCCGGTCCAGCCGCGAGAAGTGTCCGGACTCGGTTTTCTGGGACTCCAATTTGGAAAAAGTCTTCTCGGGCAACCGGCAGTGGGCGGAGCAAATGCTCAAAGAGGACCCCGACTTCTTCAAGAGCATGCAGGCGGGGCAGAGCCCCTCGATCTTGTACATCGGGTGCGCGGATTCGCGCCTGCCGGCCAACGAAATCTTGAATTTGGGCGCCGGGGCCGTCTTCGTGCACCGCAACATCGCGAATATGGTTTTATTTTGATTAAGTAGAACATGCTATTATGTAATGTCAAATGTGTTTTTACTTTTTTCCCATCCTACAGTATACTATAGCTCGCCTCCCGGTTCTTTGGCATATTACACCTCTTTTTATTCTTCCATGATACATAGACAATGCGAATTAAAGCCTAGGTCGTGAACACGGATTCGTCGCTGCAGTCCGTGTTATACTACGCGGTGGAGGTGTTGGACGTGAAGCACATCATTGTGTGCGGTCATTACGGGTTTTTTTTTGTTGCCCATATCGTGGTTGTTGTGGTAAATCGTAGCATGCAGTTCCGCCGAATTTATGCCCCAACTGGTCATATTGCATAAAAGGTTTTCTGTCAATGTTATTAATGAGGTGCGGCGGCGTGTGGGCCGCGCGAGATCCGAAGAGCACGGGGTCCGATCATTTGGACGGCTGGCTCTCGCAGATCAGAGATGTGTACCGGTTGCATTCCGCAGAGTTAGATGCAATCGAGGACGAAAATTTGCGTCACAGGAGGTTTTCCTTTCGTTAGGTCTTGTTAGGTAGTGTGCCCGATGGATACGCGTAGGTACCTTAATTAGTCTACTTGTTTTAGCGTGGTTATCATATCATCATGCCCATAGCTGGTGGAAAAAAAAAAAATCAAAAACATCTTATTTCACCCGACCTCTGAAAAAAAAACGCAATGAATGGAGCAAAGAAAGGCTCGTCGAGCTGAACGTCGTGGAGCAGTGCATCAATCTATTCAAGACGGATGTGGTCCAGAAGAAGCGACTTTCGGACTGCAAAAACCGCGATGCGCGCGTGCCGTTCATCTACCCAGTATTCTTTTTTTTCACCGTTCATCTACCCCGTATTCTTTTTTTTTTTACACTTAAGTTTGTGTTCAATCCATACTTTTTAGAAAATAGTTTCAATCTATATTATCAGGAATTGGTAACGACGCGAGGGCCGTAATATGGATTGGCAACGAAGACCTTTTATATTGAAAACAGTTTAGATAATAGATACACCAGTGAGCACGAAACATACACTTCCAGGTGTAAGAATGCATATGAACGTCGTACGTTTTTTTAATGTTGTAAGTATGAAGAAAAAAAAAGCGCATCCACGCCTTGGTCTTCGACATGGAGAACGGTTTGCTGAAGAAAGTCCAACATTCCCCTACCAAAATGGGCTATTTGCGGGACATCTATCGCCTCATCGAGTGCGACGAAACGTCCGCGTCGAATGTTTTGGGGAAGAAGACCCCGTCCGAGGCGGATTTCGAGAGCCTCAGTAGTCCGTCGAAAACTAAGTAGCATTTCAAATACAGTCCACACAACTGTCTGTATTGCATGATAGTCAAACAATTTCTTATATTAGGCCTAATGTAATAGTATCATACAGTAGAGTGGAGCATTTTCTCCGCGATTTCTTAATACAGAAACCTCCTCTAAAAGGGACTAAGTAATTTATTACCCTATACTATAGAATATTCGAGTATAGAAAGGAATGTGCAATTTTATTCGGTGTGAGTAGTCAACACATAAAGTTGTAGGATAGCGGGCGGTAACATTTTATAACCATTGCGCCCGCGTGTATCCTTGATGCTGACGTAGAGATGAATGGTGTCCTAGCCTGATGTTCATTGATAGCTACAGTGACTGTCACTCAGAAGACAGAGAATGGCATGATATCACAACATCTATAAATAGGCAAACGGGTTGTGTCAAATTCGAGTAATAGTTCAGACTTGGTCCAGACTGTGCACCGGGAACGTCCCAAAGTGCGCGATTGTCACAGTGTTCGATAATTCTATTAACAAAGCATCTCGGTGTCCACCTCAAGTAAGGTGAATTATGGTTTGAGGGAAGGACGGTCACATAATCCTGAGAGTGAGGGAAGGACGGTCACATAAGAAATCCTCCTGAGCGGTGGCTCTGGTGTGGTTTCAGAAATTTTTAGTTTTTTCTGACCATTCATTCAACCAAAACATCATACCCTCCTCAGAGCGATTTTTTTCACAATTATCTCATACAGAAAATTTCTTTCCTGTGTGCAGGAGCGAGTTCCAGCAGCAAAAATGACTCTGAACAAATGGTTCTCCGTGTGGGCCGTGGCCGCACTTACTTCCGTAGAAGAGGTGGACGCGCAGTCTGAACAGGGGCGTATTAAACCGGATGCGAAAAAAATGTGTCAGAAGGCGGACAGTGGCACCGCAGCTGCGGACAGTACTTTTTCCGTTGTTGGATCGAACCCTGCTACGGGTGCCACTGCTGTTGTTGTTGCTCCTGCTGCCTCGGCGCCTGCTGCTCCCGCTGCGTCCGGAGCACTGGAAGGCACGGGACCCGTCTACACGGGAGCCCCGGCGGATGCCGGTGCGCCCGTTTATCCTCCGAAGAAGATCGCTGTAGTTGGCAATTATCCTTTCCTGACCGAAGAGCAGCGAATAGAAATCGCAGACGCCGACTTTGTGATTCGTTTCAACGACATGAAAAATTTGCGGGAAAACGAGAAGACCGATCTGCTCATCGTCAAGCAGAATGGCGGCTGGGCCGGGCTGGGCCATTTCACCGGGCTGCCCGACCTTGCCGTCCACCCCCTGTTCTATGACCACCCCGCGAAAATTTTTCGCGGCGGCAAGCCGCACCCGCGTGTTAGCAGCGTGAGGAACATTTTAGCTTTGGGGCTGGGCTCCGTCGCAGCGGAAAGTGCCAAGGCTTTGCGCCGTTTGCCGGGAAGAAGGGACCCGCGAAGGAATATTGATGAGACTGCGCATCATGACTACTACGAGGCGTGGGTCGCGAGCGAGGATTACGCGAAATTCGAGAATGAGCTGACGAACGGCGCTGGCTTCGTGCTCTCAGACGAAAGGAATCGTTTTGACGAATTGGGCCACATCGACTGGCGCGCAGAACTAGGTCCCAAGATTCTCTTTACGGAACATTGGATGGAAAATGCTCCTCCGGAGGAAAGTTTGTTGAGGCAAAAATTTACGGATCCGCATTTGGGTATTATCGGATTATTGGAGCAGCTGAACAGGCGGGATTATGGGCAGTGGGACTCCAATATTGCAGCCTCTGGGGGGCTGGCGCCGCGCGTCGAGGAACGGGATTGGCATCCTGTCGTGGCTGACATCGTGTCTTTTTTTCGCCAGGTGCAGGGGGAGAAGGGACCCAAAAATAAATCTGGAAAGGAAGAGGATACTCATAATGATAACCTGGGGACCCTATTGGCCGCTCATTAACTCGAGAACACAAGGACTCCGCGGGCCGCGTCAAGAATCAGATGGCGGCCGATTTGTCGCTAGGCTTCACGGGCCTCGCCTTGGCCCGCGCTGCGTTCGGCAAGGAAGCGGAAATTCATGTGTACGGGATGAATTGGAAGGGCGATGTGCACGCTCCGTATATCCATTGGAACGATGAAGAGCTTTGCGCAAAAAAGGTGTTTCGAGTGCACATACACCCCACGCTTACTGAGGAATACAATCCGCTCACGAGTGCACATTACCCTCTTTCTAATAATACTTGAAGCCCGCGGAAGCTGCATCTGAGAACAAAGCAACATATATGCCATGAATGCAATTTAAATTGCCAATTGGCGAGTAGCTATAGGATATTGATAGCGAGCGAGAACATTTTATAATCATTACGTCCGCGTCTATCTTTGATGTTGTCGTGCAGAGAATGCCGAAGGGTGCCCTAGCATAATCTTCGTTGATAGCCAGAGAATATCACTTAAGACAGAGAATGGCGCGTGATCAACAATTATGAATCAAATACTAGTGAACGGCATTACACTCTAAGCCTTTGTACCCGGGCCGATTGTGTTCGCATGCAAGTCTGTTAATACAACGTTTGCTTTTTGGGGCTGTCGATCAAAAAGCGACGCACGAATTTCGAACAGTTTGTCTGAGCAAAAGGGTGGCCCTCACGGGTCGTGGCCCCCACCCTTGCGGGTTGACCACAGGCCGTCATCTCTATGCAATGAACGTACTTGAACAATATGATTGCTGCCCGAAGTAAATTGAAAGGCCTTTTATATAATGTGAACGCAGCAGATGGCCAATTCGTTCGCCAGCTCAAGTCAAGCGATGATGACTTCCAGTGGGCCCAGCGGGGCCCGGTCGCCCACTCGCGACGCCAACGAGCAGAGACTATTGAATGACCTGGCCGTGGTGCCCCCGGTCTTGGTCGGTCACATGGAGTCGGAAATTGAAAAGCAGGACGAGCAGATCCGGCTCTTGGAGCAACGACTAATCGGCATTCGCCCGGATTTACTGGAACCCGGCAAAAATCTGCGCGAATTCTACCAGACGCACGGTTCTGCGAAAGCCAGTAATGCGCGGCAGGGCACGTTTTCAATCAACGCCGCGAACCAGCATTTGCCGCGCGCCATGTACTTGCGAAAACTCAGAGAGCACTGTGAGATCAAGGGGCGGATCGTTTCGGATTTTTTGGCCGAGCGCGAAAGTCTGGCGAAAGCCGCGGAAAAATTGAAAAACGAAATTGTCGACCTGGGGACCATGGAAACCGTCCTGAAAGCGCGCGTCGAGTACCAAACCGAGCGCAAAATGATCTTCGAACGGCTGCGAGAAAGGCGCGAGGGCGTGCGTCTGAAAGTTTTATATTTTAATTTTGGTTCTCAATATTTATAAGAGAAAAAACTGAATAATTGCATGTTGATGATGTGCGCATGTCCATTTATTTTTACTACTCTAAATTGTACTGAGTGTAAGTATTGAGTGTAGGAAGAAAAAGAACGAACAAACTTTTTAAAATAACAGTATGATTGTGTATAGGCCGTGTGGATTTATTTCCAAAAAGAAAAAACAATAGGCAGTGTGCTTCACGCTGTTGGACGCGCGCGCGTTGGGGGACGCCACCACGGAGGCGTACGGCGCCGATTCTCCCACGAAGCGGGGCAAATACGCGGTTAACCGTGCGAGCCGCGTGGAGGGAGACCATAACAGTGATGTCAACAATACCTCTCCGGCGACCTCTCCGGAGAGGGGCAGCAAAGAAGAAAAAAAGTCGAAGAAGGACAAAGAGAAAGACAAGAAGAAGCGGGATAAGAAAAAGGCTAAACTTGCTGCTGCCCTGGAGGACGGAGGAAGTCCTGAAATGTCTCCTGAGGATGAGAAAAAGGAGAAAAAGAAGAAGAGGAAATCTTCCTCGAAGAATCAGCAGGGAACTGAGGAGCAGCAGGATGAGGAGCTCCGCGAATTAAAAGAGTACCAGGAGAAGACCAAAACCCTGTTTCGGTTGATGGCGATTCTTCAGGATGTGTTTGAATTATCGGAACTGATGGGAGGTTCCGAGTCTGCAATATCCAGAGGCCCGAGCTACGAGGCCGTTTTAGACCGTACCATGCCCTTTTTGGCTCTCGACGGCAAGGTGTGCTACCACGTGGTGATTCCGATCCAGCAAGCGCACGAGCTCGAACGCTTTCGCAGCTTGTACAAGAAAATTCGAAAAGAAAAACTGATCCAAGACAAATTCGGGGATCCCAACATCCTGATGAGCCCGCTGCGCACGGTCGAAATTTTGCAACTCTCCTTTTTCGACCGCGTGCCGGTGGGCTTGGGGTTGGCCGGCGACCCGCCGAGCTCCTTAAAAGTGGCCGCCCTAGAGCCGGACAGCTGGGGATTGCGCACCGGGCTCGCCGGCGGCGACATTCTGAGCAGCGTGCAAGGCCTGCACACCGCGTTTCTGACGCGCGCGCAAATCCAACGCCGGTTTCGCGAAATTCGCCCCCTGCACTTGGTGTTCATCCGCGATTTCGAGCGTCTGTCGATCAATTTGCAGGCGCGCAGCGTCCTGGCGGCCTACAAAGCGCTAAAACCGGGGAACAAGGAGTTCGCGCAGGAGCTGTTAGAAAATGACAGTAGCCACGAGGGCGTGCGCTTTTTGACGGAAAACCACGATCTGGAAGAGGAAATCTTCTACGCGCTGGGGGTCGAACTAAATTTAGACTCGAGGAAAGGAATGCAGAATAATAGTAGTAACGGAGGAGGAGGAGGGTCCGAGGAAGATCTCTTGGATCCGATGCAGAAACGAAAGCGGGAGCGTGCGAAGTACCGCGCTCTGCTCGACGAGAAGACGCGGCCGAAGGATTCGTTGGATAGTTTATACGAATTCGCCGAGCCGCGCCACGTTCTACCGTTGTGGGAACCGCAGCTCCAGACTTTGTTCAGTCTGGTGGTGGACGGGGTGTTAGCGGATTACAGCGCGCTCCCGGGCGCGGCGCCCCCGACTAGTCCGGAGAATTCAAAATTACCAAAAGGCGATTCGAATTTGCTGCGAATGCAAAACTTCAGTACCGAAAAGAGCGTTGCCCGCTCGTTAACTTTCGAGGAATTCGAGGAGCTGTGCGTGGACTTACTCCGCGAGGCGGGCTGCGGCGAGCCGCTGGACAAGGACGCTTTGGAAGAAACGTGGGGCGTGTTGCGAAATTTGTACAAGAGTCGGGTGACGCTGACGGAGTTCGCGCAGCAACTGCGGATCTTCCACTTGCGGCCGCACCCGGACGTTTTACTGCCCCCGGTGGACGTCTTCACGGCGATTTTTCACAAGCCGAACCCGCGGTTGGGGGACGCGCACTTGCCCAAAGCCGTGGAAACCGGGTTTTCGACGGTGGGGAACGCGCCGGACCGCCGTTTGTTCATCGATAAGGTCATCCACAAATCGTGGGCCGCGCGCGAAAACTTGCTGCCAGGCATGGAGATCATTGCGCTGAACGACTTGTCCGTTTCTGAGTTGCCGACGTTCCACGATTTGCAGTACCTGATGGAACACGAGCGCCCTTTGAAAATCCGCGTGGCCGTTTACCAAAACGTTTTTCGCCGCAAAGCGCTGGAGGCGATCCGTTTGCGCTCGAAACTTTACGACAATTCGAGCAGCGCGTTCAATGACCAAAAAGCCAATCTGAGTGTACTCTCTGGCAATGGTGACGACGGTATGCCAGGTGCGGACAGCATTTTGCTGGACTTCTTTGCGCTGGACGACGTCCCGAAAAAGGCAGATCTCGGCTTCAAACTGAAGGACGGCCCGACGTATTGCGTTGAAGACGATCTCGACAAGGACGAACTGGGAAACACGCGGGCGCCCCTGCAGCAGTACAAAATGTTAGTCGTTGACCAGATCTCGCAGTTCGGCTGGGCGCGCGCTGAAGGAGTCCAGCCGGAGGACCGCATCGTTCGCATTAACTCCACGCGCTTCCCCCAGGACATGCCTGTCGTCGCGAAGTTCGAATTGGAAAAGCTGCTTTCGAAAAGACCGCTGCGAGTCCGCATGGAACGGTGCGTGACGACCGAAACGTATGAGGCCGCCCTTTATAGAAAACAGTTTTCCGCGGCCGCGCTGGCCGCCCCTGTGAATGGAGCGGCCCAAAATTACCAGAACAAACAGGATCACCCGGGGCGCACTTCCATGGCGCCGGCTCTGTTGCGGCAGGTCATCCCCACGGATGATGCCGGTAAGCCGCTGCCGCTGCTGAAATTTTTCTACCAGCGGCCCGCCGCTTTTGCGAAGATCGCCGCCCAGGCCGCCAGCCGCATAAACAACGCCCAGGAGCCTGGGGCTGCAAATGATAAGGATAAACAGCAAACGGACCGGGAAAAGCTCCAGGCGGCGATCGGCTTCTCGCTAACGGCTCTCCCCCCGTGCGAGTTCGCGTCTACGATCAGGGTGGCCGAGGTCGTTCCGGACAGCTGGTTCGCGCTGGAAACGGACTTACTCCCGGGGGACGTTTTATTGGAAATCGACGAGGCTCCGGTAGCGTTCATGAATTCGGAAATTTTTTTCGAATTGATTCTCAGAGGTGCGGCCAAGGAGCCCACAATCGGCGACGAGGTGGAAAAAAACCTGAAGGGGATCATCAAAAACGATCTAAACAACGACCCGCCCACGCAGTTTACCTTTGGCAGATTCGTGATGCCCAACGGCGCCACGCCGCGCCCGCAAAAAGGCGGCGCCGTGATTTTGGCGGAGGAGTTCACGCTGCCCATGAAGGAGCATGCGATGTTAATGCTGGCCGAGGGCGGCACGGCGTGGGACCCGGATTTGCAGTTTAGCAGTGAATACTCGCGCACTCTGAACAATCCGATTTGGGAAACTCCGCCCACGCAGATCCAGCAGATTCATTTGTGGAGCTTATCGGAAAGATGCGGCGCCTGCTTCGTGACGGAGGATTTCATCGCAGACAATAAAAAAGCATCGCAGAGAAGAAGACTGGTTTCGAGCATTTTTGTGGACGTTTCGTTTCCGAACAACAACGAATTGCTACTGGAAAACGGGCCGGTCGGCCCCGCGGACCTGAGCGACCCGTCGCCGCAAATGCGCGGCCGCGGCCTGATTCCGGGCGCGAAAATTTTGGAAATCTTCTACGGTGGGGATGACTTGGGCCCAAAGTACGTGCGCGACGAAAAACCCTTCTCGGAGAATGCTTTCCTGAACGCGGATGCGGCGAAGCAAATGACAACTAGTATTTTGCAGAAAGCACTAGCGAAAACCGGCGGTCTGGGGGGGGACCCTGAAAATGATAAGAATGATATCATTGACGTCGACGATAGGGACAATTCAAAAGTGACGGATTTCGATGCGGCAACGGTCAACAGTGGCTCGGGGGTGGTGGCCACTTCCATCGTAGCCGCGGGGAAGCCCGTGAACTTGTACAGCAGCGCGCACGCCCCGGCCTTGGACGAAGACATGCTGAGCGTGTTTTTGCAGAAAATCCGGCCTCTGCGGATAACCGTACGAATCCCGGGGTCGTTCAAGATGACGGCAGGCGAGAACGACGACTTGCTGGGATTGTACTTACACAAAAACGGCCCCCGGCGGTACGGTTTCGTCCGAAAAGTGGACCGCGCCAGTTTCTGCGCCTTCAAGGGCGTACGGAGCGGAGATCAGTTGGTGGCGATCCAGTACACCCCGTTGAAAGCGGTTGCTCTAGATGAACTGTTGGATTACTTCGAACAACGGCCTTTAACCTTAACTTTTGTCCGACACGATGCCGATGATGGGCGAAAAGAATTTTATATTCTCCTCAGCAGTAGCAGCTTCGTAACTCTCATCGCCCAAAGTCCTTGTGGTAGCTAGTTTTTTTGTAGCTGTACTTTTTTCGTAGTCTTTTTTCGTATGGGCGTTCTTTCTCGTAGTCTTGGACATCACACGAGTCTGGACAGGAGTAGTACTAGTAGTAGCCTCTGCTCTAGATGTGGTTCCTAGTATTAACTCTATACCATTCAAGGAAATGGCGAGGAGGAGACGTACTAGGGTGGATTTTTGGACAATAACCCCGGATCGATGTTTTTTTGTGGCCTTTTCGATTGGACATTTTTCCATCATTTATGGGGAATTGTGTTGGGGGGCCCATTGTTTGAGTTCTTTATATTTTAGTGTTGTGTCAAGAATGCGTAATAAACGGGATGCCAATTCAGCGTAATTGCACCTGCGCTATCTCTATGTACTACATTACATTACAATACAGTGAGTGTATCTTTCAGATCATATCAACATCGAGCATAGGTATCATAAAGGGACAATTCTTGAATGTTACAAAAACAACAACAATTTAAAAATGAACGGACATACTAGATGAAATCGAACACGCAGGACGGTGCCTTGTCCTTGGTCCGTCAGGATTGTGAGAATTGATTGTTGGGTTTCTGTGATGATTTCTTTCCAGTTTCTCTGAATATATTATCAGACTCTCGAATGATCTTTTCCTGAAAATCTGTCCTGCATAATAACAAAATGAAATCAATTAGATCACCCTTTCGGCTTCTTCTTGAATAGGTTCTTTTGGCATGCCTGAAACAATAAATACTTTTCCTCCATCTTTTTCCAATTGTCCGAATTCTTCTTCGCAATGTGAGTACTCCCGGTGTGAATACTCCCAGTGTGAGTACTCTTTTTAGCTCCCGCCTTCTTCGCAACCCCGTCTCCTCCTCCTTTGACTTTATCAGAAGAAGCTGAACGAGGATTCAGAAGAGGTTCCGATTGGAGCTTCATTCTCTTCTTCAGTCGTTCGAATTCGCTCTTTTTCCCGAACGCCTCGTCGTAGCCTTCCAGATCTACGGTCTTCGAAGTTTTCAGTAACTCAAAATCCCCGAAAACCTTTTTGCGCCCTTCCACTTCGTTCGCCTGCTTTTTGCCGGCCCGCAGTTTCGCCCGCATCGCCGAGTTCATTTCCTGGAAATTCAAATGCCGGTTCTTCTGCATTCTGTAGAGAGTTTCCAGCCGTTTCGCCTCGTACCCGCGCTTTTCCTCCCCACTCAAAGCGTTCTGGCCCAATAGGAATTCGTAGCGGTCCTCGGCGCTTTCGCCCACCTGCTTATCCGCACGACCGTGGTACCCGCCCGGCCGGGCCACAGAGGGGCGGTGCTGGGAAAAGGAACGCTGCTGCTGCAATAAAGGCCCATCTTCATCTTCGTCGTCGGAAGATCCAGCTGGTGCTTCTTCACCTCCTGAGGGAGGTCCCTTCTTCTGCGCGCCAGTACTTGTGCTACTTCGAGTAGTAGGATCTAGATCGCGGGTCCAACCAGAACTACTACTGCTCGTTTCTCGTAAGGCTCCACACTCTTCCCCTACTATCCTTTGTCGCTTGGAAGAAGTGCTAGCGACATCATTATTATCTGCAAGGACCCGCCCACTACTGCTGCTGCTGCTACTAAAGCCGCCTTTTTGGTAGAATTCCAAGTCGTGTTTTCCCGCTAAATCTTCAGAGTGCCCCTTTTCGAATTCAAAACGTTCTCTTTCGGCCTTTTTTTTTCTGATTTCCTGTTTGTGCAGCACTTCCAACTTGAACATCGGATCCGTCTGCATCTTTCGCTTGGCGTCCAAATCCATGTAGACCGGGTCTAAAGCCGTATTTTGTTCTATCGTACCCAACCCGCCTTTTTTATCGTACGTGCCCCCCACGTGCCCCTGCTGCGTGCGTTCGCACCCTTGGACTAACGCGTAGTCATTATTTTTAGGATCGGTCCGGATCTTCCACACGTTGTTGCAGTGCGTTTTGTTATCGACCGAAATTTTTGGATCGACGATCTGGCCGCAGTGCATCGTAAACTCGTAGATGGGGCTTGTATAGTAGTTTCCGACCCGCTTCTTGTCGGCGTCGAAGCGGGAGCCGACCCCGATCATCTCCTGGCAGTTCAAACATTTTATCTTGAATGGCATCTCGAACCTTACTTGCAAAATGCCCCTATCCAGATTCTTGACGCGGTCCTTGCCCAAGTGGTGCTCGAACCCCCTCTTGCGGGCGAAGTTGTCCAAATTCTTGTGCACATTCGGGTCGAAGTCCGGGTCATAGTAAAAGCCGTCCGCCTGCGTGGCTTTCAGCGTGATGCCGCTCGTCTGCGACGACATCTTGTATACTATGCTTGCTTGTGCTATGCTCCTATTTATTACCGAGAATATCACACTTCAGAGTATCAAAATAATACACGAAGGCCTATCGAGTCAATACAATGTCGATCTTTTGGAGCGGGAAACCATATTCGTGGGACTATTTGAAAACACAAATGGGGATCGGAAAATTATAGAATGTTTGTCGCTGCAGGTTTTTTTTTGTTGGAATTTAGCTCGTGCATGGGCATGCATGTGTCTGGCAAAAAAAAACGCACTTCTCTTTTTTAATTTTGCACAAAAAAAAATACGGAGAGTATCGATTGTCCGACGCCACCCATGCACTATGTAATGTATTACCTATAGTATATAATACCACCCACACACTGTTTTATGTATCGTACGAAAAAAAAATAGCTTGCTTGGAGAAATGCCTGAGAATTCATCAAAACACAGAACCAACATGGGAGCATTGCGCCCCCGATTCAATGCGGCAACATTGCAGGTCAGTTCAAGACACTGCAGATATCCCAGGATAATATATAGTAACCCCCCAACAACCACATGCAGAAGCCCCTGAGATTCAGTGCAGCAGCAGTACATAGTAAGACATCGAACAATAAGGCCACACTTTTATACATACACTGCTAGTTCGGAAAGGAATGCTGTGACATTTGAATTTTCAGGAAATGAACTCGGCGATGCGGGCGAAACTGCGGGCCGGCAAGAAGCAGGCGAACGAAGTGGAAGGTCGCAAAAAGCCACCACGACCTACGACGCATCAACAACATACTGTCATACACTATGAATGTAAGACACCCGTCTGATCTCGAATTCGGCAAGCAAAAATTTCATTTCATAATGTACTATAGTTTGTCTACTCTATAGTTTGGTCTGATGCAACGTTCAGCGATTTTGTTGATGACAGAGATGACAGTGGTGGCTGCGTGAGGCGATTTCATGATCTCTGTCATTTGAACTTCACCGCTTGACCGGAGGACGCCACTACAACATAATAATATTGAATACATGATTGGCATCACCTACAACATCATAATATTGAATACATGATTGGCATCACTACGAAACCGATGATAATAGTTGATGTGAATGTCAAAGCTGTCGTAAACACGGTTCTCCCTGTGTACATTGGAGCAGAAACTAAATCATTGCATCATCCTCAAAATCAGCTACCCGTGAGATCTGTGTGAATATGACGCCTAAGTATCTATAATTGGTCTATAAGCAATACTTTTCTTTCAATATATTATAATTATACTAACAACTGCTCAGCGAAAATTAATACTAATAATCTTTGTTTTCATCATTTGAGCGGGTGGAGGTGTCACCTGACCTGGATCCACCAACTGGTACTGACTTCCACTGGGCCTGGAAGGGAGTGCACAGCCAAAGCCTGTGCTCCTCTCTCCCAGTTGACGGCATTCCGCCCCTGCCGATTTTGAGATGTTTTGAACAGAGTCGCGCAAGACGAGCGAGGCGGTGTATTTTCATAGACCGTCTCGTCTCGAAACGCCTTTGCAAATCCGTCTCACCTCGCCTTATCTCGCTTCAAACCTCTGCGGAATAGTACCGAATGGAGTACAAAGACATCTTCGAGATGGAATTAATGACTGTGCAATTTGGATGGTGGTTCCACGATAATGATTTCAATGATGTGCATTTAATAATGTTTGGTCGGGAAACAAGTGCAAATCTGATATTATGAGGCGTGCTGGATCAATAATACGATGTTGAGACTGATTGACGAACTGAATGACATTTGTAATGCTACTCGTATGTTCGACTAATAATTCTTTGTTTGTAATCAATACATATTTTTCAAAATTACTGCTTTTTGATATATTGTTTGATTAACGACATTTGATGATTGACGACTTCACATACATTATCGCAGTGTAGCAGACCTGAAACCACTTCAAACGTATTATACCCTGCGCCACGCGGGAACAAACGTATTATACCATGTGCCATAAGTGGAACCGAAGAGCAACTAATCACGAACTCTATTTATATGAACCTCTAAAAATGGAATTTCACTTTCTCCTGAGAAAAGACAACACCAAGGCTGTGAAAAAAGAAGGGACAAATTCATCACAGAATTGAATATTTATATACTATAGACTTCTAGTACACCGGAATAGCATCCACTTGCCCGGCATATTTTACTATATCGGTATACTATAGTATACTATTCCAAAGAAGACCAAGTGGTAGGAATGTAACTGCGGAGTACACCAGGAACTACGTCCTTTTTTGCGATCTCTGCTCCCAGACCGGTAAAAATATTTTGCCCAATATGTCCGATGGTGCGCGCGGTCCTATATTTTTGTAATTGATTTATTTTCTGATAAATACCTTGGCGAATAAGAAGGTTTTCAAATTAAAGTAAACCGTTAGAGATTCCGTGTAATAGAAAATTACTGCTGCTTGTAGTGAGCCATGAGGCACTACGCCACTGTGTCTGGTTGCGATTGGGGGAATCGGGTTTCGCCAACTCAATGCGCACCCAATATCTTGAAGAGAAACTACGCTCGCAAAAAATCCTCGTCCGTAAATCACTGTTGTTGTCTGACACAAAGTTCAATCTGCGCTGCTTCTGCTTCCGCGTTTGCTTCGCGCTCCATTCGCGCATATACTTCCGTTTTCCCCACACCTTTTGCCGGGCCCACTGCGCCTCACAATCAGCTAGACTGCCCTGCATACTTGGTCGGGGGCTGAACCCATCCTTGAGGTGGACTCCCATTGAGAATCTGTAATCGAAGTGTGGACGGATTTACCTCTGTCTGCATGGAACGGAAGAGGCGCCCTAAGCAGTTGTGGCAGTATGACACGTCTGCTCGAGCAGCTGTGTACGGAGGGCCTTTGCCTCATGGTTCCGGTGGCTGGTAATGGCCGAGCCGGCTGCACGTGATTTGCCAGGATTTAGAGGCTGGGAATCGCGGGGACGAAATAGAACCGGACGAACACTGCCCTGCATACTAACATAGATGTATGGAGTTTGGGTATCCGGCGATAACATCGCACTTCGCATTTCGCACATCGCACACGCGGTTCGCTTGCCAAACACATGGCCCCGCAGGGCATTCATGGTTGGGCGGAGCCCCTCCGCCGAATAGCCCCGCAGTGCCGACAAATTTTTATTTTAGTGTCTCTGTGTTTCGAGCGTAACAGTGCGCTACGTGCGCTTTTTGGCTCAAGGGTAGTGCGTTAGACCTGCGACTCCGCGTACAGCGGGTGCTCCTGATGGTGGCGTTTTTGCGAAAAACCTTCCCGGGCGGACTACTATGAAAAACGACACAAGAACCTGTGAGTTTGTACGCAGTGCCCACCCCTCGGACGAAACGATGAACGCAATGAGATTGTGAGCGAGGACACTGCACAAAGAGCGAAAAGACTTGCGATGGCTTTATCCTACCGTGCATCCCCGAGTTCGAGCTCATGGATCCGCGAAATGCGAAGTTCGATGGACTTTTCGCCAATGGCACACATCCACGGCGACAGCACAACAATCAGACAACAATCAGATCGCACTGCGCACGTCGCACGTGCGATGAGTGCGATGGACTTCATACATCTATTCTATGACATTACCAAAGCAAAGTAAATTCGTATTACCAAAACTGTTAGTCGCTTTCTAGTGTAGTTTCCTCCACCGCGTGCTTTCTTTGATGAATCTCTGCGTCAGAATATGCGGTATGACCTGCCAGCCTATCACTAGATCGGTAAGATTTTGGTACTTCCAATGTCTGTCGACCTGGTCTCTTAACCTCCTGAAAGACCCCTATCGGACTCATCAGACCCCCTCCTCCTCCGGTCATGCGGAATCATCATAATCCGATCAGGGTGCTGCATAAGGGAAAGAAACCCAAGAAATTGAGTAATTATAGGTACGTGCTTTTTGTTACCCTGAGGGGTCATGGCCAATACCAAAAAATCAATATCAAGGACACTAATATTACAATTATGTGCTAATAACACCAGAATATTGTATTCATATGAAATGTACCGCTCCTTCGAATTTTGTGGAACGCAGACACCCGGGGTCTGATCCCGGTCGGTGGCGTACTCCAAGAAATTACCTGGCACGCAGACCAAACCTGAGAAATTTAGGTTCACCGCAGGTTTTTGTTCGCAACACCAAAAAAGTCCTATTAAAAAAGTCCAAAATCCAATTTAACCGTTCCATTAAACAAATCACCTGCGGTGGGACGCGCACACACAAATGAAAATAAATCATCATATTCGCCGAAAGATAAATCGCGTATGCTGGTAGGCATAATAAAACTGCAAACCTGTATTGCACGAACCAAGCCCGTGATTCGAGTCCACATCGCATTGGGCACAACAACCGACGTCGCGTCCTTCCACCGCTTGTCCCACATAGACCTTGTACCAAAAGGTACCTGGAAAGAGATTTTTCGTTCCTTGATCAAAACGATGTCGATGAAAAAAGAACTCTGTCAAAAAGGAACACGCGTCATAATACAGACCTTTGGATATGACCAGAACCCGGGCGGAGCCCGGGGTAGAAAACCCCTGGTTCATGAAAGATCCTAATCCAGCGATAGGCTTATTATTTAGAATTGCAACGATGCTGTCCAGCAGGGGCATATAAGCCATTTTTTTTCTTCGGACGTCTTGATTTGTTGCTGAGTTTTTCGGCCCGCAGGCCACAAGAAATGACAGGTGAGAATCCCAAGATCAGATGGCAGATCTTAAGCTCGGTGTGTGTGTGTTTGTTTGTTTGTTTGTTCGTTTGTTTCTTTGTTCGTTTGTTTGTGTGTTTGTTGGTTCGTGTGTTTGTGTGTTTGTGTAACACAAACACACACACACAAAAACAATTGCTATTACCAAAAACAAGTACTGGTAACGCGCACTGCTCCGTTCAATCAACACTGCTCCGTTCGAATAAATAAAGTTAGTTAATTGAATTCTTGTGCAGATTGACGTCCCACGCTGGGAAATGCCAACACAAGCAAGCTCACTGCCACCGCCACCGCAGAGACGACGGGGGACTATAAAAAAGATACTGCTGCTGCTGCTGTATCGGAGCTCTGGAGCTTCTACATCATAATTGTATGTCGAATCCGCAAAACATCGACAAT
>Ga0099797_100572_pt1 | contig 23495 bp, 17 predicted proteins | sample Uncmet_Sort48C_1_FD_89871 | JGI IMG/M metagenome (GOLD analysis project Ga0099797, IMG submission 89871) | Marine eukaryotic communities from CALCOFI LINE 67, Pacific Ocean - C012_Sort48C_1 | ecosystem: Environmental > Aquatic > Marine > Oceanic | place: Pacific Ocean: Monterey Bay | collected...
GATTAATGGCAGCTAGTGTATGTATGGAGTTCCAGTATGACAAATATTTCATTTTGTTTCAACAGTGCTACATATCACGAAAAGGCAAGAAGGTGGTCCGTGAATGTGAAACATAGGTCAAACCCTATTTTTGCTGTCACGATCATCACTGGTGATATAGAGCGTAATGCTTGATACCTTGCTGGCGAATTTTCCAGCTTGATACATTTCATACGAGTTTCGAGCTGGCGGCTACAAATCGACTTCATTTTAAATTTCGTCGTCTTTGTTGTGGATGTTAATGTATGCATGAGGCAGTTCGTTTTTTTGAATAATGAGCAACGTTGTTTGCATGGTGGGCATTTCTGATTACGCCAACTCGGTTTCAAGTGAGTCTGACGTCAATGAGAGCTGACTCTCTATCGGTCCGACTCATTCTGAATTTGTCGTGATCGAACAAAAGAGGAATTTTCTGTTTATTATGAATGTGATATTCCTTGGAACGTTTGTGGTCTCGGTATATGCAAATCTTCAGGGTATGCCAATATCGTTCGACTCTAGACACGAGAATATACATGGATGTCAATGAAGGTCAACTTTTCAAAATCAGTTTTTTAGTGATTTTTTCTTCTTCTTTTGTGTTCTTTAGATGACATGAGTCCTCCTGGGGTGGACGCTGTTCATATGGAGCAGCATGAATCTCAGATGAATGGAATTTGTGGTCGGCATATTCAACTGCAACATGGTGCATTTCTTTGATTCAATGTGGATGAGTATTTCGTGGCTGCGTATATTGTTTCGTCGGACACTTGGTTGTCCAGAAATCGTGCCAACGCCTAGTAAACTTGAATCCTGTGAATCCGATCTCTGAGTTGTTCAAAATCAAATCTATCTCTCAGGCAGCGGGAAGATCTCCGAGAACGGAAAGTTTCCTCCCATAATTGTTGAGGTGTGGAAGGGCGAAGTGGAGGTCATCCTGAAGATTTCGGATCAGGGAGGCGGTATTCACCCGAGCAAGAAACGCGATGTGTGGAAATACGGTTATACAACAGTGCCACGAAGTCTCGATGAGGCGACAATCGTGGTCGGCGGAGACGACGAAGAAGCCGGCATCTATGGTCTTAATACCGATAAGAACATGGATGCCAGTGCAGAACGGAGAAGAAACCCCAATCTGGTTTCATCCGAACAGAAGGGCAGCAGTGATCCATTCCTCCCCAGCTTCCGCAAAAGTGTATTCAAGCGCACAGTGAGCACAAGTGAAATGGTCGGCGCTGATAGCAACCTAAATCTGAACGAGAAAACGAAAAGATCTTTGCCAAGAACCCGAAAAGTAGCCGGCTATGGGTTTGGCCTTCCGTTGAGTAAGCTTTACGCGCGATACTTTGGAGGGAACATTCATTTTCAGTCCATGTATGGCTACGGAACTGATGTGTACGTTCATTTGAATCACTTGGGGAACGTGAAAGAAGGCCTCAACTGGAGTTCTGTTGAAGAAGTGTTTTAGATGTGCTTCCGAAAGTCAACATCTTGGAAAATTGGATTACTCCACCACCCGCGTCTTTCTGCCTCTGACGTCGAAAAAAATGGATTCCACCCTGGCTGCTTTTTGTCGAGCAAATAGGATTCCCAAATTTTTCATGATGTTTCAAGCTGGTATATTGGAGAGCACACGACCGCAAAGTGCGTCGTTTCGCGTGACTCTGCGTTGAAATTCGAGCTGAATTAGCTGAGTTGGTCCATTCCAACATGTTAATCCCGACGCAACAACAGATGAGCGAGTGTGAGTCGAATTTCTTGGGAATGTCAGAGACTGATGAGAGAGGTTACGACGTGCAAACTGTATTGCAGCTGTGGTGAATTGCATCACCTCAAATCTATAAACAAAACGTGCTGGACTCATTGTAAAGGAATTTGGGTGAGGCTGCAAAAACATGAACTTCATTGCTTTTGGTGATTGAAGAGATGTCAGGTGGGACTGGCGCGAACGTGGCTCCAGAAGGGTCAGTGAGCGGCATCGCAATTTTTCAAGAAGAAGCAGCAAAAAAAGACGGTCAGGCGCATGAGCCTTCGCAAGTTTCATATGAACCGTTGCAAGCTACAGCTGCATCGGAAATTTCCTGTACAGTTGTGACTGCAGTCTCTGAAAGGGACGAGAGCGTGTCTCCCCTGATCGGTGATGTTGAACCAAGACCGACAGTGAAAGAAGATGTGCTGAAGAGAAGCGTTTTTCCACCGGTCAACGCTGAGGCAGGGTTCTCAAACCAAAGTCGAGAGCGCCATGAGAGTGATCCAGGAGCCGCGTTTCCGTCTCCGGATGGCAATTTTGCGACCATTCCGTCCACTTCTGTCTCTCCATCGGTGAAATGCGACAAGAGTCAGGGGTCTTTGCCTAGTTTCTCATCCTTTCCAGACAAACCTGGGACGGGAAATAGTTCAAGCAATACGAAAGCGTCTGCGGATAACATCGATCGGGCAAAGAGCAATGCCAAAGAAAAAACTGAAACACTGGCTGTCGAGCCAAAGCCTCGAGGAAATGTTTTGGTCTCTGAAGGAGCGGCATCATCCTACACTGCGACGTCAATCGGGACACGTCGGTCGAACGCTTATGATTCTCTGGATGTGGATTCTGTCAGAGAGTATTTTACTCATCCGCTCCACGCATCTGTAAAAAAAGAGTGGAAGCCGATTATTATTCCATCCGGATTGAGTGAGCCGCTTGATGCACGGACAGGCGCATTGGTCTTGGTGGGCGGACAGAAGTCTGGTGCAAGCATGCCTGGCGAGATCGACCCAGGTATCACAGAGAATGAAGACACGGATGAAAAAAAGAAGAAGACGAAACAGGATGAGGAGACTCAAGCTTTGATGGAAATGCTGGGCGGTATTTACAGTCTCAGAAAGCCGCGAGATGTTGTGGCTGGTGCAAGCAGCGGAGTGAAAACTGTTATTCGTGGTGCCGTGGTTGGTATGGGTGCCTTGATCGCATCCCCTCTGATGGGTGCAAAAGAAGACGGAGTGAAGGGCTTGGTCAAGGGTTTCGGTGTTGGTGTTATGGGTTGTGTCTTGGCTACAGCTACCGGAGCTGTAGTGGGAGGAGTCCAGGCTGTACGTGGAACACTGAATACGCCGAAAGCCATATCGAACAGAGCAAGAGGAAAACAATGGTCGCAAGAACAGCGCGACTGGGTTGAAGACCGCTACGATTTGGAGGAGGAAAGAGTCACATTGAGAACAGAACACAAAAAGGTCTTTGGCTGGGACGAATCTTCAAGTGGCAATGCAAGCGAAGACGGAGACAATAAGCCGAAAGCTGACATAAAGGAAGAATCCAGCAGCGACCAGGGCAAGAAGAATCCTCTGAATCCAACGCAAGAAGGAAATACAGATACTGGTCCAAGCCGGGACGATTCGGTCACACAAGATGCAGGACTGCATTTCAGCCGCAACGATCAAACGGGAGCGGCGGCAGACACAGGAGGTGGGAGAAATCGTGAGACGGATCATGGATGTGACGGGGAAATCGGCGGACGAACAAACAACCTTTCGAGAGCAGAGTCGTCCACTCAGCGACAAAACCTGGACCCGTCGTCACACACGAACAAGTCAAATGATGCGCAAAAAAAACCTCAGAGTGGTTCTGCTAGTCCGCCAAAAACTGGCGCTCGCAAGGGTACAAAAAAGGAACGGACATCACCATCGCCTTCCCCGAAAAGAAAACACAAGAAGAGGACAGGCAAGGCGCCGACGGACACCAAATTGTATGACTTGCTCGGTGTGGACCCAGAGGCATCATCAGCGCAAATCCGTAAAGCCTATTACAAGAAAAGTTTGGAGTGCCATCCGGATAAGAATCCGGATGACCCTGAGGCTGCCGCTCAATTCCATTCTATCACAGAAGCCTATCAAGTTCTTTCGGACGACAACCGGCGAGCTGAATACGACGAATCCGGGAAGACAGAGCAAGACCCTCACATGGAAAAAGTGGACCCAAACATCTTCTTCTCTGTGCTTTTTGGAAGTCAATTGTTTGAACCGTATGTCGGAAAGATGTATATGGCGATTTATGTGGAAGCTGATCAGGAGCTCACTGAAGAAGATGCGCAACGTAAGCGACGTCAAGAAGGAAACGTCTCGTCATCTTCCGACAGTGATGCGTCCTCTGATAGCGATGCACCCAAAGAAGACAGCGATACGAAAAAGCCAACAGACGATCTGAAAAAGGTGGCATCAGACGGCAAGACCCCAGGTGTCCCTTCTGTGCCTGTTTCAGGCAAAAGTAGCGTCCAAGCCAGTACTGGCAAGGAAGACACCACAGCGAAGGAAAGTCCTTCCAAAGCGCAGACGACGCCCAAAAAGGAGCCTACCATTGCGGGAAAAGCTGGTCACGCTAAGAGCGATTCTGAGAATAAGAAAAGCTCGAAGGCGAAAAAGAAAAAAAAGAAACAACGAAGACTCAGTCCCTCCTCAGCAGGGGAAGAGACGGAAGATGGGACCTTTGAGCCAGCCCGAATGAAACGCTTAGAAAAACGGGTGAAGTGGTATCGGAAAAAAAAGGAGTTTGACTGTGCTGTTCATCTAATTCAAAAGTTTGAACCTTTCACACAAAATGTCATCTCTGAGGACGAGCTTCGCGAGAAAATGGGTGTGGAGACGCAGAAACTGATTGTTGCTCCGAATGCCTGCGAGTATCTTTTGGCGATCGGCTGGGTTTATATGAACCAGGCTCAGCAGTTCGATGTGCACAAAAATATACTGACCAAAAAGTGGTACAGCTTGCGTGACAAAGCTGGGGATGTGCGGGCGAGGGGAAAGGTAGCTGGAGGCGTCATCAAGTCTTTTTTTGCAGCACACCGTTTGGCAAAAAAAATGGAGGCAGAATCAAAGGGCAAGGGTGCGGATGGTGCTGCTGGATCTGCTGGATCAGGCAAGTCGGGAACCGAGAGTGGCAGCAAAGGAGCTGGAAAAGGAAACTTTTCGGCAGATGATCCTTGGTCTGGCAAAGGGTTTGGAAAAGGCTCGCCACAAAGCGGCAACAGAAAAGGATTTGGCGGTTCGAAATTTGGTGCGGGGACGCCATTTGCGAATTTTTTCACACCGAAAGAGAAAAAACCTTCGAAAGATGCAGCAACGCCCATGCCTCCGTCGGAGGGTCCGATCCCAGCGCCTAATCGTCCAGACGCACCAATCCCAGCTCCTGACAATCCCGCATCGTCGTCAGCTGGAGCCAGTCCAGGACCCGGATTTCGAAAATCTGAGTCCAACTTGCCAGTGCCAGCGCCGGACATACCTGCTGCGGACGGGCCGAGTATGGCGTCTCATGCCGACCAATCAGCATCGTCCAGTAGGTTCGATAGTGCTGAAGAGAAGAAGAATGACCTGACTGCTCCTGCAAATCAACAGACAGTTGACGAAACAGACGGTATCGAAACTGCAGCGCTCGGCAAGGCGACAGCTCCTTCAACCGGTGATATCCAGTCATCAAGCAGCACCGTTGGACAGGCAGCCACTTCATCGGATGTAAAGATCGAAGGCGATGTCAACGTCGACACGAATGAAGATGATCACCCTTTCGTTCCCAGTGGCACGTCAGCGCGTCGCGGAGTGAACGCATACGATACCATGGGATCATCTACGGCATTTGCAAAGGAGGATTTGCGCAGTGCAAACGCAGCAGCCACAGACCAGAAGCCCAAGAGTTGGCGGTATGAGGCACCGCCAGGCGTGACAAAAGATGCACCAGGAAAATCTCATGTCGAAGCAAACAAGAACAACGGCGAGCCTCCAAAAGTGAGGATCAATCCGCCTGCTGCGTCTTCAGGCACGCCCTCGGGCACACAAAACACAGGTCCAAAAGATTGGACGAATTACAAAGCCACAGACCCCAAGCCGACATCCGGCGGCACCGCAGAAACTCAGTCCTCTCCATCCAAAGAAGAGAAAAAAGCAGGCTTGTTCGGACAATTCAAGGGAAAGCTCTTTGGTGCGAAAGAAAAACAGTTGAAGCCACTTCGTGCGGGAGAATTGGTGCGTATAACAAATCCCGAGTCACCGTATTATCTGGGAGTGGGTAAAGTCAAAGCAATTAATGTTAACAGCAGAAGTGGCGCCAACATTGAAGTGGACATGGGAAACTTTGGAACGATTCACGAACGGCGCGAGAATCTCGAGAAACTCGGTGGCGGGGAAGCCGCTGAACAATTTCGGGAAAAACTTCCAATTTTTGTTGACACGTTGTGGCAAATCACTGAATTGGACGTGCAGTCGACAAGTCGTAGTGTTTGTCGTAAACTTTGTCGTGATTGTTCGGTCTCAGAGGAAGTCCGAGAGAAGCGAGTAAAAGCTCTGTATGTCACCGGCGATGTGTTTGTGAAGACGGCTTTGGAGAATGCCAACAAAAAACCTCTTCGCACTTTCCGATCTCGCGAGTCTTCGGCTGATTCTTCGAAACCTGGGGACGATGCTGGGAAAAACGAAACTGCCACGGCAGCTGCAAGCGAGGACTCACCCACCACAGAAAAGACTGGCGAAACAAATTCCCCAAAGAAACCAGGAAAACTTGGATCAGCAATTGTTCGAACTGCTCGTAAAGTCGGAAAGGGACGCGAAGAGCGAAAACAGCTGCGCGAAAAAGTCGCAGAGGCAAAGCGGGAACGCATGACAGAGGCGATGCAAATGATGATGGCGGGTGCTACAGAAGAGGACATCAGCGCAAATTTCTATGGTGCACAAATGTGAGAACTATTTTTGTAAAGATTCGCACTCGCCGAGACTGACGTGTACGGCTGGGTGGCCCACAGATGAACGAGATGAAGGGAGTGCTGACACGGATTTGCGGGTGATTCGTTGTGGCGCGTATCACTCAGCAACAAACAAATATTATCTTTCGTCATATTTCACGTATGTACGCTCGGAAAAATCCAACTGGCAGCATCTTCGCATCGGGAAATGATTCGAACTGAACACTTCAGGTGGTGGGTGGTGGTGCACACTACTTGAGAGTGAGCCGGAAGTTACGAAAAAAATGTAGCACGCTTGCAACTTCAGGCGAAATGAGGGACAGGCGCAACCTTTTTGATAGGCAATGACTGAACAGATCCCCCAATAGTCGCCATAAGACCCATGTGGAGCAAAGGACTCATCTGTGATAGCTACTTGTGCCTCTTTTCAACATTGCCAATCAAACGAGACATGTATCATCACGAGTGTCACCTGTGCACTGATGTGCCTTTCGATGCACAGATAATCTTGCAAAGTTGTTTCTGATTTCCAAGGACTTCTTTTTTCGATAGCGTTTCGTATTTCGATTTTGTTTTCCATCTTGTGTCGCGATTGTGACAACCGAATCGATCGTCAAGTCAGAGCGTTTTTCTGTCTGTCGGAAAACCAGGATGAACGTTTATAATCAATAAGAATCGCAGAGGAAAGAGCATGGCGCTTTTGTGTGTTTCATGAAATGTCGCAAGGTACATTCCGCGCTCAATTTCGTCGTTGTCTGGTGCAATCTGATTTACATGGATGTTTGGGTTTGTTATCTGGGTATCGTGCATTGGGTGTACATACTAGAAGACCCCTGTTTCATGCAAATGCTGATGGGAATCCCAGTGGTCCTCAATTTCATAAGGATTGTAATGTATATGGGGGCTTACATCAATTGAGCGATGGAGAGAAGTTGCGTTTCCTGCAATTCTGGATATCAGCAACCGATTTTGGGAGCCACAATGATTCACCAGGGACTGGCAGCAACGTAGTGGACTTCGATTTTCTCAAACGTCCCCTGGCGGTCTTTTACTCTCTCACTCCGACCGTTTTCTCATCTGTGTCGGGGGCTTACAGGAAAATTGCAACGGTATTGATACGCGGCTGTGTGCGCGTGTTTCGTCCTGATGAAGCGGAGAAAGTTTTGATACACATTATGAAGGGGGCAGAGAGAATCTCTGATGGTCCGCAGAGTCGCTTAGGAGTGGAAAACGTCAGTCGTCTTCATTCGCAAATCCTCACCGGTTATGCTTTGTTGGGTGACTTCTGTAATGCGGAGAGATTCTTCTTATCGGCCCAGGCTCTGGGTTTGGCTGACAACTATGCTGTAGCCGCATTGCTAGCAGCTTTTGACAGAAGTTGTGTCAATCTAGAGTCGGTGCCACTTGGCCATTTGGGTCATTCAACGATGCACGCCGCAGAAAAGGTTTGGGAAGAGTTCACGAGGTTTCCACACGCTTCTCCTGACGTGGACAATGCATTGCCGGCGAAACGAGATACAGTTTTATATTCGGTTATGCTTTCAATTTGTGAAAAGTTTGGCCGTTTCTCCAAGGGAATGGAGCTTCTCTCAGAGATGGAGTCGTATGGCATTCCCAGGGATATCGTTGTTTTCAATACCTTGCTTGGTTGTCTGGGAAAAAGTGTATATCTGAATCGTCGTGGGGTTGAAGGAGTTTGCCCAAAAGAGACGGTGAAAGCATCTCGTCTCTCGCAGTGTCTGAGATTTCTCCTTGATCGAATAGAAACAGAGAACCTCGGACACACTGCCATCACTTTGAACGCTGCAGTCCGAGCGTGTGAAATGAATGACCAACCAGAAGTCGGCTTGGATGTCATTTCAAAATACTTCATGAAAGACGTATTTTGTGGTACCAAAAACGTTGCCACGGAATCCCGATTCTGTGGCGCCTATGAAATCCTGGATGTGTCAGGCAGCAGTGCCTCAAGTGTCGTCATATCTCCGTTCGCAAGTGCGCGCCCCAATGTAATTACTTCGAGGATGATTGCGCAAATATGTGAAAGATTAGAGGCGGGGAGCATGGCTTGGACAAAACCACGACCTGAAATAGTGGGAGGCGATAACAGTTCTATTGACATGCGAAAGCAAGGCCAGACAGCTGCTCCATTGAATGTTCTGGAAACAGCACGAACAAGTATGGAAAACTGTCCCAACAACGAGCGTTGGCATCAAGAGTTGTTTCGTGTGATATCCGATATAAGACCGCGAAGTTATGAGACGACAGACCTCGTTGCAGAGACCGTGAAAAGAGTTGAAGACTTGGTTGCCATGACTGTGACACGTCAGGAAAATACACAAATGCAGGCTGTGCCATATGGGTCTTTGGTGTCCAACACCGCGTCACATGGTGCGGATGTTGATATCACATTGATCAGAAAAGATTCAGACGCATTCTCCCATGTCTTTGGACATGTGGCATCGCCTTCAAAATGCGCTCACCTCTATACCACGCGAAATGTACAACAGATGGCTCTACTGTCGTTGCTACGTCAGGATATGCCTCCAGGAATGCGCATATTTCAAGTAGGACTTGGCGGACGGATTCCAGTCTTGAGCTTGCAAATAAATGGCAGTGACGACAATTTCTCTCGAACAATTGACATTACGGTCGATAATTGGCATGGTGTGGCGAAAACCCGTTTCATTGATGAAGAATTACGTCGGTTTTATCCTGATGTTACATCCGATGTTATCAGGCTCATTAAACACTGGGCTAAAAAAAAGGGTATATGCGGCCAGACGTGTGGTTTCCTTGGTGGCTATTCGTGGACACTGATGGCGCTTTACTATTTCCGAAGAGTGCAGCATCGGTTTCAATTTGACTCTACCGAGAATGAGGCTCTTCTGCAATGGCTTTTTCGTAATTTTTTTCATTTCTATACATCGGAGTTTCAATGGGAAAATGAAGCAGTCGAGTTTGGAAAGCTCCAAAAAGAATCGACTATCAAAAGAACGCTCCAGAATTTTCAGCTCTACGATCCTGTGGAAACGCATTGGAATCTAGGGGGTATTCTTTCTGAGGAAAAGTTGAAACTGACAAGAGAAGAACTGAAAGTTGCCCGTGATACTGTGTTTGATCGTTCAGGTGATGTTTCGCGATCTGTATTTGCTCTCTTTCGAGAAAAATAATATCGGCATCTAGAATCTTTCAGAAGGTAGTATGTGTTTCGTTTCCGGTGCCTGTTTCAACTGTCAACAAAAGTTTTATGTCTACTGAACTCGGTGTAACGTGTTCATATCTTAAACTTCACCACGTTCGAGGGACACGCAGAGACTTAGACGGCAAGCTAAATATCAGTGAGTTCAATTGGAGAACTCCGAAAAGCGCAAGAATGACGCGGAGCATGATGCTTTTGAAGAATGTCCACAAGATAATAGTATATTTCTGGCAACTGCTTTTCGAGAAGAGATTTTGTAAGTTGCATCATCATTTTCAGAGAGAGATCAATGGTCAATGGCAAAAAATTCTCTAGTTATTCCAATTCGACGGACAATTTTCGAACTTCAGACGCAAAAAAGTAGAGCCAAAAAAATGGGACATCACGCAAATGGCACGGGTGCTGCGATTCGATTTGAGTTGACATTTCTTAGTGGGGAGACCCATGACTTTATTGTGGAGAAGCGATGTCTCGTTGGAGAGAGGTATTATTCCGTCGCGGCATTGCGCCAGCGTGTGAGTTCGGAAGCAAGAAGCGGAAAGCTTGAGATTCTTCGAAAATACATCAGCTGCCCTCAAGGATCGCCGCAAGTGGTGTGTGTTCCTCCACAAACCCTTGCGTTTTTTACTGCTGACGATTTCCAACCGGTTGATGGAAGCATCGACATTGATGAGGCTGTTGCTCACTGGATGCAGTCGGCACCTGCCGACCACAGTCACGAGCTCAGTGACTTGCCAACCGTAAGGCTGTCGGTGGTTGTTCGTTACTTTCCGGATTTAAATCTTCGATGCATGCTACAGAATTTTCTGCAGGACGATGACTATTTTGAGTTTATTGATAGAGTTTTCCAAAAAGCCGATTCTGAGCGCAGTTTCGAAAGACCACTTCTGGATTTGCAAGGCACAGAAACAAATCGACTTAAGGAACGATACGAAAATAATGAAGAAGGCACAAGCAGTGCAAGCAGCGTCGAAACGACCAGAAGTGACGACAACCACGACGATGGTCGACAACATGGTAATGCGCGTTACGAAATCATTAATGGCCAGCGGCTGCGTGTTGTTGCACAAAACGAATTACATGCCAATCCTAGGGTGGGCCTCTTTGCTCATACTGAGGAAGAAGAACAGCGCTTGCAGAGTCGTTTGCCTTCGAAGGATGATATTGAGGTTGCAGTTTTTCAATTTGTGACTGGAGTATCGTCATCCATTGAAACAGAACCGGAGCAAGATGAAATATTGGACACAGCGACATTGACAGAGGGACATGAAGACGAAGGGTCTCGTGTGAGTTCCGATATTTCCAAGAGAAAAGACGAACACTGGGGTGCTGGAGCTGGCAAGGACATCATCGAAGGCATAGATTGCGAGATGGTTGAAAAAAAACAGACAGCGTGTTTGCTCTCTCCTTCGAGAAACGATGGTAATCGGAGGTCTCACAGCAGTAGTTCTGTCAGTACAGCTGAACCGTCGTTCATCGATGATGTGATGCCCGAAGCAATCGTCGAAAAGATTTGGATAGATTTGCGTGGCCGATTCTTGCTCACGAAACTCTCGCATGCGATGAGATTTCATTACGCGCCCTCGTCGATGTTCGTCTTTGTTTGGATTTTGTCATACTTACTGGACTATGCTGACAGAGTAGTAGATTTTCCCACGATCGGGAAAATTGGAGAAAAGACGAGTCCTCGTAACGACGACACAGGTGAAGAAAGGTGTCATCTATTTTTAATGAAAATGAATGGATCGAGCTTGAAAGAAGGCAAGGGATTCACAGATCGGACCCCAGTGGGTGCTTTTTTGTTTTTCGTGCAGAACAATTTCGCATTCTGTCGTGATGATTTGGGTTTGAAGGAGACGGGCAGAATATTGGAGACGTTACTGAGGAAATGCCTTACGGAAGCCGACAGCGACAATGTCCGAAGAGTGGCTCACGATGGCAGTGATTGTTCTCGTTTCCTCAGGCCGATTCTGGACAATTATGTTGTGTAGACTGTTTTAAGAGTGAAGCTTGCCGGACGATTCGGAAAATTTTGTGCATCTATATCTCTTGTTTCCTTCCTAGAAGTCTGACATCTGAAGTAGTATCATCAACTTCGTCTGCTCTTACAGTTTTGTGCTGACATCGAAATGTGACATCTGGAGTTCAAAAATCCCTGCATCTCCAAGTCTCATTGTTTCTTGTATGAAGGGTCGGCTCTTTTTTGCAATCTTTACCAAAAGGTCAGTTTCATGACGCCCTGGTGTTCCTGCATAAATTTCTTGGCGAGATCAAATCAGAGATGCATCTTGAGGTGTTTGTACGAAGGACTCAGCCGAGAGACATCGTGGAATGTTATCCTGAATGATCGAGGACAGAAGGACGGAGGCGGGACAATAAGAGACGGCATCTCGCGATCGGTAATGGCGTAGAACTTTCTTCCCTTGCGGAATTTTTCGGGGCGGAATCTCTGTGTCTGTCACCAGGTTCAGAGAGGAGCCCCATTTTTCATTTCCCTTTTTTTCCTTCGTGTTGCAGCGAAACAGCGAGTCGACCATGCAGCGAAGTACGCAAAACCCGCAGTCAACCCAGTTGCTGCCTGGGCAGACCATGTCCACCAAGCAACGATTGGAGCGTTATCAAGCTGGACCGAAATCAAAGCTGCTTGGGATGTTATTGATGGTTCTCGTGCCATGGTTGATGTTTGCAATTGCAAATGTTCTTTTCGCATTCCTTTTCCATCGATACGAGACGCTCACCTGGCTGTCTGTTATTTTCCTTGGTTTCTTTGCTATCTTATTCATCTTGGTGGACCACAGGAACAAATTTGGTGGAAGATGGTATACCAAAGGTGGTTTTGTGTGTGCCGAGCTGATATCTGAGTCCCCCATTTCGCAATCCATTCAACGTGATCTTATGACGTTGTACTCAAGAATTTTGCTGTGTGGCGGATGTTCAAATAAATTTGTGTTGCGTTTTTCATGTGCAGGTATCTGAAGCTGGGCTTTCTCTCTCTGTTTGCACTTATGTGTGGTGTCTATGTGGGGATGTACAACTATCATTTCCAGTTTGCCAATTATTGGAGTTTATCGGAAAACAGCAGTTACATCAATGTGCTCCCGTCAGAGCCAGCCTCGGCACATTCAGACGCGGGCAAACTGCTCTTCACAATAGATAGCAAGGTAGATGTTTCGAAAAGTGTTGGCTATAAAGCCAAGGATGTGTATTGCGTGGCTCCCATTGTCGATTATGCAACTCAGAAAATTCAGTATTGGGCGACAGGAACCAACTGTTGCCAGCCCAGGGGCGGATTCAATTGTGGCGAAGTGTGGAATCCCAAGGCTCGCTCAGCTGTTGTTGTTCTTGATTCCTTGAACACACCCTTCCCAATGGCGCATCAGATCTTCAAGAAAGCGGCCGATCAAGCCTGCGCAGAGTGGGAACTGAAGCAAGCTAGCGATCCACTTTTCGTTCGTTGGGTTGCTGACGCTACCGCTGAGGAAGGAAAATATTACAAAGATGGCGTCAGTTCTCTTATAGTCTACACTTCAGTGTTTCTTGTGTTTTCAGTAATTGCGGGCGTGATCTTGCAGATGAGTTCGGGTAGAAAGCTCGAACCTGCAACAACTACGACTGGCCCTGGTGGCGCTGTTGCCGACACGTCCGGCAGAAAAATCAGGTTGCCTCCTGTTTGAGCATGTTGTCATTTTGGTCATTGTCGTTGAAGCCACATCTTCACATTGATATTTATGCGACGAAGGAAGTTTTGTCCGTAATTGTCGTCTGCAACTTCATATCATGCCCATGTGTTCGCGCAAACGCGATGCTAATTGGAAGTGATTGTACAATTTTGCCAATCTTTTCTTTGCCAATCTTTTCGCAATTAAAGATTTCCTCCAATTACGCAGATCCCAGATTGTATGTGGATGGCTATTGTGTTTGGTGCCGACCATCGTTGTCGTTGAGATGAATATGATGTTGTTCATGTGGGCTTTTTTTTGGGTTGGGTTTTTGTCTTTTGTCCATGCGTATGACAGTGACAACATCAAGTACGATGTTTTGGATTGGGAAAAGTGCAAGCGGTGCACTCGAGAGGAAAGGGTCTTTTGCTATACGACATTCGAATGTCTTCCTGATTTGCATATCGACACACCAACGACAAAAATCTTTTCGAAGTGTCCCAACCCCTTAATGGTGCCTGAGTCATGTCGTACTAAAGGGGTACATCCACCTAATGCGGAACAAAAGGAGCAATATAGAGCAGAGCATCTTTTCGAGCAGCAGTTGAAGCAGGAGCGAATACGAAAATTGCAAGAACAAGGCTCCAATTATAAAATGGAGCTCTGAAGAGTGCACGTTGCTGGTGCATGAATAATGCTTCGGGAATAAAGGAACGAATAAATGCAAGTCCAAGTAGTGACTTGGAAATGACACACGTCACACAAACATATCTCAACACCACTGGGCTAAACAATGTGGATCAGTGTTCATTGTGCGACTCTCTAGAGACACTCGCTCATGGGAGCTGGAGAACAGTTCATTCTGACTTTTTGTTTTCGAGCCAGCTTGAAGGATCGAGGGTTTTGTGCCAGGATCGTGGATGGTATTGAGGAGGGACACGATATCATGGACAAACTGGATGCTTCAGCAGGAGCAGGGGGGGATCAACTTGCCAGACTGAAGTGTGACCAGATTCTGAAGTTTTAGAATGAAATCATGGGACAAGACAACACATTACAGTAATTGGTCGTGACGGCTGTGACCCTGCACGCTTTTCGGGAACAACTGTGTCATCTTTATCAGGACCACTTGAAGGATGGCACAGGGTTTATCCTGGATCACGGTAATTGGTACTGGGGCCATGATCCTCAGCGGGGTTCTTCTTTTTGTATATTTGTTTTTGTTACGCACTTACGAAGACGAACGGAAGCTGCAAAAAGCCAGGAAACAGCTCTTGAATCTCCCAGAAGACTCAGAACCACCCGAAGCGTCAGCAGGTCCCAAAGGGAACAGAGGTGGAGGAGGAACCGGCGATAAGAGTGGAAAAGACGGCCTGAGTGCTTCAAGGATGGAAGCTATTCAGCAGAGAAAAAAGGAGCTGGGGCTCATTGGATCGGCAGGGACAGGAACGTTGAGAAACAGAAAGAATAATAAGCAAATTAACGGGGGGGCAAATGATGCGACAGCGTGTTTAGAGCTTGACTTTCAGGGCGAAGATCAACCTGGCGAAGAAGATGGCCCTGGCGAGATTGGGGAAGCCAATTTGGGCGACAAGCTGCAAGGATTGATCGAAAATCTCAATCTGGAAAATGCCAAGGATTGTATGGATGAGATTGATAAAGCGGTATAGCGGGAATAGATGTAGGCTTTTTTTCAGAATGTTTCTCGCAGTGATTTATATGTCACAGTGGCGGTCATACTTGTTGCCTCGCGTTTCGCAAATCTACCCTCCAATCAACGACGTTGATGAGCCACAATGCCTTTATCAGGTGCAAGACTCGATGGAGCGGGCAAGAATGAAACAGAAGGGTCGTAATTCGGAAGCCGCTGCTAATGTCGATCGTCTGTATGAAAAGTATCAGGAGCTGAAAAAGCAACTCAATTTGGGTGGAGAGAAAGTAGATGGGAAGCCGAAGTCTAGGTAAAAGTTTATGCGTGCCATTCGTCCTTGATTCGCTTGTTGATTTTGATTTTGTGGATGTTCTTTCAGTGAAAACGGCAACCGACTCCTGGTCGGATTCGGAATTCGGAGCAACTAGGAATGGTAACCAAATCCCAATGGGCTATTCTGCACCCAAGAACTGGGATATATTCATCATATCTTTTGCAGTCCACGGACGCTCCAGTGGCGTGAGGATCCCAGTGTTAAAGCTGATGAGAAGGAGCTAAAGGAACGAACTTCCGAGTTGTTCACGCGCCTGCGACATAATTCCAAGAACAGCGTGGATACGACGCCTGTTTTACGAGAACTTTTGACTCTACTAAACGATATTTCGGATTCCGGTGAAGCCATGCCGGTGGTTGTGACAAAACAAATCGTTTTTTGCAACGAGCTCATGGCTAAGGATGGTTTGAGTCTACTGCAAGGCTTGAAAGATAATTCAGATAAAACCGCTGGGACGATGGCCGAACAACTCCTCGAGAAGGCCGTGCCATTGATATGGTCGTCATAGTCGTGGAGTAGTATGTGCACGCATGCATTCTATGTAAACACTTGCCACTCAGAAGAGAAGCTTTGTTCTGTGTAGTCGCTTACCTCAGGCATTTTTTCAAGAAATTCTTTTAGTTTCTTTAGGGGAGCATCCCTTTGTCTTGTGAGTTGTGCAATCCAATATCAGGGATGTCCATAAAGGGCCTAGACATGACTTTTCAAAGGACTCATACGGAAAAGGAAGGCACACAGGTTTTCGTAGGATTCTCGTTCGAAAAGAATTACATTCTTACATCGATGTTGACCAATCAATGCACGGGGGGCTACGTGTTGACTCCAGTAACAGCCAACATGGGGGTTTTTGAATTTGGTTGTCAGGGTGTGTGTTTCAGCAGGTCGCTGGGGATGGAGCGAGCTCCCTCGTGCAAATTCGTGGCGTGACTGATCTGTTGAAAGTGATTTCCGAGCCTCTCAGCCATGCCGCAACTCGTGGGACGATGGAAGCCAGAGCGCATGGCGGAGCGTGTTCCCCGTGTCAAGATTCCTGGCATTCCAAACGTGGATGGGTTGAAACATGAGTCTATGAAGATCCAGTACCTGTCGCAGGGAGCTTTGATTATCAAGCGTAAGCCGAAAGTTGGCGACAAATTTGTCGCAACACTGGGCCGATTACGTGAGAATGGACGCACAGATCTAGAGATGGCTTTGTTTGTCCATCGATGTTTTTTCCTCGCTGAAAACTATCCGCCAAAGGCAAAAGTTGAATTGTGTGTGACACAAACAGAAGGCGGCATCAGATTTAAGTCCCATTTTTTCATCAAGGAGGTCCTGGAGCCTGGCCCGTATGCTTCAAATCCAGAGAAATTTTGTCAACATTGGGCCGAGTGTGGCGGTTGTCAGTTCAATGGTACTCGATATGCGAGGCAGCTGATAGAGAAGCGAGCTTGGCTTGCAAAAGCTTTTCCCACCGAAAGAGTGTTGCGTATTGTACCTGCAGTGCATGGGCACAATCGTTTCGAGCACCACGTGAAATGGCAGCAGGACGGAAATCTCGCCGTGGGTCCAGAAGGTTTCCGCAGTGAACTTGAGACGAGTCCGAATGAGTGCGGGCGTTTACCGAAACGTCTTTATCGAGCAATGCGGGAGGCGGCGGAAACGTTTGAAAAAAATTACGCCAACATTTTGGAAGCCATTTGCGGTCGCAGGCGAGATGGTAATTACGAGGTTGTGCTGAATGTTTTCGGTACCAGCACAGCAAAGCACAATGTGAAGCGCCGAAAAGATGGACTACGGGAATTTTCTCCATGTTTGGACGCCACAGACATCAACATTTTCCGAGACCGAAACCCATTTGTGGTTGGACTGACATCGCGAGGCGGTCACCATCAAATTTTTGGTCGCAAGAATACAGTCAGACAACATGTAAAGCTTGAGTTTGTGAAAAAAGTTTACGAAGAAGGGTGGATGGGTTCGATCTTGGGTGTTTACGATGAAAATGACAATATTCCTCATCGCGACATACTTGTGAATACGGAAATTAGCACTACCTGGGGCTACCTGAGAAAAGGCATTGAGCCTGAGGAGCAACCATTGGAAAGTGAAGGCACAGAACAAGACTTAATCCTCTCAGTTGATGCCAGTGGCACTCAAGAAGTGTGTGGCGAGAGCCGTGTACGAACAAACAAAAGCCCAGATGGTGAGCCAGTATCATGTCAAGCTTCCACAAATGATCTGGCGTCGCATCTGATTGATAGTCTTCGCGACAAAGCGAGAATACTTGAGGAATCTGCCCCAAACTTGAATGCCGCAACGGGCCAGGATGTGAAAACACGGATCAAAAGTCCTGGCTTTCCCTCGAGTGGTTCCTCTGGCGTAGCCGAATTCTGTGGTGACTTGCTTACGGGTTCGTCTGATGGTGACACCAACAACGAGGAGAACCCTCTCAGTGAGCCTCTCAGTAAAAAAGCAAGACGTAAAATGGAACGTAAATCTCACATGAATATGTCGCTTCCAAAGAAACAGGCCATCAATTACAGCCAGTACGTGATTCACCTTGATCTGGAACTCGGCTTTTGGAAGATTCCAGGGCGCGCGTGCATTGGTAGTGTAGCCGATGTGCTACTCGAAAAGTTTGTTGTTCCAATGCTTGACCGTGTTTTTCAAAAGTCCAGGCATCATTCTGAGAGGCGCATCTGCATCTGGGAAGCTGGTGGGAGTTGGCCCTTGTCAGAATGCATGGCAACAGTTTTCAACAGACTGAAAACCTCCAAAGAAATCTCTGTTGTCTCCTTCCAACACCCAGATGATGTGGAGCTGCGGCGTGGATCGCTTGACTTTTCAATCAGCAGACAGCAACGCGAATTCGAGAAAACAGTGCGGAAAAAAAAACGTGAGGACACTTCCAGACGTCTTGAGGCGCGAAAGCAGCATCAATCCCAATTGTTGGAAGCTCTTCGCAAAGAAATAGTGTCGGCGGAGGATGCCGCTTCTGATGGGACATCAATCGGAAAAAAGACGAGACTAGACCTGATCGAAGAGCAGGTGGCAGCAAGACTAGAACAAGAGCTTGTTCTTTACGATAAGAGGGAAAAGGAGCACTCAAGTAGCTACTTTCCACCACTTACCAATTTAGTGGCCGACTTGAACGAGCAGTCAACGTTGGAACGCATTCTGGTTTTGACACAAACACAAGACAAATTCGATTATGATTACACGACCTACAAAAGTGCTGGCAATGTCAGAGAAGAGCTCGGCGCATTCCATATAAATAAGGGTATATACTTCTTGATGGGATCTCTTTGTACACTCCGCGAAGCAAAACGATCTTAAATGTTCTCCGAGCGGGAGACTGGCGTCGGTGTCTTCGTTCGAAGGGTTAACGCTACAAACATATTAAGTTTTGCACTTGGACAACATGAGAAACGCTATCTATGCGACTTTGCAACTTCTCGACCTTATTCAACATATGTGGCCCATATAATCGTATCCAGGTGTAAATCCTCGCATGTGTGGCGCAGACGCAGTTGATGCCAGCGATGGCGCTTTGGTTCCCGTGCTATCGAGCCGGGGAGGGCCTGCCGGGGGCCAAGAATTGGATGATTCGTTGAAGGCTCGCCTGAAAAAAGCATTTCATGCCTTGGCAAAAAAGTATCATCCCGATCTTGGCAAACAAGAGCACTACACGAAATTCCAGGTGCTTGCTCAAGCATACGCAGATCTAACAAAGGATAGCAACTCAGTGGAGGAGGAAGATCAGGTAGTTTTTCTCTTGTAACAACACGAACTTGTGGTATGGATTTTCGCTCGCAACCTGCTTTCTGCCCACAGTAGCATGGTATGATCAGTTCTCAAGGTGGTTTTCTCAACACTGACAGCCAACCTCCGAAGGTGCTTCCGATGAAAAAGAGAAGGGCACGCCAGTCTACTTCCTGCATCCTGATTGGCGCATGAAGAAATCGCCCAAATACATTCCACCACCTGACATTCTGATTCTTACTCTGCAAGACTGTATGGATTCCACCCTGAATCGATGGATCCGATATCATCTGCAGCTCTCCGAATTCATAATCATTGCAGACTCTGCTGTTGAGCACATGAAGAAGCCTCTCTACCACTTCGCTCGTTTAGGCTATGTCGTCGACTATATCCAACCTATAGATACAAGTCCTCATCGCAATGAACTTCTTGCAATCTTCAAGATGCGATTCGTGGAAGAACAGCGAAAGAGTTTCGACCAAGAGCAATGGTTGCAAATAGAAGCAGGCAACAGCTTCGAGGGAAGGCTGCTGCGAGAACGACAAAAATATGAGGCACTTACTGAAGGTGATATGCAGAAAAACAAAGAAATTTTAAGCATTGGGCCATGCGACGCTTCTTCTGAAACTGCTGAATCTTTATCGAATCCTGAAGGAGGAATTGCTCGACAGCAATTGCTCGCTGGGAATTCTGGAGTAGAAAAAAAAAGTCACTCTCAGACAGAACAGTTACGGTTGGGAGATGGTGCGGAGCCCGAAGGTGATCCATTGTGGAAAATATTGGAAAGGAAAAAAAGGAACGAAAAGCTCGATAATTGAGGAAGCTGTACAGTCGATTTCTTCTCTAAAAGGTAATCCCTGGCAATATTGAAGGGGCCGCATCGCATCTAGTTGACAGCGGTGTTGCGTACGCATTGCGACATGCATGCGGTTCGTGGGTGTGTGATCTGTGCCATTTCTGGTGAAGGTTTCGTGCAAAGTATGTTTCGCAAGGAGTTGCGTTATCCTTGTAGACGGTTTCTTTCGTCCATCGTTTTTTTCATGTGACGATAGCTGCTGTTTCGTTTGTTATATCATGTATCACATTCATGTAGACCCTGACAGTGACCATTTTCTGTTGAGAAAGTTTGTTCCTCGTTGCATTGGAATTTCCATCCAGTGAAGTTTCGGTCGGATATGTGGCAAAGATAATTCCAATCGTTATCAAAGTAGCAAGCTCGATATTTCTCTTGCGACTGTGCGTTAGGTTAGGATTGCTTGCAGAAGTCTGGGGTCGCAGATATTGAGTCCGTCATGTGTCACATTTGCATTTGTGTATGATGCAGGTTCTGATTCATTCGTTTTCTCCTTGGAGATAGAGTCCTCCAGGAAGTCCTCACAATTCAAATCATAATGTCAGACGTACATCATTTCGATTCCGAAGATGTCATTCCGAACTCATGTCGATCTGAATTCGAGGATGAAGCTGGCTTTGATTTGGGCGAAGAAGGTTCTCTTGTTTTGGGTAATCGTTTGCCACAATCTTTGTCTGTTAGGCTCATTGGCAACCAGCATGTCGTCCGCCAAATCTCACATGGAGAAAATCGCAAAAATGATTACGCGCGTGATCTCAACACGCAAGAGGGGTGCCAATCTGAAGGATCATCCTCACAGGTGGTAAGTTCCGCACCAGATCAAATCTTTCAGAGCGATTCAGATTTTTCACGTGAGCATTCAGGCATCAGGGGAAAACTTGAAGACTCCAGGAACGCTGATTCCGCCTTTGCCTTGCATCATGTTCCTCACAAAACGCATATGCCACATCGACATGAGATGTATTTAGAGGCACCTGTCCACGAGCAAGGTTTTGATGAAAATGGTTTTGCTCTCTCTGATGACAATTTACAAGAACATCGGAGCGTCACAAGACTCAGTCAAATATTCGGAGTGGAACATCTCAGAGACGCACCTCGCAGCAGCAAGCCGTTTCCAGATGTTTCTCCGTTGTCGCGACACAGTTGGAGTGAAGTAAATGAGGACGTTTCAAAGACAAACTCCATAGATGGCTCCCCCGAAAAAACGGCTGCCGAGTTTCGTGTCGCCTGTCCTACAACTTCACGACCAGCACCCTCAAAAGCCACATTGATGAGACGCCGGAAGGAAGCAGAGGAACTCCATTTCGGAATCAACCTCAGCAGTGTAGATGAACGTGCTCTCTACCCCTGTACTCTCCCCAACGCTGGCGCGAAGCGAGGCCCAAGGCGAGATGATGTTAACAGCGTGCCTCTCTCAGATAACTCTGGCGAGTTCAGATTCTCGGACGAGAATGCTGGCGGGATGTCGTCATGGGTGATTCTCATTTATGTCTTGCCGGCGGTGGGATATGCAGCTCTGTCTATGTTGGTTGGCATATCATCCTTCTGGTCAGCCTCTGTCGTGAACTTCTACAAAAGTGATTATCCGAGGCTCGATTTACGTTGGTTGTTTGGATTGGTTTCAGCAGCCTCTGTTGTGGAAGTTTTCCTCAAAGTGTATTTTGCAAATGTCACAGACACGTGGGTCAGTCCAGCCGGCAGACGGCGTCCATTTCTTAAGTTGTCAATTGTATTTATACCCGTAGTATGCCTGCTATGCGTCGTGCCGCCTCGATTTGAATCAGATTGGGGAACAGCTGTCTGGTTTGGTGTTACACATGTCATGTGGAGGGCAACCAGCAAGGTGGTTAGTTTGGCGCATACGGCATTGGGACAGGAGCTTACCCCGAACTACGCGTCACGGACGATTTTATGGGGTGTTTATGCATTGGCCAACGGCATTATTGGCCCCCTTATGGGAATATTTATCGCCACAGGTTTCGATAATGGACTCGTGAAGTCGCCCTCGAATTCGTCTTCTTGTGTTGGGTCGCCTGACGATGGATGTTTCGCCCTGCCCTTTGCAACGATCTCTGTATCCCTTGCGTTGTTTGCGTTGCCGATGATTCTATTGCTTGCTGTCTTACAGGAACGCGATTTTCGGCTCAATGAAGATTTTTTGTTACGTGTACGTATGGAAAGGCCCACGAGTTCCGAAAAGGCACGTGTGTCATGTCGACGAAGACTGCAAAGATGTTGGGCACGGATTTTCAAGGAAGAGGCTTCTCGGGACCCCGACGAGGCATGCTCTGTCCATGTCGTCAATACTCAAATTTATGAGAGTAACCATGGCGATCGCCAGATCGTTGCAGACCTCGATGTCCGTGATATATCCAGAATTTCTCAACGTGTCCCGTCCACCAATCGGGGTGACGGTGGTCGACGGAGTACGATGTTCCCTGCCAATGGACTCATTCCCAATTTTATTTTGCTTGTTCTGAATAGACCTTTGCGAATTTTGGCAGTCGTTGAAGCAATCGATGCAATTGGCAATGGTGTCGTTGCGGAGCTCTTTCCATTCGTAACCTCCTGGCTGCTGATGTTGCAGGGTATCAGGCCATCGACATGCATTTTTCTTGTGGGTCTGATCACACTTGCTGCAGAAGCTCTGGGAATATCGTTTCTGGCAAGATGTTGCAAACACATCGGAAAGTTCCGTACATATTGTCTTGGTATGTTGTGCGTGGCGACGACACAGGCGTTGCTGTTCTTCACTTTGTCATATCCCGATATGGGGGCGGTTGGGAAAGGACACGCCGCAAGTCTTCTTGTGCATGTTGGTGTGCTCGCGTTTTTCTCAGGTTCCAGGTTCCTGTCCAATGATCTTCTCAATGAGGTGGCTGACTATGATGCGTTCTTGACGGGGCAGCGCCGTGAGGCGCAGCTCATTATGATGAAGGATCTTGTCGCATCTGTGGCGCGTATTCTGGGACATATGCTACCATTGTTTTTATTCGCTCTGGCAGATTACGAGCCAGCCGTTATGCATCCCTTCAGTGGTGATTTTGTTAATAATGGCATATCCGGTCGGGTGTCAGATTCTCCCAAATGTTACCTAATCGGAGGTTGTTTGCCATCACGAGCATCGCAGCCGAGCGGTGTCATGTTGGTATTGCGCTTGTGTTTTTCCTTAGTTCCGGCAGTCTGCAGTTTCGTATCAGTTTTTGTCGCAATCACCTTGTTCCCCTTGCGAACTGAAACGGTTCATCACGCTATCTTGGAGGGACAGAGGCAACATTCCAGAGTTAAAGAAGTCAAAGATCCTGTCTATGGTCACATGGTGACGCCATCACCTCTTAT
>Ga0099797_100573_pt1 | contig 23462 bp, 38 predicted proteins | sample Uncmet_Sort48C_1_FD_89871 | JGI IMG/M metagenome (GOLD analysis project Ga0099797, IMG submission 89871) | Marine eukaryotic communities from CALCOFI LINE 67, Pacific Ocean - C012_Sort48C_1 | ecosystem: Environmental > Aquatic > Marine > Oceanic | place: Pacific Ocean: Monterey Bay | collected...
TTGAGCAGTTTGGGGGATATAGTAGACAGCTTGCTCACTGTCCATTACGGTACTCACCCATTAGGCATTTTCCGTACCAAACTTCAGAGTGTCCATACTCTTCGGATAAGTCAAGACATAAACCCCAACACTCGTCTAAAGTTTTGAAAACTGAATTTTCATGTGGTGCGGATGCACACACAACAGCGTAAGGGAACGCTGGATTAAAAGTGGTATTTGGATTAAACATATTCTTATTATACACATAAAACCACCCCAAATGGGAGAATAGTGGACACTTTATGACCTGACCACTGAAACTGCTGCTTGCCCCTTATTGAATATAGTATCAACGACTGCCTCTACTCGCTTTGAGGTACTAATACCAACTCTATCCCATGCTGGTATCACTACGAGTCCAAACTGTTTGTTTACATTACCTTTGCGGATTACCCTCCCTATTGTTTGACTAATAGTGATATAATCCATGTTGCGTAAGAACAATGCAGCTTCTAATCCTGCTACGTTGATACCTTCAGAGAGAATACTGTGGTGCATAACTATAAACTTCTTGGTTGAATCTTTGCCCCATTTGTTTAATGTAGTAAAGAATTCTTCCCTGTTGATCTTCTTACCATCAACGATTGCACCAGTCTTCGATGTTATATACATCCAAGAATAGCCTCTCATTTCTAACTCTGAACAGAACCTAGTCTGTGATGTGAGTGATACAATCTGTGCAGTAGATCTTGCACAAATTAATATCTTGTCCATAGATTGCTCATCTATTGTTGATAACAAGTTATCGCAATCATGCTCACATTTGTGTCTACTATCGTCTTCCCTTTGTATCTTCTTGATAACAACTTTAGGTGGTAATATGTGTCCTTGTTGTACTAACTCAGGAGCAGGAATATCACATAATACTTTACCATAAACCTCCTCAGTTTCCATGCCTATCTTATCATCGGACAAGCAATGTTTAGGAGTGGCAGTGAAAAAGAAGCACCTGCTATTTGTCTTGGTTGAGTAATACTTAGCAGGAGGCTGAAAGTTCTTCTGAACACTATTATGTGCTTCATCAAAGTATAAAGTATCAATGGCAATCTTTGAGTCCTGTATCTTATGAAGAGAATGATACGTGGTAAAGATTAACTTATTGTACCTGTAATTAAGGTTTGCCCAATCACATATAGTGTCAGGATTAGTGCTTGAAAAGTGATGTGTTTCACCACTATGTACGTGCAATACTTTATACTGAAGCATTGGATGTACGTCTAGAAACTCTAGAAAATCTTCGGAAAGTTGCTGTGCTAATAGTATACGTGGAGCTACAATTACGATGGTCTTTCTATCAGGATCTTTAAGGATTACATCCCAATCACAACTATTGAACTGAGATTGTGCATCCTTGATCATACATAGAGTTTTACCACCACCAGTGGGAACTATAACTTGCCCTCTGGAATTGTCCCGTAAACTGTTAACAACTCTTTCCTGATGAGGACGTAACTTTGTCATGGCATTTTGCGACTTAATAATATAATAAACCCTATCAACACTTAAGTCAATAGGGTTTGTGACACTTCATAATGTGGTTAACGAGGTGAAATAGTAACAGAGACTATTGTGGCAGTTGGGTTACGTGCTAGTGCAGTTTTACGAGCATCTTGCATATTAACTGCATGAACTTGCTCTACAAACATAGTACCAGCAACGAATAGTTTAACATCCCATTTCATTGATTGTCCTCCTTACATGTACAAACGGTGGATAGATTACGAAGCTTAAGATAAAGATTAGAGGAGAATTGTGTCTCCTCTTTATCAAGTATCTCTGCATTATTGAGACTAAGTATATTCACGATGTACTTAATCTCTTCTTTATTTAAGTCAACTAACATGGTTTAATTGTTTAATAATAGTGGACTTAATGTTCTTAAGTGTTCTTCTATCAGATGCAGTCTTAGATGTAAAGACAACAGAACGATTTGGCCCCTCCCATTTATAATGTTTGGTCGTTCTTACCAATTTAAATTGATAACTTCTCATCAATTTGTTTAGATCTTTGTTCATGTTAACCACTTATCATCGGTTGTTTCTAACAATTTACCTACCTTATATTCATCTCCTTCTACATACTCAACCTCCTCATAATGTTTGCAATGTTCAAAATTAGATGCAATTCTCTTTGCTTCAGTTTTAGTTTCTGCACCAACTGTTACTGAATAATATACAATTTTCTTTGCCTCAAATGTGTAACTGTTTAATAGTTCTGACATGATTAAATACCCTCCAAGGTTAATGAGTTTGAATGAATTTGCTTGTTAATTACACAGGACTGATGAATATTAAAGAGAGTTTCATAATTAACTCCCTCCCAATCTGACCACTCTGATACATAATCAGCAGCGTCAAAGTCACCAGTTCCATCTACATTTTGTGGGCATGATTTGAAGTCATCGTTATCATCAACCCAAAAGATTCTTCCGAATGATTGTGATTTAAACATGATAATTAACCTCTTAAGTATAAGTAACCACCAGCCCATCCTGTAACCAGTGGGTTGTGTAATTGCTCACGTTGATTGATAATTCTCATATCAAATCGTACATACTTTGCAGGTGCATTATATGATGCTGGTTTGTAAACTTCACCAGTATTCTTATCAACAAAAGCATGAACACATCCTTCTTTCCATTCATTACGGTCTTGGAATGTGTCAAACTCACGTTGCATGATCTTGTAATACTTGCGACCATTCTTGATAACGAAGGTGGTAAGATTAGCAGTACCATTCTTTACATTTTCTAACTGCTTTTTAGAGTAGTCAGAATCAGAACCTGCATACATTCTTATTGAATGTTGCTTATAGTTTTCTGTCAATGAATCACAATAGGTTTGTGTCCAGTCCAGAACTCTTTCAGATAATGTGGACATAAAACCTCATTTTGTTTGAAGTGAAGGAGTCATTTCCCCTCCACTTCTATATAATAACCGATTTTAGGGTATTGTGGGGTAAATGTAGACAGCTTGCTGACTGTCACATTACCATGCTTTCTCCATTGTGAAGTTAAAGAAAGAGAATACCTCACGATTAACAACCTTATATGTACCAAACTCATTAGAGATTACATAGCCCTCGTGATCACACATACTATCGCCTATGTAACATTCAACGTCATCAAACCTATCGATATAATCAAACATTTCTAACTTGATTGACTCTACTAATTTCCATAAACGTAGAACATTTATGTCGCAGTTGTTATCATCTGCGATTGCATCTAATAGTAAATCATCTAGTTCAATCTCATTGCGAATACATTTATTCAACTGCTTCTTAATCCTAGTTGCTTTCTTAACATCAACAAAATCGCATAAAGTAGCAATTTGTCTAGCAAAGTTGCATGAGTTAATGATAGTTTCCCTATCATCACTAAGTATTACATGAGGTTTGACCCATTTAGTATATTCTGTATCTCTTAAATCAAACTGATAAGGTTTAACAACTGCATTTCTTAAATCATCCTTTGCCTCATAATATGTGTGAGGTGCAATGATAATTTCTGCATCAATAACCTCATCAAAGTAATAAGTTATTGTGTTAGGTGTGTAATGATCGTTACCACCGAAACCAATGAAATCACCTTGATAAATGCCTGGCAAAAATGGTAGATTGTCAAAGCATTTGTGTAAGATAGTGGCTACATTACCTTGATGGTTAGTATCAATCTCTTCATGTGAATGATTGATCTTAATTTTAACTTTATTGAAGACAGATTTAGTGCCTACAAAGAATCTTCCATTGGCAGGATTAGTACCCCAAACTATTGCTGGAGCTCCGTCAATCTTCGCTGAAATGTTACTCTCAACGACAAACCAATCCAGAACGGATAAATCACCTGTAAGAATTGAATCTTCGGGGTGTTCGATGTGAGTGTTTTTCATACTTATAGTATAGCAATAAAAAAGCACCCATGCAAGGGTGCTTGTGACACTTGGTGAACTGGTTTAGTTAAATGCTCTATTATAAGAATCTTTAACATAAACAGCAGTTAAGTTATATCCTTTTACCAAATCTTCCCATAGTTGTTGTGTTTCAAACTGATGAATCTGCCAACGAACTTTGAAATCAGAGATGTAATCTGCAACCTTTAAGTTAGGTTGAGAAGGACGTACTTTCACAGGAGTGTCAACCTTTTTAACTTCAATTTTAGTTACTTTAGAAGCAGCCTTTCTTCTTGAAGTTGTAGTCTTTCTTGTGCGTGTCTTGCGTGGTGTTGCAGGAGTAGCAGTTGTAGAAGACTTACGAGGCATAAACGTTAAATTCGTTTGGACTCCTTCATTCTACATCATTAAAGGCACTCGTCAATCCATTTTGTACCACTTTGTCAACTGACACACCCATACGTTCTTGTATTAAGTTACCATAATCCTCATGCAATTCGCACCCTATGTAATACCTACCTAACTCTTTTGCGACCATTGCAGTTGTACCACTACCTATAAATGGGTCAAGAATAATATCATTTTCTTCTGAAGATGCAAGGATGCAAGGTGTTATTAATTCAGGTGGAAATACAGCAAAATGTGAACCTTTATAAGGTTTTGTTGAAACATTCCATACACTTCTCTTACGTCTTGTTGGTTCTTTGATAACATCTACATCAAAATAATAGTTCTGACTCTTACTCAATAAGAACATATATTCATGGGACTTAGTACATCTATCACGCACACTTTCGGGCATTGGATTAGATTTATGCCATATAATATCTTGCCTTAAGTACCACCCATCAGCCCTCAATGCAAATGCTAACATCCACGGAATACCAATGAGATCTTTCTCTTTTAGTCCCTCTAATTTATTACCACGTCTTGCACATTTCTCTGGTAAGTCTTGCTTACTCTTACTAACAGATTGTTGTACTAATGCCTGACCTTTTCCAGGTCTATAGTTATAATAACTGTCACCCATATTAACCCACAATGTACCATCATCACTCAAACAGTTTCTAACACTGCGGAATATATCCACGAGGTTTTGAATATACTCTTCTGGTGTATCTTCTTGTCCTATTTGATTACTTTCATCACCATAATTTCTCAAACCATAATAAGGTGGAGATGTTACACACATCCTCACCTTTTCATCAATTTGTGATAGTGTCTCCCGACAATCACCAAATAAAATAGTATCTTTCATCAATAATCAGAGGGCCTACCATCTTGTGATTTGTACATATCAACACTTGCTTGTTCTCTCCTATTCTTTACATATTCTAACTCATGCCAACAATTTTCCACGCACAATAATAATGTATGAATCATTCTGTGCCTCATTGGTTTACCACTTGTATACACGCATGATTGTTTTGGTTTAACACCAGTTTCAATAGTAATATATCTTGAGATAGTATTCCATCCATGTTTTACACGTTTTTCATTATCAACTGGATCACCCTTAAAGTATACCCAACCCTCTTCAATGTCTCCATTTGGTCTATTCCAAATGACATAATCATCTACTTGAGGTTCATACATTAGTTGTCTAATTGTGGTAAACCTTCATCAACACTTTCTGCTGGCACTGCTCTTATTCTATCAGGGGCTAATCCATTTTCAATGTAACTTCTTAATTCAACATTACAATCTGCTTTGATTAACGAATCTGTACTTGGATCAATACTTGTCCAACCTTCTGTGGTTAGTTCTTGTATCTTCCACTTTCTTTCTTCAGTCATTAGATAATAAACTCCAAACTAATTGTATATATTAAAATACCCTATCAGTATAACTGATAAGGCACTAAATGTCAAACAAGGAACTCAGCAAGGTAATAATCAACAGTGATTTCTAACTCAGCTGCTTCCTTTTCACATTCACTGATAAACTTCTCAATCATTTCATCAGTTTGGTTTAGATGATCTTTATTCACGAAGATACCTCCTCACCTGATTTGTTAAATGATTTCTCTAACATTGGCACGTAAAGTTCGCCATCATCTTTTAACATAGAGAGCATATTATTGAACCACTCATTGTTCATGTGATGCTCTTCAAACGTCAACCCTTTGATGTAAGATTGACTCCATTCGTGATGGTATGCCATTAATAAAATAAAGAAAAGGCTAGCGGATGTAAGTTCTTTCTTGGGTTGCGATCCCAGAGGCACATCCATCTCCTCTTATGTGTGTTGTGTGTTGTGAGAGGTGGGTCACAGATCGATCTGACCAGCATTGCTGGCGTTACCCTGTAGTATCCCTCTCAACATTTATATAATATTACATTCACGAGGTAAAGTCAAGCAACAGTGGACAGTTCCCGAAGTGCCACCATCTTTGTAAATAATCCTTCCATATTATAAAACAACTGAAAATTCTCTGTTGTGACGTAATGCCCTTTAATGTCATTACCATCACAGTGCCAGCCATATGCCTTAACCCTTTCTTCAACGCCATCTATTCTCATCTTTTTACTGCCGTCTAGGTAAGAATGGTATCGCTCGTCTAGGTTAATCATAGTTTTACAGTGGTATGTGTGGATATTATAACATAATATATGTAATATATCTATGACTTTAATAATCTCTTTAGAGTCATGTCACACTATTTAATAAAATCTATCTCCATTATAGTCTCTTCCTACTTCTACTTCCACAGTGTCAAATATTCTATTTAATGAACGAGCAAACATTCTGTAACCCGAACCAACATATAATTGGCCTGCCACCACAGAGAATGTTGCAATACCCCAGAATAGATAATAAAATCTGGACTTGACTTGATTCCTTACTTTCTCTTTACTAATCATAATTAATACTCCCTTTTGTCTGCATAATAATCACCCAATGCTCCACTCATTAAAGTTTCACTAATCTCACCATTGGGTGTGGTGATTGTAGGTTCTACATGGTCATTCTTCTCTCCAAACTTTAATGATGTAGTATGAGGATTAGGTAACTGTCTTACTATTTCAATTACTTGCTCCCTTATCTCCATCAATTCGTGATAACATTGTTGGTTATGAGAACATCCCCTCAATCTATCATCAGGTTTATGTAAAGACTCCAACATAAGAGTCTTTCCACGTTCCCACTTTTCTTGTTTAGTTTCACTCATTTGATGATCTCCCAATCTGTGTCGTCACTCTCCATAATAGAGAATAGATAACGACCTGAAATAGATGATAGAAATACTCTACCATCCTCACGTTTATCTATCCTACATGAATGTAACCTATCCATCTTATTTACGAAGCGAGAATTAGCCTCTTTGGATTTAGGTTTGACGTAGAGAAATTCAGATTTCATTGAAAGATTTGAATTAAGGATAGTATAACATAAAAAAAGGGGGAAGTAAATCCCCCTTGTGCCAGTTAGAAACTGGATGTAATTAAATAGGCAATTCTTTACTAACTTTTTGAAGAGCAGCTCCCTTCTCAAGGTTAGCTTGTTTGAATACCAATCTAGCATTTTCTAATGATGTCTCACCACCATGTCTATGTGGATCATAATGATCTACATGTGTTACTTGTCCATTTAAGATGTGACGAGCATCAATCTTCTCTTTAGAGATTGCACATAGACCATTCTGTCTCAACCATAAGATGTAACGGATCTTTGGATCATAGTTACGTTCTGTATCTCTAAAGGTCAAAATATCATCAGGAACTTGAGAGATTGAATCAATCAACTTCTCTTCTCTTATTGTTAAGAAATTTGCTCCTGAAGCACGAAGTAATCCTGCATAGGTTCTCACATTAGTACCTTTCTTACCAGTGTAAAGAATTTTCTCTGAAGATGTCCTCTCTAATTGAGATTCAGCAAACCAATTATAGAATTTTTCATCATCTTCTATCACAACTGAATTGCGATTCAAGTGATCAAGAAGTATGATAAAGTCCACCATATTTGAATCATCTCTACCATCTGCTCTCCATGCATCCTTACCAAATTTTTCGGCTAACTTAGTTAGTTGTCCGATAACTTTGTCTGTGCGATTAAAAGCAATGACTTCTGCTGTACCATCTCCATATGCCTCATCTAAAGCATTACCATTTAATCCTTTAGAGATTCCATGAGCACAAACTACAGCAGCCTTAACGATTAATTCATCAGGATACCTCCGATTGATTTTCTTTTGATCAATTACTTCATTTCCTTCTTTGATCTTACTATAGATCCTACCAAATCCTTTTGCATATTTCTTGGCAGTCTTTCTCACCAGTTCACCAAATTTACAAGGAATTGCATTACGTTTTTCTTGATTGTTTAATGTCATTCCTTTGTTGACATTGCAGAATAATTCAGCAAGTCCTTTACGTGTTGACTGTGTTACAACAACAAAGTTAAGTATGGTTTGATCAATGCACCTTTTGACTTCTGGTTCAAGATCCTTATAGTACTTCTGACTATTAGTTGCTTCAAACTCAACAAGATTACCCTCCTCAATTTCATACTTTCCTAATGCGAGAGGAAACTCATTGTTTATGAAACTCGCAACACAATTGTCACGGTTATTTCCATCAATTGTGATATACTTATATCCTTGATCCTTTAAATCTTTGAAAAATTTATAATCAATATGTGTTGGGCCGTATCTCCTCTCTAGAACACTTACAATTTCATCTACGCTTCCTAGAGTAATTGCAGTTATTGCTCGACCTTCAATAATTGATCTCATATATTCTTGATTCATCAAAGTTGCCCATCGGGTATTTGATTGAAATGCTTCATCAAGATATATTTGATGCTCAGACATTAAATATGCAAGCTGAGCTACACTTAGTGTATAAGTGTCATGTTTCGTTTTCATTTTTGTTACCATTTAGTAGGATTTGCTATCTCCGACTTGAATGTGCCGTCCGTCCGTAAGGTTAGAGTTTAATTCGTGTCTTTGATATTACTAATTATAAGAGTTTTAAATTAAATGTCAAGACTACTTTGTACGGTATCCCGTATCAATCTGTCACCTAATACTCTTTTCATTAGATTTAAAGAAACTTGTTGTGGTCGTTGTTTCCAACCATACCAAACTGATTTCTTTCCTGTATTATAGGGTGGAAGTTTTCCTTTGTCAAGGTATTGCTTTGCGGTACAGTCATAGATCTTTTGACCATCTTGTAACCACCAATGCTTTTCACCTCGATAGTCTTCTCCACTCATGGGAATAAGTATATCACAGTCCATCAGATAATGCAAGGCCTGTGATGAATGATAACAATGACCATAATATTTGTTAGTTAATACATCACTAGGATACATTAACGACTTCCTTCCCTTCAATAAATCAGATGTAAGATTATCTTGTATCAATCTTATGACCTGATCTATTTCAGAGTATGGATAAGGATCAAATGTGAGAGTTCTAGTCTCAAAGATCTTCTTATCTTTATATCTGTGTCTTTGTATATTCTTCATATAATACGTTTTCCATGTGTTGTGCTTCTAGTTCCCATGGCTGGTCACTATAGTCCGTCTGAGAGTGGTCTATGCCCTTCCAGAGGCGTTGATTACGCTTATCCCTTAAATCCCCACGCACATGCTGTAATATGTGCCAGAGTTCATGTAGAAGGGTTTTGGTGTACTCTTCCACTGACATCCGATTATGGATCTCGATCTCAAATTCACGAGGTCTGGAATCAGAATCAGTAGACCACTGCCAACCATATACACCTTCCCTGAGTAGGCCCTTATGGTCTACATTCACGAAGATCTTATGGCGTGGGAGATACTTATCCACGAACCAAGTCACGATGCTCTCACACCTGTTCTTGGAATACTTGTAACCAGAGTGACTAAGAAAGAGCATTGTTAATCACCAGTTGAGATACACGCACACCCCAGTTCATAAGAAACATAAAGGATGTGATGAAAATCAATTTTTCAGAACCAGTGAGTTGCATAATCATTCACGAATACAGGTATTATAAAACCCCTCACCATTTCTGGCAAGGGGCTGTGTGACAGTTGTTCAATTGGTCTTACTGTTGTCTTAAACAGAAACCAGCACCCCATGTTCCTGCCGTAGTCCAAGCATAATCCGTATCATAAGCATCAGCTGTTCCCCATTTAGTAGTGATATTAGCAACTTGAGTGGGTGATGAAAAAGCATTTGCATTCTTACCTGGCCCTGCTCCCAATGAGTATTCACCAAAAGCCCTACCCCATACCCATAAGGTTCCATCAGTTGTAATTCCTTTAACACTCTGTCCATTTCCTTGACCAGACTCAATGTATCCCCAATCAGTTCGAGTTCCTATTTGAACTGGTGATGATCTTCCTCTATAAATACTAGGTTCCTTACCCAAACCTAAACATCCCTCTGCATTATATCCCCATGACCATAATGTTCCATTAGTTTTAATTCCAAATACTCCATTAGTGTAACCACCACATGCAGTTTGTTTCCAATCAGTACCAGGTATTTGAACTGGTGATGAATATTTTGTCCTACTATTTTGTGCCAGTCCTCCACTATTACCCCATCCCCATACCCATAGTGTTCCATCAGTTTTAATTGCTCCTGCTAGAGTGGAAGAACCCAACATGAGACTTTTCCAATTCGTATCAGTTCCTATTTGTTTTGCTGATGAAATTTCATTAGTTGATTCATTATGTCCTAAGTTTCCAGCAGAATTCTGCCCCCATGCCCATAATGTTCCATCAGATTTAATAGCAAATGACTGTTGACCAGCATTAGGAGCTGATGCAACCAACGTGTATGGGTCTTTGCTCCAATTAGTAGCCGAACCTACTTGTTTTGGTGATGAATAATCTGTTTTATTATTATGTCCTAATTCTCCATATTGATTACATCCCCATGCCCATAGTGTTGCATCATCTTTAACACCAAGAGTATATCTTGATATAGAAACATTCTCCCAATTAGTTTCAGTTCCTACCTGAGTGGGTGATGATCTTTTATTGTCATTACTAGGAGGGCCTTGATTTTGTCCCAAGTTTCCATAGGCATTAGATCCCCACATCCATAAAGTCCCTGCCTCATCTTTTGAACCACCTACGGTCATACCATAAGAACCAGTTACTCCACCAGTCCACAGTTTGAACCAATCACCAGGAACCTGTACTGGAGAGTTTTTGTAATGTTGAGATTGATTTTGTCCTAATGCTCCAAAAAATTGACTTGGGTGAGTAGCAGGCCATGCATTTGTGTTAACACCAAAGGAATACATATCAAATTTTTCCTCAGCTGCACCTGCCCACATCAAAGAAGTAGCACCACCACCCATTCCAGTTAGACCTAGAAAGGGTGATTCTTTTAAAGGTGCTTCTTTTTTACTATTTTCAATGTCTTTCATAGTCTAGTCCTCCTTAATTCGTTGCGTTGGTGAGGTTAGCAATTACCTTGAAACCACTATCACCTGTACCCGTACCAATACAAATAATAGTATAACAGTAAATATCTAGTCCATCAGCACTACCAGCAGAAGGAGCAGCCCCACCTACCCATTCTTCTGTTACTCCATTACCATCAATATTCAAATCTGCAGAATAACCACCAGCAGCAGCAGTAGTTATAAGAGTTACCGTACAAACATCACCAGTATCCATAGCAGTTTGTAATGTAGTGCCACTATTAATTCTTATGTTTGGTGTTGCTGTCGTTGATTCTTGAGTGGTAAAGTAGTGAACCATACCATTCTCAAGATCAATAGTAGTATTATCACTCAACTTACCAGCAGTTATCTTTACCTTTTCATCGAATAAACCATTACTAAATTGGAATCCACCAGTTGATGTGATTTTAAGTCTTTCTGTTGGCGAAGCTGCACCATCAGCAGTTGTTTTAAATAGCAAACGTCCAGGCATATCATTTGAACCTGGCGTTCCATCAACTTCTGCACCTATCGATGCACCAAGAGAGTTTATGTCTGTGCCATCTGCACCAGCAAATTGGATATAACCTATAGCATCACCATCTTGAACAACTACGACACCAGGACTTGCACCAGATCTTGACTTTCCAAGACTTAAATAAGGTCCACTAGTGTTATCAGTATGTCTTGCAGCAGATATTTGATTTTGAGTTCCATTAACTTGAATACCAGAAGCACCACCACCAATATCTTGACTAGCATTATACCCAACTAATAAACGACCACTTGAGTCGAACTGAGCTCTGTCTGTTTGATTTGTATTAAAAACTAATGGATATGAACCAAGAGTTCTTACTAACGCACCCGTTGAGTTACAGATAAAATCTGCTTGTTTTGATCCAGTATTAACTCTTACCGCAGGAGCAGTAGGATCAAAAACCTCTAATTGCTTTTGAGGATTATTTGTATTAATACCAAGCCTACCATCACTTGTAACTTGAGCAGCTAATATTCCTGCTGCATTTAATGCAATTGAATTAGTTCCAAAATCTATGTAAGTATCTGTATCTCCAGTATGAACTATTTTTTGTGCAACATCCACATCACCTGTGAATGATCCTGTTCCACAATCTATATCTGGAGTTCCAGTTAATCCAGCCGAAGTACCCGTTGTATTTTGATTTAAAGTAGCGACTCTTGCAGCAGCAACAGTGCCAGAAGCAATATTAGAACCACTTAATGCTGTTATGTTTGCACCACCACCAACAAAGTTTGATGCAGTGACAATACCAGCACCAATACCAACATCTATACCTGTATTATTAATCGTTACTCCACTACCCACAGTTGCAGAGGTTGCCACTACCGTCCCTGTAGTTACAATACCAATACCACCGATACCAATATCAATACCAGTATTATTAATCGTTACTCCTGTACCAACCTGAGCTCTAGTAGCAGTTACAAAACCAGCAACACTCAAACCAGTATTGATACCTACTGCTGCTTTATCTCTATCATAAAGTATATTTACATGAGTTTGTCCATAAATTATAACACCAGCATCATCTTGAGTTGTTGATGTTGGAGCATTTGTAGATCCAATACCGATAGTCTTATCTTGTACGTTTAATTCATCTGTATTAATAATGGTCTGAGTACCCTGAACTGTTAAAGAGCCAGCAATAGATACATTTGCACTAAAAGTAGAGTCTAAATCTGCAGTAATAGATCCACCCTGAAATCCAAATGCAGTTATAATACCTGCACCCTGATCTAGGGTAAGACCATTCATCCTAAAATTACTAGTTGTAGTTAATGCTGTCGGCCCTACAGTATTATCAGCAATAGTATTAAGTGATAGTGCCGATCCTAATAAAGTACCAACAAATGCATGTCCTCCTGTAGGAGCAGTAGTGAATGTAATTACCGATCCAGAAATAGTGTAATCATTTACTGGATTCATCAATGAACCATTAACAGCTATGATTAATTGTTGAGCATTTGCTGGTTCAATAGCAGAACCATCAATTGTTAAATTAAATGCCTTTAAAGATGCGTTAAAACCACTTGAAATATCATCGAGTTCTCTAATATTAGCAGCAGTGGATGGATCGAAACTTCTCCATACTGTACCATTCCATTCATAAGTAAACCCAGAGGTCGAATCTGTAAAAGTATCGCCTGACGAAGGAGAATCTGGAAAATTGATAGCCATTCTTCACTACTACACTTACTTTTTATATATTTATATAGGGTTGCATTTAAGTTTTATTTATATTATAATCTAATTAAAAAGATATGATAGTAATTACTGGTTCAAAAGGATTCATAGGTAAAAATTTACTCAAATATCTTCTTGAACACTCTACAGAAGAAATAATAACTGTCAATGAGAAAGATGCATGGGATTGGATAGCTTTCTTCAATGACTGGGATAAGGTATCACTCATCCTACATCAAGGTGCAATCTCAGATACAACAGAAACAAATATTGATAAACTTCATGCCATGAATGTATGGTATAGTATAGAATTATTTGAAAAAGCAATACAATATCAGATACCAGTTAAGTTTGCCTCCTCTGCATCTGTCTATGGCAATCAACAAGGTATAGTTAATCCACTCAACTACTATGCAATCACCAAGTTGCAGATGGATTATTATATTCAGGATCACATGACTGAGTTCTCATCTATCCAGAGTTTTAGATACTTTAATGTCTATGGAGATGGAGAAAATCATAAAGGAAATCAAGCAAGCCCTGTACATAAGTTCACCAAACAGATTCAAGACACAGGTAAACTAAAACTATTTGAGGGATCAGATAAGTTTCTAAGAGATTTTGTATGGGTAGGAGATATAGTAGAGACTGTTCTTAATAATGATAGACCATCAGGTATCTATGATTTAGGAACGAGTGATCCAGTAAGTTTCCAGACAGTAGGAGAACTAGTAGCAGAAAAATATAACGGTACAATAGAATATATCCCATTCCCAGAGCACTTAAAAGGTAAGTATCAAACCTACACTTGTGCTAAGAAAGAATGGGATCATAAGTTTACTAGTGTTAAAGAATATCTCAATCACCTTTAAAGATTCTATGTGAATCATTATCAAAGTGTTGTGTAGAGAACTCAAATAGTTCTGTATCTTCTAGGGCCACCATCTGATGCCTTAATCCTCTATACACGTGGAACCTATCACCAGGTTCTAGGATCATTGTCTTTGCATCCTCAAGTTTATCTGTATCACCATAGAATAGATGTATTCTCCCTGATTGAATATAAAAAGTTTCATCTTTCAGTTTATGGTAGTGCCAAGAACATCTCTTGGTCTTTTTAATATATAACAACTTACCACAATACTCTGGAGAATTGGCAATCCATTTCTCATAACCCCATCCTTTGGGTACATGTTTAATTGTTATTAAGGAAGAATTCATCAGAGTTTACCCCTTTATCATCAATAAAATAATCTGCATGTGGCTTACCTAATATCAATTCATGATACTTACATCCCCAAGTATCAAGTTGTTCTTTAGTGAGATCTTTCATCAGTGCAGTGGCTTTGGATGCTGCATCTGGATCACCAGCAAACCTACCCATTGCTCGTGCAGTGAAGTAGATGATGTAATTACCTTCATCATAAAGTTTATTTAGTACCTTGATTCTATCTTGCCAAGGTGCTGCTTTATGGTAATCCCTACCTACGGTTGGACTACAAATAGTACCATCAATATCAATGCAGTATCTTTTTGACATCTTCCTCCGTTAATACATAAGTTCCTCTATGTGATACAGCCACTGCTGCTGCCTTGTTTGCAAGAGGTATTGCTTCCTCTATTGTACCATACTTTAAGTATCCATAGGTAAGGGCAGCAAGGAACGTATCACCTGCACCTACTACATCAAAGACATTTACCTTCTCTGCTGGATATAAATCACCTTTATACTCCACTCCCTCACCACCTCTAGTTATAATTAGGTTTTCATAATTACAATATGCCATTCTCTCATGTTCAAGTTCATTAACTTTAATATATGCATCAGCAGGTAATTTAGTTTTCTTACTATCAATAAACACTGGACCGTCAAACCAATCAACTAATTCAAATAACTTCTCCTGCGTTACATATCCTTTATCATAATCAGAGATAACCATCACATCATACCACTCTTTAGGTGGTGCTTTATGGGGTGGTCTGTGATATGCAGATCTATCAGTAATAAATGGTGGTTCATAAGGTAATGGTTTTATCTCTGGTTCATTATCTACTCTGAGTATCTGTTGATTAGATTTCTCATGAATATATCTGGTCTTAATTATCTTTTCTTCATTGGTCAACATAAAAACAGACAATCCAAATGCTTTTAAGTTATCAAAAACATTCCAAGCCATACCATTAGTAGTATCTTCCCTCTTAGGTTCTAATATAGGAACTGGTGCTTCAGGGTTCAGTCTTTTGACATCACCATAAACATACACATCAGTGCAACTATCTCCGATCAGTAATACTCTCATAGATTGTGAATCTTTTTAATTGTGTTACTACTTGCATAACCACCAACTCTTGGAAGGAATCTAACTTCCTTCGAATATTCTCTACCTACCACATCCCCATACCTCCAGTCATCACCAAGTAATAGTATATCAGGACTGTACAATTGAATCAACCCTTCAAGTTCTGGTCTGTCACCAAATGTCAACACTACATCAATATATTTAATTGCATCAAGCATCGCAACTCTATAGCATAAGTCATTCACGGGTTTATGATCACCCTTATCTTTTTTTATCTTGGCATCTGTATCAGTGGCCACAATAACCTTATCACCCAATGACCTAGCAACCTTAAAGAGTTGTATATGGCCTGGGTGCAGGATATCAAATGTTCCATTAGTCCATACAATTTTAGACACGATAAACCTCGTCTACAGTTACCATACTTGCCCTCTTGTTGATGATTCTATTCACTTCAGGGTCATCTTTCTGATCATCAGTTGGTATGTATATTGCCTTTGAATTAACAGGACAATTCTCTACTGGATCCGTAAGATAATAAACTGCTATACTCTTCCTGTAACGCCCCTCAGGACACTCCAGAGGCGTTGGTAGTCCATGATATGAGTTTTGTGTCGTATCAAAAATTACTGCACGATTAAAGAGTGTATCAGTGGAAGTTATGCATTGTTTTCTATCTGCTGACCAAAACTCTAATTGACCTTTCCAATCAGGGTTCCAGTTCTCTGTAAGATAAACAATGAGGTTTAATTTCCTTTGAAGTTTTAGTTTAGGATGAATAGAATAATCTAAATGCACGTTCAGTTTACCACCTTTACCATGCATGTGCAACCCTCCTCCATGCAGTCCTACATCAGGATATAGTTTCTTGATGCCCGTAATCTTTTGTAGTTTAGATACAAATGATGGGGAATTTAGATAACAAAATGTAGAGTATAAATTTTTTGGGAACAAGTTCCATGTATTACAAGCCTTCTTATTCTCTAAGGGGTTATTATATACATACCAGACATCTGAATCATAAGAGGGAAACTCACGACTTAATGATATAGCAGTCTCATCATCAAAGAAGTTATCTATCACTGTATGATGAAATGGTTGTCCCTTGATGAACTCAGATCTTAATTTAGAAACTTCAAGTCTGTTGATCATTAAAAACGTACCATCCTGTAATAATGTATTTTGTCTGCGTAGGACTTGGTATCCCATGATGAGGATGAGTCCAATAGGCAGGCCACATCAATACATCTCCAACTTTAGGACTAAAAGAAATATTTTGAGTAGGAAAATGGGTCTGTCCTCCATCAGTAACTGTGTTTAGATATACCATCAGTGCTATTAGTCTTCTTTCCATATCACCATCCACTCCTCCATCATTCTCACAATGTTCTGCGAAATATGCCTCATTAGGATTATATTTTTGAATTTTAAATTTATGAGAAATACTACATGATGATACTTTACTCAAAAATGGATGTTTTTGAGTATACTCACCCCACGCATCATATAATACCGTCGCCACTGGTTCTAATTTTTTATTTTCACACAATTCTTTTAGATTAATGATGATTTCCGTGTCTATTTTATTTTTAGGATCCTGTACCCAGTTAGCTCCTGAAGTACCTGCAAAGTGACGTTCTTTATTACTCTCAAAAAAATCAATGACTCCATCACATTCCTGTTGAGAAAGAGCTCCTGAAGTACGTTGAATAAAATTAGTCATTTATATAATTATCCTCCGTAAATATTGTATCATACATGTTCATCTCCTTGTGTACATGGTGCAGGTCACAAGGATCAAACCTATCACCACTACCAATCATCAACTCTCTATCAATCTTACCATGTTCTCCTTGAGTATACAAGAAGTTCTCATCTAGTGTTGCCACATAGTCTGCATTGGCCCACCAAAAATTACCACTGTAGTGTGGGAATGGTTTCATTCTTAACTTAACTCCCACTGTATTATACTCACTAAGTTTATCAATACACTCTTTCCATTTATCAATCACATAATATTCTAGAAACATTCTCCATGCATGAAGTTGAGGAACAAACTGTCTGCTTGCTCCCTTTGCATGAAAGAATAATACTTTGTAGTCTGGGTTCTCCTTACAGAATCTATACATGGATTCGACTGTCTCACCCTCATCCTTAGTCAATCGTTTATTATATTGAACTCTTGCCTTCTTAGGTAATGAGAACATCTCTGCTTCACCCACAATACCAATATGAATAAACTCACAAGCATCCATCAATCCAGATGCATGTAATCGGTGCATCTGTTGTTGATAGATCAAACCAGACAATTCAGTTTGATATAGGTGGTAAAAAATAGCAATTTTTTGTGTCATAATTATCTCTCTAATATTTCCCCATGAATAACGGCTATGTCCACAGGAACATCATTAAAAAACTCTCTTCCATCTTCAGGACTTTCTAAAATGGGTTGCCCTTTTCCATTTAAACTAGTGTTTATTAATACAGGAACTCCAGTTATCTTTTCAAATTCTTTAATGAGTTTATAAAGGTGCATATTACTCTCCTCTGTAACTGTTTGAAATCTAGAACTACCATCTACATGAGTAATAGCAGGTATCTCTTGGGGTTTCTTAACTTGTGCAGTATAAAGCATAAAAGGACTAGGCACATCAAAATCAAACCAATCCTTATAACATTCTTCTAATACAATCGGAGCAAAAGGTCTATACCATTCTCTTTGTTTAATAACATGATTCAAACGATCTCTATTATGCTGATTTCTAGGATCAGCAAGAAGAGAACGATTTCCTAATGCTCTAGGACCAAACTCACTCCTTCCATTCATCCATGCTACTATTGCACCTTCTGATATTTTTCTTGCAATATATTCATAATCAATTTCATTTTCCTGTTTATATTCTTTTCCAAGATAACAAATTTCATGGGGTTTATATTCATATCTAGGTTGATCTAAAATATGATGAGCAACATATAATGCAGCTCCAATACCTATTCCAGAGTCACCACAACCAGGAAAATGATGAATTTTTTTAAATCTAGATTCTTTTAAAATACGAGAGTTGGCAGGACAATTTAAAAATGTTCCTCCAGATAAACATAAATTTTCTGAATTAGCTGGAAGTTTCTCTACTAAATCTAAAAGTCTTTGCTCTAAAAGTTTTTGAGTAGTAGCAGCAATATTAACAGCACGAGAAAAATCTTCTTCTATTAGATTAGTTACTTCATGCCCCTCTTCTAAATCAAAATCAGTGTCTGGGATGGGTTTACCATAAGGAGCAACACCCATCAATGTCCCTACCTTATGTAAAGCTACACCTATTCCCAAATATTCACATACACGATGATAAAGAATACCATATGATATGGGAGGAGTTTCTATAGATTTTATTTTATTACCTTTTCCTATACATATGGAAGAATTGTGAAAATAATACTCAGGAACACCAGTAGAGGAATCTACACTTAATGACATAGAATAATCAAAAGGACTTGTATAGTAAGCAGAGGCATTATGTGCTAAATGATGTGCAATCATACAAGTCCTTAAACCAAGATTACATAGATTATCTGTCCACTGAATCTCGTTCTTCTGTAAATCATGAGGAGTCGCACTCAAGGCAGTATAATCAATATCATTCAATTCCATTCCTACTGCGTCGAGAACATAATTTATAGTTTCCTCCATATTAGAAGGTGTTAAATCATCTTTTTTTCTTTTAGTCAACCTTTCACATTCAATAGCTGCTAAAATTTTTCCCCCTTTAACAATACACGCAGCACCATCATGATGAGCACCACTCAACCCTAATATTATTTTTTCATTCGTGAGTTTTCTTTGCATATTCTTCTATAAATTCACTAAATTCAGGTGGGCCAAATAATTTATCATAATATTTGATTGGTACTTCTAGTTTTTGCAGTTCCTTAAATATCTCATCAGTCATTTTATTCTCTGGATCAACTAACTCTAACCATTTTCCTTTTTCATGTGGCCAGTTTTTTACAGTGACAATGATTCTAATATCTTTAGGGAACATCCATTCGGGTAGAACTCCTTGTGACCACATACATTCATATCTCTTACAATGTGCAGGTCGGTTTTTATGGATAGAACATCCATTTTTTATAAACCTACAAGGACTGTCTAAGGTTATATCTTGTCCATAGACATTATGATTTAACCATCTACAACACATGTCACACTCACCACACTCTCTAGGCTCCATGAAAGAAAAAGAGTTGAACTAATCTACAGTTATCATATGTATCTCCAAACCAATCACCATTAGAGTGCCATAGAAAAGGATTAAACATCACCAAACGATTATATTTAAACCCAACATTATCAGTCTCTATCCACTTAGACTCATCCTTTCCCTCCGTATTAAAGAAATTGAACATATCATCATGAGAATTTATACCATACTTAGCAGCTTCCTCCATAGTAGGAGATGTCTCCCATCCCGTTTCTTTGTGCTTCCAAAACTTTGTACCTGCTGTTGGATGAAAGGTAGGTGTAAGATAAAGAACACCTGCCCATACTAATCCTGGATTTGGATCAAAATGTATATGTTGTTTTCCATGCTGCCCCTCTTTTGTTATTCTAAAATATGAACACTTGTTCTCTGGTTTGATAGCAAGTTTCATACCTACCACCTCAGAACATGCTTGAGTCATCTCATTCTCACCATGAGATTCAGCACTATCCCTTCCAGGCCAGTTCTTCCCACCTAATCTTTCAAACTGTTGTTCTAATGCATATTCTCGAATACCATCAGGATTATCTAAGAAATCATCAACAACAATTAAATTTCTACGCTTCATAGTATTCTTAATAAATCGTTTTTAACATCTTCAAAGGGTTGATTCCAATCCCCTTGAACTGACTGTGTATATATTTTCATTTTATCACCAAACCAGAAGTCTTGCAACCACAAGTAATAAGGATTGCTAGGTCCAATAGGAGCCACTGTCCATATAGGTTTATTTAATCCTGCACATACAATAGGAATACAGGTAGAGCAACTAATCGTTAAATCTAATTGAGAGATGGCAGCAAATGTATCATCCCATGTATCAAACCACTTTGTACCATTCTCTTCATATAAAGGAATAATGTTGGAATTTTCTGCTATATCATCAATCCCATCATCTTTCTGTAAAGAATACAACTCAACATTAGGGAGAGAACTCAACTCCTCAAAATACTGAACAGGGATGATACCACCATTTCTTTCAATATGAGGATTTCCCGTCCACCTCACTCCAATCTTAAATTTATCACTAGGTGGTATAATTCTTTTCCATTTAGTAATATATTCCTCAGTGGTCTCAAGGTATGGTTCAATAGGAACTTGCTCCTTAGTTAAATTTAATGCAACAGGAACCTCACCAGCAGGAACCCAGTAATCATAATCCTCAAAATGTTTATTCTCTGTTATTTCTGAAATATGAATTACCTTATCAATAGTTTTAATTCGTGCAAGAACAGTATAAGATGACCAATAGTTAGCTGCAAATACAACTTTCATTCCTTTATCAACAAAATTCTTTGAAAACTTTGCTGTAAAAAATTCATCACCCAATCCACCCTCACCCACTATCATTATAGTTTTTCCTTCTTCAAATTTTCCAGACCAAATTGGTTTATAATAACCAAAATTACTTTTAATATCATATGCACCCCAACAAGTAGTCATCCTGTCTTTATGCATCTTAAATAAGAGTTTTCTAAATTCTAAAGGGTTGCCCATTGTGCTAATGTTCTCCTTGCAATCTCAAGTGATTCCTGCTTATTACCTGTGCCTGTATGTACAAGCCAAGGTCTCATCCATTCTTCCCACGTAACTCCAGTATACTTCAGTCCATACTTTGCCATATTAAAAGATATTGCAAACTCATCCGCATAATGTCCCCATCCCCTTCCTTCATAACCATCACCACTCTCAGTTATTTCTTTCTTTGCAAGATCTTCAATATCTTTTGCACTCAATGGAATAGGTTCCCATGCATCATGTGTCCAATCAGATGTTACAACAAAATTAGTTGCTATCCCCACATCTCTACCATCACGCATAAAGTATGGTATCCTCTCAACATGATACTTATAACTTATATTATAATTATCATTGAATGCAATTGAATCTCTTCTTAATCTACTCACCACATCAGGAAACTCTGGATGAATTAACATATCTGCATCACATAATATATTTACCTGTGCTTCTTTACCATCCTCATATACCTGAAACTTCTCATAATGAAGAGGATAATCAGGAAACTTTCTCTCTGTTATCAGATTAATCATATAATCATGCTTTTCTGCATAATCCTTGATAGTAGGATATGTTAATGCAAATAATTCTGGAAAAAAATTATTAATATTAACCACATGAATAAGTTTTTTCATCATAAAAATGTCTCTTCCTTATTTAAATTTAGATCTGAGTTCTCAGGTAATGAATAAGGTGTTTTAGTATCTTCCCATAATTGCATGGCATGTTCTGGTCGCCATGTAAAGGGAAGATCTCTTGAATCTGACATGTGCATTACATAAGGATCAAGAGGCATAAACATTCTAACATGTTTTTCCCATAACTCACTAATGGTATCACCTTCCCATCCAGCTGCAGGAGTTCCTGTTACTTGTAATCTATCAAAAGTTTTTTTATGTTTCTTAAATACTTTTGCCTTGAGCATAAATGTTTCATGAGTATACCATGTTGTTCTATAATATCCTGTGGGTGTAGGAAGAACAATAGATGGTCTTACATAAAAATCAAGTGTCTTATTTGATTTATAAGGAAACATCTGAACAAAACATTGCGGAAAAATCCCAATATCATTATCAGTTCTCTCATTAAATTGCTCAACTTTAAGATCTGTTTCTTCATCACTCACTCCTTCTCCCCATAATTTCTTTCTATATTGATCACGAGGATGAATATCATTTACCATATAATCCAAATATTTCCACGTATGCAACATTACTGGGATTGCATTAGGAAGATGTAAATGGTCATCATCTACAATATATACAAAATCTTCATCAGGTAAATTATAAATGTAATCATAAGCCACCTTTACAGAAAATCTTGATTGTGTATGAGGATCTTGTCCTTCAGTATCTCTATCTCCTAAAAAATCAAATGTAACTTTTTGCTTTGACTCCTCGCATATTTTTGTAATACTATCTCTAAAATATTCACTAGATCGATCATCAATAATATGATAGTCCACATCATCTATGTTCTCCATGTTCTTAAGAACAGAGTTCACACATCGAAGAGCACACTCTGTCTTATTAACAATCCTCTTTGACTGGATTGAGGCCTTATCACATGTTCTCGTAATAATATGAAGCATTAGTGTAAATTACCTGCAATAGAAATTCTATAGTCATCACTAGTTTGAAAAGGATATACAATATGTAAAAGTTCAGAAGGGAACATGCATATTCTTCCTTCCCATCCACTCTCTACAAACATAGGACAATTTGCAATCTTACCCAATGCTGTCGTATAAACAAACTGAAAAGTAGATGCTAATTCGACTGTTCTGGAATTCTTACAGTTCGGCATGTTCCTTTCATCTTCTAATTTAAATGGAACATATA
>Ga0099797_100574_pt1 | contig 23452 bp, 17 predicted proteins | sample Uncmet_Sort48C_1_FD_89871 | JGI IMG/M metagenome (GOLD analysis project Ga0099797, IMG submission 89871) | Marine eukaryotic communities from CALCOFI LINE 67, Pacific Ocean - C012_Sort48C_1 | ecosystem: Environmental > Aquatic > Marine > Oceanic | place: Pacific Ocean: Monterey Bay | collected...
TGGCGGAGGCTGGCGAAGTCTCACCCGAAGAGGAGGATGCAAACAACAACGAATCTATTTCCAAAGCGGCAGTTGATTCACACACGCACCATCGCTTGGACGGCATGCAAACAGGCGCACGCTTGCTTGTGGGCCGACTGGAAGGATTCAAGCGACGTGCGATGGCATTTCAAAAAGAAGCGGAGTTGCAGAAGATTGGACGTGCAGTGCTGACCCATGGCGGTGGACGCTGGGCACTGACTGATGTTGGTCTTCAGACGGCACAATATAGGTTGGGCGTAAGTGGAAGACAGATGATAAACAAGTTACTAGGCATGTATGTCGGCACCCACAAGTTTCATAACTTTACCACTGGAAAGTCACCTACAGACATGTCTTCGCAGCGCTATATCATGTCGTTTGACTGCTCCGAACCGTTTTTGTCCCATGGGGTTGAATTTGTGGCGCTGCAGGTTGTTGGGCAAAGTTTTATGTTGCACCAAATTCGCAAAATGTGTGGTTTGGTGGTCATTCTAATGCGGCGTGGGGTAACTGATGAGGACGAGTTGAAAGACATCTTTGCATCCGCTTTTTCGTCTCACCAGTGGCCAGTGCCAACTGTCCCGCCCGACGGCTTGTTTTTGAATCGCTTGTATTTTGAAGGTTACAACAAAAAAGCCGCAAAGGTGACGGAGCGAGTCAAAAATTTGGACCGACGGAGCCTGTCATATGATGAGCCAGAACTGGTCGAGTGCCTGGATGCTTTCAAAAGGCAATACATTCATTCGCATATCGCCCAGCGCATAGTCCTGTATCGCCCGTTTGATGCATGGATCCGGACGATTAGCTCACATTGGATGCCTCTGCCCCACGGCACTCCGCTCGAAGATGTGAAAATTATCGGTGGAGAGCGAGCCCGAGAAAGGGAACGCCAGGAAAAAAAACGGGCGCGGCAATCAGAAGGAAATGGTGGCCGCGATAGGTATCACGAACCGCAGGGGGAAGGTGGTGGTAGAACGAAGAAGAAGTCTTGGGGGAAACGGCGGAAAAAACAGTAGTAGTATAATATCAAAAGCCAAAGTGACCACACAACGTTCCCACACACGACCACACACATCGTTTTGCTTTTCAAATAAAACTAAAGTAAGAAAGTATAAAAATCTTGTGTCTTAATGTTACGTACCATATCATAAAATAATAATATAAAAATATAATTTCCACATTGTTTCTTCTCTCTCTATAATATATAATTGTGACGGTCGGTGTGTCGGTGTTTATTTATCTGTGCTCAATCATATATGCTCTCTCAGAATCTTCACACACTCGTCGTGTCCGAAAATAATCGCAACCTTCAACGGTGGTGTTTTGTTGTACCTAGTACTTCAATCATCATCTTCTTTTGGGAACTACTTGGCTCCGGTACTCCATCCATGCTCTCTGAGAATCTTCACACGCCCGTGAGTCGTTCGTTCCTTCTCTTGAAAATCAAGCTAGGGCATGGCATGAATACAGGGCATGAATACCTTGCACGTTCCTTTGATTTTGGCGCGGCAAATAGGACAGGTCTCAAAATTGGAACAACAGCCTTCGCAAACGCAAAGGTGTCCGCATGGCTGAAATAGATGGGACACTTCGTTTTCCAGACAGACCACACACTCGGCGACCATTTTTCGAGACGTTGCTTGCTTTGGTGCAGCGGCTGACGTACGAGGCGGTTTCTTCCAATTTCCGGCAAGCTGAGCTTTGATATTTGCATTCAGAGAAAGCCCGGCACGTGCCAACGCATCATTGCCAGCCAAACTCATAGATTTGCAAGTGCAATCAATCAACGGCATGACGCCCTCAGGCTGAAGATTATTGCATGTCAACCTAATAATGGCAAGCTTCCGTAACTTCGACAAGCCCCAAGGCACACTCGTCAGACCACAACGGGTTGCCTCGAGGTTTTGTAAGTTGGAGCACCCTGCGAGGGCATCGGGCAAATCCAGGGGCATATCTCGGATTACCAAGCTCACGAGACTCCTTGGCAAAGGTGTGTCCTTTCTGATTTCAACTGGGAAAGTTGTCACTGGCGGTACACGATCACTAAAACCATCTCTGCCCCGACCGGTAATCATGATCGAATTCAATGATTCGCACGATTCCCAAAATGACTTGGACACGACGCTGTTTGAAGGCTGTATGCAAGACACGCCTAACAACTCTAGCCTTTGCAAAGTTCGGAAACACCGCATGCCGCACAACAGCTGTCGTAGGTCCAAACAGTGTAGCGTCAGCTCAACCAATCGGTCAACTCGTGCTAAGCTTGTTTTTAGTCGAATAGGGTGTGCCTCAGAATCTTCGCAACAGGAAAGGCTCAACTTCGTCAGCGATGGTGGCATTTTCGGCAACCCATATGTAAAGGTATTTCTGACATCTGGTCCATCGGTCGGACATAACTTTTCGAATGTAGTTAGTTGCGTGCATGACTGAAGTGAAGGAAGGTCCATTTCCCCATGACGCCCCTTTCCGAAAGTGATCCCTTCTAGCGAATCGCTCACAAGAGCAAGGTCATCCGGCCTGATTTTAAAGCTGCGAGGTTCAAAAAAGTAAATGTGGGGCTTCTTCCGACAGTACGTCTCGTAAACTTTTTCATCGGCTTCGACCACCGAAGAACTCAGCGGTGGGAGTGGTGCGGCAAGGACTTCAAAAAATCTTCTCGATATAGGTCGTGGCGGTCCAGGAACAAAGTCGTCAAAACCGCGCAGGTCAGGCGTATACTCCATTCCTTTGAAAAGAGTTAACGCACCTTTCTGAAAAGACAAGTCAAGTATTTCCTTGCCGTTTGCATTTTTCCTTTTCGGGTGTGTGAAGCCAACGAGTAGTTCTGTTTCGGTGGCGGTGGACGTCATGCTCAATGTACACTCGCAATGGGGGTATCGGTATATTTGTATCAACGATGCGTCTGTGGGAGTCAAGACCAGAGCTGCCAGCGCAAATTAGCCCCTTCGAGCCCAGAGTTCGCCGTTTGTCCACGGCATCGGGGTAAAGACGGGGTTAGTTCAAGAAGGTGATTATTCTCTCTTCGCCACCCTACCTCCTACCTGCTGTTAGGTCCTCGTATCTGTTATTAATAGTATATATTTTGTGATTCTATGGAACGGGATAGATTCGAACCTTCGGAGAGGTGAGTGTAAGGTTTTGGTGATCTTGGAAATTCCGAGGAACGGAATTCGCGAAGGAACCGCGAAGATCACGCACATCTGTCTCCATCAGATTGGTCTATTCTTAGTGCTGTACTCCTGATAAATCATGAGTGCGGAGCAGTGTTTCCATTGTGTATCCATGTTATTGGATTGGATGGTGTGTTCATGTCATTCACATCACGCATCCGAATCCGCAGGTACGGATCCACACATACACGCGTTGTCTATCGCACATACGTGTTGCCACACACATGTGCTCCGGCGCCGTGTGGTAGAGAGAGAAGTATATATACCTTAAGACAGTTAGTCAACTTAGCAAGTTCGTTCAGAGTGTTCTGTTTACCGATATACATTCTATTAGGTTATGGGCCCAAGCTTTCTGCGCAAAAGAAGCTAGGGAAACGTTATCGAGCCTGAGACCGCGTAGGGGAGTAGTAGACCCCGACCGCGATTAAGATGTCTGAAAATGACGAGGATTTTGTCGAAGTGATCAAGCGGGGCTTGGATCAAGACAAAATAAAGGACAAATGGAAAGGGGAATTTTCTGGACGCCAAAAATTCTCCGAGAGAGTTGAAAAGCGGATCGCCAAAGGATCCAGCCTTGGAAACCGAATTGCTACACTGTGCATCCCAAGAGTGATGCAAGTCATGGCAGTATTATTCTTCGAGATCCTAGATCCGGCTGCTAATATGCCTAGGTTCACGATCCGGAATCCAACCGAATGGCCAATCGGGTTTGAAGAACCTGCGAGGGCTGAATCGGATACGGAAGATCAAGAAGGATTGCGGACACCCGCAGCAAGGGGTGAGCAAGACGTGGAGCAAATGATCGCCGACTTCGCGACTAAACTTGAAACGGGAGAAACCGGAGCGGCTCCAAGAACCGATAAGTGGACGAGATTCGAAAAGGCCTTCGGTTACCACCCGAACATCGAAGCGCTAACGAAAGACGCCATCAAGCAAAAATTTCAGAACGGTGAGGATTTCAGAAATTGGTGCGTAAGTCAAAATTTGGCGCCACTATCCGAAATTGCTGCAAGAACGGGAATCAAGGCTGACGATCTGACATCGCAACGGCACCTTGCCGACGCGAACAGAAAAATACATCGAGAGATTTTAGCCTGCTGTACCGAAGGTCATGTCAGCCAAGCTCAGCACGAGTATTGCGCGACAAACAAAATTGACGAAGGGAATGCCCAGTATGTGCGGGGGCTGCCATTATTCCTGTTTATGATCAAGGGAAATGAAAGAGACTCCCTATACATGACCGCGATTCACTCCTGCCTGGTGCACCGGATGCCAAAGAGGCCCGGGCACAAAGAACTGCTGAAGAACCGCGAGATACAACCATATCACCCCAAGTGGGACCCTAAAGACGGCTGTGTGTTACGAAAGTATGTAACATGGTTTTATAAAAAGATTTTAAAAAGATTCGAATGAATTCGAGGGGATCGCAAAGAACGGCATTTAGCTAGAACTTCTAGTGTATTGCTCTTGGATCTACGAAACCGAATCAGACGTGAGAGAAAAATTAATTAGCGAGTTGATACATAACTTTGGCAGATTGTGATCAATCGCAACAGCGAACCACGCTGGAAAAATAAAAGTTCGATGATTTACGACGGTGCTACTACCACCAACATTTATCAGAAAATGGGTCGAGGGGGCAATTTAACCCACTTTGCTTGACCCCCGGGAATTGAATTGGGACCTGGAAGAATAACAATTTCGAGTTGCAACGAATGCGTTAGTTCTCGACCAGGAAATTTAAAAAGAGAAAAACTTTCAGAACTGTGCATCCGTTGAGGGGGTGTAATAGTATATATTTTGTGATTCTATGGAACGGGATAGATTCGAACCTTCGGAGAGGTGAGTGTAAGGTTTTGGTGATCTTGGAAATTCCGAGGAACGGAATTCGCGAAGGAACCGCGAAGATCACGCACATCTGTCTCCATCAGATTGGTCTATTCTTAGTGCTGTACTCCTGATAAATCATGAGTGCGGAGCAGTGTTTCCATTGTGTATCCATGTTATTGGATTGGATGGTGTGTTCATGTCATTCACATCACGCATCCGAATCCGCAGGTACGGATCCACACATACACGCGTTGTCTATCGCACATACGTGTTGCCACACACATGTGCTCCGGCGCCGTGTGGTAGAGAGAGAAGTATATATACCTTAAGACAGTTAGTCAACTTAGCAAGTTCGTTCAGAGTGTTCTGTTTACCGATATACATTCTATTAGTTATTTAGGTTTGTTGTATGAAGATTCTCCCACACGCACTTAACAGACAGCAACACAGCATAGGAGATCCCACACACGCACTTGACAGACAACAACATAGCAACAACACATGCAGGGACCCGGTCCCCAACACAGAGAATCGGAGAATGGAATTTTCTTGGACAGGTGGACGGATGGATCCTTGAAGGTTGCTTCTATCGGCAATGGCCAGTACAGTATTTGGTATAGTATCAAACACGAACGAACGAAGATCATACTTGAAGTACCAACGAGTTGCCTTCGTGGGTAGGGGGACGAGAACTCATCGTGACCACGTCAACGTGTCTGATGGATGGCACACCCGTGGATAATCGGCGGCAAATGACTATGCGAAGGCCGCAACAATTAATTCCATTCGACATGCACTGTGGTATTGTTCGCCTATGGACGTACGTGCTCGTGTACACGGGGTTCTTCAGTCGACATGCAAACGGCTTCCAGGCTAAGCGTGTATTGTACGTGCATTCTCCAGACATATCCGTTGCAATAGATGAGGTATCGGGTGGATTGGTGTCCGCAAATGCTTCAACCGGGTGGAAAGTAGATCTGCAAGGCTCAACAACATGGGTTTCTTCAAAAAACAAAACATACAACTTGCTTCTCTCCCACGTGTATCGGTGTGGAGCAAACAAGGTTTGTGTTTTGAGAAATATTTCTGCACCCGGTGAAACTTCTTCAGGACATTGTTGTCAGGAGCGAATTGTTGAGTTGTTTGATCGATATGAAGGCATGCCTGCGTCAGGTATTCGATGGACAACTGAAGCATCGTCAAACTCGACAGAGTTTTGGCGGACAAGTACGTTCAGATCGTTGCGGACTGCCGGGGGAACCTCTAGGTGGTGGGCAGCGAGTTCGGGGAAGCTTAAAACTGGTGCAATCGATACTGCTGAAAACGTGTTAAGGCTGAGAACTGGGAGTATGTCGTGTTCATATGGTGGAAATGCGTACTGGAAGGGCTGGGGAAGCGAGCAGACACTGGATGAGATCTGCCCAATACCATTGTCACTGCATGCCGTCGATGAGGCCGGAGCCGGGCTCGGGCACATGTTAGCCTTAAACGATACTATTCTCGCTGCACAAGCGGATGGGGAAGCACACGCGATTTTGTGGGAGAAACGTTTTGACCGGATGGGAAAAGCGACGAAAATAAAGACTACGTCGTACCTGTTTTTTTCACCCAATGGCTGGAGGTCTACGTTAAAGTGGTCTCACCAAGCGTTTCCATCTTACTTTGAGGCCACCGTTTCTAGTATGCCCAATCTTGGTTTAGGTGCATACAGTTGTGCAAATGCCAAAGATATGAATTTGACATGGTCGAGAGACACCGTTGGTTTTAATACAGTTTGGGATGCTCATTTTTGGTGGCCCTATCAGGGCATGTTTTTTCCCCCTGACACGTCCATTTGGAAGAGCAATCTAGGCCGAAACGAGAAAACTGGCTGTGGTTCGCATTTTGTGCACGGGCAACAAGTGTCACTGGAAAGTATTGTGTCTGAATACAAAGATGCCACGGAGCGAGGACTTGTGATGCTAGCGTACTTCAATTTCAACTTTTTCGGTCAAAATGTAGAATTGAACCAGGCAGTCCAGAACCCTCGCTCTAAAGCGGACAACGCATGGAAAAATTCCTCCTTATTCCTGCAGGAACACTTCCTGAATGCAACCATGGAGGGCCCTGTATACGATTGGCAAAGGAGTGTCCTTATGGATCCCACCCAACAGGTTTGGTTCGATTGGTTACTTGAGCAAGTAAATGCAACGGTGGGTACGCTTGGAGATTATTTTCAAGGGATAGTAGTCGATGAACCACATTTGGCAGAGTTTAATTTGCGTGGGGACGATGGTATTTCATGGTGTGGCCAGACGTGCAGTTCACTCTCTGTCGGATGGTTGGAAGTGGCAAGGCAAATTAGGCGACTGCTGCCTTCCAATAGCATAATGTTGTCAAACCAGATCAGGACACTGCGTATGGACACACTGAAGTACTTTGATGGTATTTTCTCTGAAACATTGGATGCTAGTGTTCCGCATGAATGTTCGATCAACGCGATTGGGCTGATGACGTCAGGATCAATGCCTGCGATTGTTTGGACGATGAATGAGGGGCAGCTCGTGACGGACACATTTATGCAGCACCATCTGCTCATGGGTGTTTCGCCGATGGCGCCAGTTTTAGGGAATGACCACGCCTTGCTTCCAACGAACGAGAAGGTAAATTTGCTATACGCAGAATATGGCAACATCTTCCGTGAACTCCGGGGATCACGATGGTATTTGAATGGTGCTTTGCATACTTTACCAACATCAGGGATTGCAATAAATGCTTTTGAGGCCGGTTCCAAATTTGTTATTGTAGTGACGGCCTTGCTTGACTCCTCTCACATGGGCCTAGACGACAGCCTTACCGTTTATGTTGAGCCTCCCCCGAAAATGTACGACCCCAAGCGTTGTGTTGTCGTACGCTTGTCAAATGAAACCGCTAGCATAATTCCAAGAGCAAATAATCAGCGCTGGGAATTCCAAACAGTACTCCACCGGGGCTTTGTAATGCTCAAGTGTTTAGCAGTCAAAAAAGAGCAAAGATCAACGTTGTCAATCGTGACCGTTACGAATGAAACAATACAGACTTTAGGGCAAGACTTTGTGTCTTTTACTTTGGATTCGGCATTTTTTTGTGACACTCTAGGGTTCAGCAAGTTTGCAAAGGACAAGAACGTCCGGTGGCGGTCAAGTTTGTTAAGCCCCATGACTTTGAGGGTAGGTGGAACTCAGCAAGATATGTGCCAGGCTGCCTTCGGGCCATACATTGAACCTTTACCAGGGGTGCCAAAGCAGTACGGGTGCAACGTGACCATGAGCAAATTGCAAGCGCTGAACGATTTTGTCAGTGGTCTTCCCGAGACTGACTTAGTGTATGGGTTGAATGCGTTGACTCGCGACGTTGGCGTTAATCATAGTTCATGGGACGATAAAAACGCAAAAGAAATAGTGCAATCGGAGATTATGGAAAAAGCCAAATTTGAGTTGGGAAATGAGCCCGCCTTGTGGCAATCAAATAAGTGGACGCAGACCACTGCCCAACAACACGCCGAAGATTATGAGAAATTAAGGGCCCTGACTGCAAACCACTACCAGAGTGTGGTTGGTCCCGATTGGTTTATACAGTGCCTTCCAACATACCCACAGTGTGATACAACATATTTGAAAAAGTTTCTTTCAGCAGGCCCTTCCCTTGATGTAGTTACGTACCACTCGTATCCATGGTTGGGGACAATCGTGCAACCTGTATCACCTGTAGCATCTGATTTGTACAACGAGACACTCTTAAATATTGAAGGCATTGCTGCGTCGTCTGTGGTCCAGGCTGTTCGAAAAACGCTAGGGCGTAATGTCCCCGTTTGGATGGGCGAAGGGTCCCCAGACTGGAAATTGCAAAGTGGCTCACTTGGGAACAATTTCACGTTTGAATTTGCGTTTATTGATATGCTGGGTCAAATGGCTAGCAGTGGCGTTTCAAAAGCGTTGAGACAAACGCTGCGCGGTGTCCTAGGGCCAACAAATGAATTAAAGTTCAACCAAGCACCACCGGCTTTCTTTGCAATGGTTTTGTGGAAGCGGCTATTCTCTGGAAATGTGCACCGGACCATCGTAACAAAACGAAATGGCTCAGGAATTCGTGCGTATGCCCATGGGAAGACAGTTTTGTTGCTGAATGTAAACGCTGAGGAGGAGGAGGTGCAATTGAATTTACCGAGCGAGTTTTGCCACGGGGAAACAATTCAACATGAATATCACTGTACACCAGGACAGGCCGTCACAAATTTCGTTTCAGGTTTCCAGGTGAACGGAGAACAAGCCGAAATCAGGGAAAATAGAGACATCGTTTTCAAGCCAAAAGTTTCTTCTTGTGGAAGCACTGTTCGGGTGGCAGGGAAATCGTTTGTATTTGTCGAAAGTCTTGGCCGTGAAATATAGTCCCGCGAAAGTCGTGGATGTGGCAGTATTGTGGTATCCTAGAAACCGTACATCACTAACTACATTATCATGATAATATATTGCTGCATGCATTAAAGGCATGCATGGATAAGAAGGTGTGTGTATACAACGGGGAATGTTTATCGAAAATACGAAGCAACTTCTTCAACCTCGTTTTTTCCTTCGTCGTCGACCCGTCAACGCGGACTTTCCGTTCGCTTGCGCTGCCGCGTGATTAATTGCTGCAGCTTCCAGAGCCTTTTTCCTTGCTTTCTGTGCTGCTGTCTGTGTTTCGGCCGACGCTCCCGCAGACAAGAAAAAGTTTACAATGGACACAGGGTTTAGATGCGACAAACCACCGGCCATCTCATCTTCTGTTTCTTTGTCGGCCATGGCCTCGACAATCTTGTCTCGCGCTTCCCCAGCCTCACGCTTCATAAAACTTAATTTGTTCTTCTGTTCCAGGAGCTTCTCTTGCAGCGCATTGTTTCTTTTCAACTGATCCTCTCGACAGCGCAAACCGTCGTTTTCCTCCTTCAACCGCTCAAGCTTTTCTTGTCGTTTGCGTATTCCTGTGCGTATGTTGGTTAACTCTTCGGCTCCACTGCCTTGGTCTTTGTACTCTCGAATAGCGTTGATCGTGCTAATCAACTCGGACGTGGAGCAATCAACAAACGATTCGTATTGGTCTGTGTTCAATGCCGCCGGGATATTGTACCGAGCGCTGACACCAGGTCCCGTCAGCGCTTCCAGCAAGCCTGCCCTCAACCGACTGTCCTTATTTAACTTACCAAATTGTTCCTTCAATTTCTGAGCATCCGCCCGAAGTTTTCCCAAATCCTTGAAATTTGGACCTTCTGCTTTCTTTACATTGAGTAGCTTCTTCTTGAGCTCATCCACTTTTTCTTCTTCTTCCGTGGCTTGTTTACGAGCATCCAACACTTTGTGCTGCATGTTGTTAATGGTTTCATCCAACTGCTTGATACGTTCACGGTCTACTAGTAATTCATCAACCAAGCTGAACAGCTCCGCACATTTACCCTCTGGCATTGTGTCCAAAGAGTGAAAATCTTGCATAGAAGATTCCCGTTCCTTGACGGTCAATAATTGGAGCACATCATCCCCGTGCTTGGAGGATAGTACACGATAATGGGAGGGTTCTTCCATTCGAGCTGTTCGCAGCACGTACGGTGTTCGTCAGTGGGACGCAGGAAAGAAAGATGCAATCACGGCATGCCGAAGGAGCGGAAGGACGGACGCGTTCTTTGCACCCCGTTCACTCTTGAATGCCCGCCGACCTCATTCTGGAACTAACTCCCTCACATTGTCTGCTGTGACTCGATCAACTCGATCATCGGTCAATGACATGAGCGACGGATGTTTAATCTTGCACAGATAGGACACACCGGCGAGACTACGGGTACATCATGGTGTAACTACGTCCTATTGTTCGTTTGACGTGTGAGATGAGATATCCAATGCTGTGCCGCTGTGACTCGATATTTTGGATTATGCTATGGGTCCTGTTGTGAGACCTTTGTATTCATACAAACACATGTGAGAGACGCGAGAGAACGGATAGATAGATTCGTTCGTTTTGTTGTAGTTCACCGTGAAGTTGAATGTGTGTAGACAGAATCATGGACATGTGGTGTGTGCGTGCGTACATATCGGTGCAGATGTCTTCTGTATCTCGACATTCCTTGGATGCACGCCTTGTCATACACATTCTGAGACCAAGAGGGATTCTGTAAGGAAAAGGTAATCCGCATACTAAGCACTTTGGTCTACGATGGAGCATTACCACAACAAAAAACACGTCCCCAGTCCACAAATGAGGCCGCCATCTCCTGAAAATAAGCGGGCATTGGAACGAAAGACTTTTCTGTCCGAAATAAACGGGAAAGAGTCCACGCTTTCGCGTCCCAATTCTGCATATGAAACGAACTATGTGCACCGGACACCATCGTCTGCCTCTCCATTCGCCAGCACAAAATCGATTGGCGGTAACAGCACATCCCGACTGCCGAGCGCGTCATCGACAAGAAGCAATGCGGCATTTTCGACCATAACCACAAGCAGCCGAAATAACAAAGTGTTCACCCGTGAAGACGCGGCGATCAGACAGATTTCAAGACCCGCAGATGCTTCCAAATTATTGTTCCGTCGTTTGTGGCAATCTCCCATCCGTATTCCGGAAACTATCATTTTCGGAGAAGATGGGGAATTGATGGAATGGTTATTTTTTAGCAAGCACAAGAATTGTATCTTGCGAAAAAAGTACGAAACGACAAATGTAGACGATCTTGAAGAATCGTGGCTACATGAAGATCATGTTCGACATCTTCACCGCGACGAGCAAGGGAATGCGCCTTTAGGTCACATGGAAGCACAAGGGGGTCGCGCTGTCATCTTGAGGGACACGTTCGAGAGGATGCTACTAGATGCGAGAAAGCAGCAGAAGCGGAAGAGTGAAATCATCAACGGCGCCTCGTTAGGGAGGAGCGATTTGATGAAAAGGCGAGAAAAGTATATGTTGGGCCCATGTATCATCAAGAGATACACACAGCCTGCAGCGAACACAGTCATGACATGCAAGTACACACGCACGCTGCGGAAACCAAGGAACCCTGTCGAGGCCAGGCGCATGGGGAACAAATCGGACAACATTGACTACGGCCAAATTTCGCACAACGCGGCATACGACGATATCGAGGGGTCAGCCGCAGAAATCAGAACCTTGACCATGGCCAAGACACCGAAAATTGTCCCAGCGAATCAAACACATTACGTCCCAGACGCACAAAGGTCTGCATTAGAAGACTTCGTCAAGTTTGGTGTCTATTGTAGGCACAAGCAAGTCCAATCGTCCTCGCGAATATCATCGAGGTTGGACCGGGTGGTCAACGAGATCTTGCATTGGTTGGAACGGCGTCATGGCATGCTGGTCGTCGCCATGGATTTAGAATTCATGATCCCTGCCAACAAAAAAGACATGGGTTCCCTCAAAGGCCCTGTTTTAGTTACAGGTTGTACAAAAATTAGCTGGGCGCAAGCAGCACCGCTTTGGGAAATTCCAGTCGGCTACAACAGTGAAGGCAGCCCGACTAGGCGCCCTAAAAATTGGGCGATGGAAGTGACTACAGCTCCAACCGTTCCATTTAGTGCACATGGGTCGAGTGATGACGAAGACGACGAAATGACTATTGAAGTGGCACAAGACCCATACGCACGACGGTCGCTGGCGACCAACTACTTGGGGCTACCTCAGCATTACATTACGGGGTTGAAGAAGACGCGCTCGATCCCTAAGACAGGCGCGGAGCTAGTATTGACAGAGCAAATAGAGGCGATGACATTAAATTCAAAACAAATGTACGAAAAGACGCAGCATATGCATGATGTGGCGAAGCAAAAATTTAAGCAAAGTACGGTTCTAGAAAAGCGTTGCCGTGAAGCGGAGCAAAAATGCCGCAAAATGGAGAACAACCGCGAGCACGAGATGGAAAAAGTTGAAGCGAGGATTCAAAGCGAGGTCAACCGAAGGAAAGCAGCAGAGTTTGAGATCGGGAAGTTGCAGCGCACTCTATCAGACATGACCGAAAAGATGAAGATATTGAAGAAAAGATTGGATCATTACGAAGGACAATGCAAAGTCTTAGACGATTTACATCTGAGTGCCGCAGCCGATAAAGAGAAGGAAATGGCTGCACAAAAACGCAAAGACGATGCCATGGATATGTTAGTTGCAGTGATTGGGTTTCGAGCAAAATCAAAACGCACGAAACAGAGTAAAAAAGGAGGCGGCAAGTCAAAGCCAGTGCCTGCAAAAAAATCTGCAGAGTCAAGCAAGCCGTCGAATTCATTTTTTACAAAGAAAGAAGTCACTGTTGAGAAAGAAGAGCCGCAAGGCGTCAAACACAACCCAGAAGCCATGAAAAAGTTGGATGTGCTGAAGAAGAATTTAGCATCCCCGAACTCAGAAGGTTATTTTGGAGCCACCTTGGGTGGATTCTTAGACGTGTTTGCGGCCATTGATGTCGAGGATCATGGAGAAATTTCTACCGCCGAGTTTCACGAGGCAATGTGCTTGCTGGGTTTAAAAAGATTAGACGAAACGCACATTCATTCACTGGGGGATGCCATTGACAGCGACAAGAGTGGTACCATAGAATACAGTGAATTCGTCAATGCTTTACTCGAACGCATGCAGCATGCACGTAAACAAGCCCAACAAGGCTCATACGGCGCGAATGTCTCCATGCGTTGACGAGTTGACGACGGACATTTCAACTGGCGTGCCAACATCACATATGTAGTGTATAGTTATTACAAGTATGTATTCGATAGATCCCTACAGTACTTCTCCCACGTCAGCAAGATTCGCGCTGAATGGATACGGATGGACACCCCTCTGCACAGACTGCACGATGATCATGTTTGTGTTTTGGTGCGTGCGTGTTGGCGGGCCCGCTCAGACTGGATGCCCAGGCTGTCAGTCGTGTTCGTGTTGTGTTCCGGACGCGAAGTGTTGTTCACGTGGGAAAGTGTTCAGCAATGAGCGTGAGGCGCAGCGTTGGCCGTGTGAGTGCCCTTGAGGCGTGCGCGTGCCTGGGCATGTTGGCTGTGGCTGTGAGTGGCTTTGTTGCTGCGTCCGGGGTTGGAGAATGCAGGGATCGTTTTCTGGAACCATTCTCGAGCGACTCCATATGGAATGTAGCAATTGGCGACGGCGCCATCTTTAAACATGCGCATCTTTTTCAAGAAGGCGACTGGCGTGGGCTTCCCACAAACTTTCACAACGACCAGGATTTTATATTGCGCACCACGCTTGAAGATCCCGTCACGGACTGGATCAACCAAGGTGACTGGGGACCGGGCAACAAATGTGCGGTTCAACACAATAAGAATTTCGGGAAACCTTGCAGCGATTCGACAGAGATGCTGGATACGTGCACTTCAAAAGTTCGGCTGCCAAAAAAGTGGACGTCGGCCTCTGATTGCGATGGCCCGCCGACGAGCACCGGCGACAACTGCAAGTCAGCTGCGGGTCAGGCGAACAATAACGCCATGGCTATTTTGCTTCCCGATAACGAGACCCTTCTCCAGATGCAACCCGTCTACAGGTGTGGCTTTTACCCAACACCGCTGCTGGCACGGTGGGGGAACAAGACAGATGGTGGCCCTCAACGGTTCAATAATCTAACAAACATTTTCGAGGACGGTATTGGTGGGGCACATGGCGGCTCAGGATTGTCTTCCATAGGAGGCTCTATCAGACTTGGCGAGCTTCTCCCCAATAGCCCACCCATAAACCATGCTCTGAAGATTGAATTGGCAAATTGGTGGTATTATGGGAGCAAGCAGCTGCAACCGAAGACGCAAAACAACGGCGGTCGATCACAGTACGTGTGGCCAGCAACCGGAAGCAACGAAGGATTCCACCCAGCGTCTGGGAAAAGTGGTACGTACCGAGGTACCAATCGTTTTGTCGCGCCAGGAGCACTGTTGGCTATCCCATCCTTCGTGGAAGGTAAGGTGCACGTCCAGACTGCCATTGGAAAGAGAATCAAAGATGCGATGACTAATTACGGTGGCTACATTGTTGATGGGACAGGCCCGGGCAGCCCGGGCCATAATATGGTTGCGCTATGTATGGACGCCCTCGTAAATACGGAAATGCGGGAGCACTTTGGTTTTAACATGGCTTACCCACACGGTGTAGTGAACAATAGCAATTCCCCCGCAAAATTCCTATACGAAGATTTGTTGCGCATTTTCCAAAATCTTTATGTTGTTTCTAACAACGCCCCGAATGCGGTAGGGGGGGGAGGGACTCCAAGGAAGCCCCGGAAACCCCCCATCTGTAAATGAGTGAAGAGAGAAAGAACATTTTTGTACCAAGCACCACAGTGGAAATTCCATCCTTCATTCGGTTCATACACGGAAATAATCAGGGAGTGGATGATATATATATATTTTATACGACGAAGTATAATAAAATTCAGGGGGTCATGAGCAAATTGACTCCAATAAATTACGTATATAACAGCCATTATTTACTTTTAAAAGTAGTTATCTTATTTTATCTTCTTTGTGTCTTTGTGTGTGTAATATAAAACCATATGCATAAAATTATTATCAGCAGTATACAGGGACGGTGCCAAACATTACCACAGCTGGGAGACATTATAATTTATTGAAAATGGCGTTGTTTTATCTCGCTCATGTTTTAAACTTTAAATTTGCTACATAAACCTTCACCAGTTCGCATTGAATAATCAGAGAGCTCGTCAATAGTTCATTGACGTGATCCAGCATTTACTTGCACGTGGCAACAGCGTCTGCAATATTGAGACAAGAAGTGCCTTCGATGACAGCCCCACTTTGGCACTTCCTAAGTAGTTCATCGTACGACTGAATTACACACTTGCCATCTTCAAACGTTGTACCATCAGTACAACAGTCCGCCCCCTCACAATCAATCACGGGATCATCAGTGGTGTCCGCGGCCCAGACCCCGGTGTCTTGAACACTAATTCCGCACCACATATAGTTGGCGTGTATATTGATGGGCATGGTCGTTGAGTCGTTATCAACCCACGAGAGCGCGTTGTTGCAGTCGGTGTGTGATGAATGTTCTCGGCCGCCCCCCGGTCCATATTGTAAAGCAGACAATACCTCCGTACTAGGTTCAACAGAACTGACCATCCACCGTTTCGTCATCCCTCGTCCGTTGCAATCAGAATCAAAATAAACAAAGAAGTGTGCCTCGGGGCCAGTATGGCGATAGTACGCACGACCATCTTTAGTTTTTCCATGAAATCGATATGTTCCTTTAAGGCTTTCAATCTCAAGAGACTCCCCTGCTCGAGAGCCAGGTGGGCAAGGAGCGCCTTTGATTTCGAAAGATTTCACTGCCACGTCTTCCGGCGGAACAGGCGGAGGTGTTGTCACGGGCAGCGGTTTTAATTGCTTTCCGGCAGAATTGCTATCAAGCACCCCCTCCCATACTTCTTCCGCATGATTCTCTGGATGATTCTCCGCAATGGCCAAACCACTCTCTTCCTCGTTCAGTTCCCCAGTCCATATGTTTCCATGACAACGGAATGCACCATACTTGAAGTTTTCACTAGACGTAGAGCTGTCATGCGATGTCATGATTGAGTGAATACACATCTCTTCGTATGTCGATAAACCCACCGAGGTGGATTTGTCCCTTGCCATAGAATTGTAAACACAAGTAGTGTCTATTCGATCACCTGTGGTTAGGGTCAAGTTGTTTCCAGAAAAATGATAGACGCTTTGATCGTTGTAATCCCACGCTGGCTTCGAATGCAGATTTTCGACATCGCCATTTTTTCGCGTGACCGTAGCATACATTTCACGCCCCAGTAAATGCGCATGGAAGAATATTCCTACAACGTGGATGTTTTGTTTCTCTTCTTGGGAGCATGTCCCACACGTCGTTGGACAAAGGGTCTTCACGTCGTGATTCGATGAACACAACCCAGCTGCCTTATATGCGGGGCAATCAAGCGTCTCTTCATCATCACAATAGTGCCTGACATTACACTCGCGGTGGATGAAGTAGCGAGATTTTTGAGGTGGAATTTTCATTGGGCCTGTCCCAAGATTAATGGGTGACGTGGAATAAATCGTTTTTTGTCTTAATGTTGGTGTGTAAAACAGTCGCACTCCATCCTGCGATTTAGTAGTCTCATGCTTTTGGGCGTCCGTATAATGAACATTGATCGAGACGGCAACTATCCCGACCCCCTTTCCAATGGGTACACCTGAGTCGACCGGCATATCCCACAATGTCGCTCCTGGCGCCCAGCCTGCGAAGCCACCCAATGGAAGATTGCAATATTCTGGCGGCTTTTCGAGGGGCAACCCTTCGTTTTCCGGTTCTATTTTCTTCGAACATCCAGTTACAACGAAATGGTGCAAGGCCCATTCAATATCAATAATTGCCTCCCCCCATGCAATGTGAAAGATTTCGTGATCATCGTCGTTAAAATTAAAGACGAAGTCCACGTAGGTGGTTTCTTCTTTTGGCAGAGTGTAGTTTTTAACGATCCACTCTAACATTCGCTTTTCTTCGTGATCGTTGAAAGCGGCTGTCAAGCGTTTTTCTGGTGGAGCAACAGAACAATTATTTGGAGATACGTAGGACGCCGGTTGGTGAGATTCAGACTTCCCGGGATGCGAAGGGACAAACCCGTCATTGAGCAAGGGGTTCCCGACCGTCCAAGTGCAGCATGGGTCCCCAAGTTCTTCCCCATTTGTGAAACCATCATTGTCGCTGTCGGTCTGGCACAACAATTGCGTCCATTTAAAGTTATTCTTTACAAGGTCTTGACCAAACGGATTGAGGGGCATGCTTCCTCCTTGGCACGTGTTGTGCCCAACCCCATGACAAATATTTTCTATGCACCCCTCGGCACCAGGGTAGCATGAAACTTTGTCTCCGTTCGGAATCTTCATTTGATAAGAAGGCATTGCGTTAGAACGTGTTTGCATGAGTGCAATCGTCATTGCAACGGTCGTTGGGACCAAGAACCATCGCCCGGCCATAGTTATTATATCTCTCTTTTATGCAAATATCAGTCTGCCATGAAGTTTCAAGACAAGTGATTTTTTAGGTCACTTTAACGAGAGAAAAGGAGTGCATATGGCATGCACGTGCAAGCAAGTTTGTGGGGAAAGAAGCAAGTGTATAAATTCCAAAAAAATCACATATGCACCGCCAAGATATACGAGGAAGGCAAGGCTCACATTTGGAGTTAGCGAGATATCCGGCCACTAGCAGGTACACATCATAGAGTGCTTTGGGCGCGTTCAATTGTTCGTTGCCACATTATATTTTTTATTTTCAATTTTATTAATTATTTGGCCTGTGTGGTTGGTCGGTCGCGGTTGCCTTCGTACGAGACACCGCGAGACGTCGATTCCTTCATGGCCCTTGTATATCACCCAGTAGAGCCACACAGCATAGGTGCGTGCGTCGTCTTGACAACCCTACTCACAACACTACATAGGCGACGATTGATTTGTTTTGATTTCTGATTTCTGTTTATTTTTTGTGCTTCTTTTTCTAAAAGGGAAAGGCGTTCATGGACGCGGCACAGAACAACTACCTGAACAATGATGACATTGAAAAATACCTCAAGGATGACGTCTATATGATGGCAACTTGCAACTAATGTCTCTCCTTTATTCAAAGATACTGCATCGATGAATCTCGATGACGTTGCCGAGAGAATGCTCACCAGGCATCCTGGGCTCTGTTCCAGTGTATCGTCTGTTGCTTTTTTGCAGCTACCGTGCCCTTCGCACTAATTTCAATTTGGGAGGACGAAAGAATTGATGGTTCGAGGAGAGATTAGCATCGAGCCAATATGTCCCACTAAGGATGGTGAATTGACCCCGATAATGGTTTTAGTAGTCATCTAAGCGCGCATGAAGCTTCACAACGCCGATGTTCATCATACCTCGTACAAGTGTACAACAACAACATATAGTTATCATATCTTTTATTATTAAGCTATACCGTCTCTTGTAAAAACATACGTATATATACCCCACATGTAAAAGTGAACGCGTATGGTGCACCCACGTGCGCCATACGGTTTGTGCCCCCGGACGTAGTGGTGGCTGTGCCAATCCTTTGGAGGCTCCTCGAGCCCCTTGGCTTTCAAGACCACCTTGTAGTCCCGCACGTCTATGGATAAGGTACGAGCCGGAGATAACCCTCTTTGCTATTTGTCACACTTTCTAGTTCAACCTCGTAGACCAAAGTTGAGTTCCCTGGAATCCATGCAGCTCCTTTCCTGCCGTAGGCCCATTTTGAAGGCACGGTTATTCTGCGGACCTCGCCCTTACACATACCACGTAGACCTTTGAGAAACCCTTTAATCATATACGGCACCTCGTTCTGTGAAATCGTCAGTTCGAGTTCAGTCTCTTCAAAGTGCGCGTCAAACACGGAGCAGTTTTTAAAAAACCAGGCGTGATATTTCACCTTTGCACTTGTGGTATTTAGGGGCGTAAACCTGTCTTTGCCAGGGCATGCTTCCGCCCTCCTTTTAATTCCTATTCGAATGGGGTCAGCATGGGGCAAATTGAAGCCTTTTGGCGTGCACTCCTCCGCAATCCGCTCCATCTCGACGTTGTTGACGTCGTATTTTTCAGACATCGCGAGGCCGCATAGAGCGAGGCAGCACATCCAACACCATACTCTCCCCACCACATTCATATCGTTCGAACGATCCCCGCAGTAGTCAGTAGACTGGCGCTGGCACCGGCACAGTCTTGACTCGGCACTACACTCAGGCACGGCGCATAGCGTGTCTGGAAGCAACCACACACCCGGCAGGCCCATATCGTCTTGACCGACTCGATTTTTTTTTAGCTTTTCAATGTTTCTTTCAATCAAGATTCGCATACATCGCAACATCGCAACATCGCAACATCGGACCGAGCACGAGCACACACCACTACCACACTCACCATTACGTATACTCCTCGTCAAGTACGTACAGTCTGACCGACCAATCATAGCGTCGCATCGTCCGACATCGCGCACAGGATCACGTGATAGACGAGGAGTAGAGTACGTTTAGTCGTAGTCGATTGCAGTCCCAGTTCCAGTCGCACCGCCGCGCTGCATGGTCTGATGGGTGAGAATGTGAGAATGGACCACGAGACGTGTGCTCGTAATGTCGAGTGGAGAGATACGATGGAGGACTCGAGGTGGGCGTCAAGTGATTGCTGCCGTTGATTGATCTTTTCAAATGACATGCACATGTCCAGTGCCCGTCCGCCCGTCCGCCCGTCCGCCCGTCCGTTTTCAAATGGGGTGTGGACATGGACACAGGACACACGGGTACATGTGACATGGACACAGGACACACGGGTACATGTGACATGGACACAGGACACACGGGTACATGTGACATGGACACAGGACACACACTAGTGCCAATCGAATAGGATAATAATAGTATTCAAATAAGTACTTAATACCACGCATCACTTTCCAATTGTGAACGACACGCGTACGTTCGCGGAACTCCGCACAACCCCGCCGCCCTCCTTGCCAAAATCGGGAAGCAAGTTTTCCACGGACAGACCCCGTTGAATCCACGCCTACCGGAGAAAAAATGCATCTTCAACACGTTTATTTTTGCCGCACTTGAGGGTTTCCGTCGTTAGGGTCTCCTTTGTCAGTGGTGGTGCGTCGAAGACGCACACTTCTGGCGCGCCCCCCATGACGGGTGTCGTCGGACCCTTGTTGTCCTCGAATACACGCCTGCACGTGCACAATCGCCATTTCAGGTATGCACCCACGTTCCCCGTTCGTTGTCTGAAACATGCTTTCTATATCAACTGCACAACGAGGAACGTACGAATGTATGTATATTCACATTTTTGACCATCGTGCAGCGTCGCAAACAATGATTTACAACATTTACAATTCAACATTCCAGAAAATATCGTAATATAAATGACATTGTATTGTTATGAACAAAAATTATAATATAAATAGAGTGTTCAAGGCGTCGAGATGACGGACGCAAACTGTTCACATTCTTCATCATCTGGTCTTGTTTCACTGTCGCTTAAACGCATTGATCTCATTGAAGCTATGAGTGACTGTCGACCCAAGATAGTCGGTGTCTGTGGGCCAGCAAGGGTATTGCGAAGTGCGCTAACAGTATCCGTGTCTTCAAGAGTCGTGTTCAAATAGTCTTTCTGTAAACGTTCGTAAACTTGTTGGAACTCCTTGTCCGACTTACTACGCGCTTTCCGTAGTTCGTCTTCGAAGTGCTGTGCAAAATCTTCTGGGCTCCTTTGGTACAATGCGATAATGGGTATAACTCGACAACGAATCATCCTCTTCAACTTTTCGATGTGTGTCAAGCTCCCCGGGGCGTCCAGGTGTACATCATCCTTTAGAGTGGTAAATCCGTAGCAATAAGGCTTCCATTTTCCACCATTTTTTGTATTGAGCCATTCCACTAATTTTTTAATGGTTACGAACTCAGAAATTTCATCATTGATTTCCTTGTCCAGTACCTGCATTGCATCGGCACGAGCTTTTCTTTTTCTTCTTTGAAATTCCCCTGATGGGCAGTGGATAGCCTCTGGTTCGTTTGATAAGATATGGAGTGTGGACAGCGGTGAATGTGTGACACGTGACCAGTTACTGTAGACAAAAATTTAATTAAATACAGCATTCACTAAAATATATGTATTTATATATATTCCCTATTGGGAATCAAACCCAATTTTTAGGCGTCAGCCAGCGAAAAAAAAAAGTATTACAACACCCTGCCTGCATCAAATGCCTACAGCTCCGTGGGTGAGGGGGGGAGGGGTATGAAATCGCACCCATCGGCGATAGGCCCGGTGGAGTTACAAGTATTGGCATAACTTTTGAATTAGGCAAAATCTTGGTTACAAACCTGTACTAAAACAAAAATTCACATCCTCAAGAACATGCCGAAGGCACTTTTAACCAATTCCTACGATGAGTTTTCCGGCAAAATCAAAAATATTACGTACGTCCATTTAGGGTATATACATATTTATTTAGACAAAAATCCAAAGATGTGTCTTCGTAGTGTATACTACCTACCTATATCTACCTATCATGCTTCCTATGCCGACATCAGCGCGGATTCGTCTTCCACTCGAAACGCTGGTGTGACGCTGCTGGTACGGTTCGGGTGCTGTGTGGTACAAACCCGACAGCTAACACACTAGCGGTCCATTCCAGGTCCCATTAGTAACACACACACACTCACCCACACTGAAAAAATAACCGAGGACCCTATTCGCCGCGTACTGCGGAGGGATGTAAGAATACCGCAGTTTCATAGGGGACAGTCCGAGAGACGTAAGAACTAACTTTCTAACCCTGTACCCCGCCCCCCGTACCCCCGCCGTACCCCGGAAATGCGTAGGTAGAGGGAGGACCGTCCCTCCTTCCTTTTTCCCGTCGTTTGTCCCTTCCGTCGACGTCGAGGCCGACGGTACACTAACCATGCTACCGCACCCTACTCTTCATTCTCTTCTTCTGAACAGACAGATTCTCTGCGTAGTGTACATGTACTGCTCCCCCCCCCTATATGTATATTGTGAAACAGCCGAGGCAACCCCTCCTTACGCCGACCCCGCGGTTCGTGCCTTCCTGGCCACAATTTATCAAATCTTCGAAGCACAGGTTTTTGGAAGAGATGCGGCGCAACGCGACACTTCGCCAAGGTGCATGCTACAAGCCTATTACTGAGGTGGACGCAGAACAACTAAAACCGGCTGGAAACGAAGGCGGTACGTGCTGCTGTGTCCATACGGTCGATGAAGCCTAGCGGTTCTGTTGATATGAAAAACAATACAATGCTGTGTCGTGTACACAGACTGTACTAAGCCATCGGAATCCACGTCACGCCACATCACGCACATCACGCCACAGACCGCCGCACAGCACGCACAGCACACTACGCAACGTGCATGCATGCACGCCCTCATGCATGCACGCACGCACACATGCATGCACGCACACATACACGCGCAGGCACGTGCTCGACCCTCTCTGTGCACAGGTAGATCGTGGAGATTACCGTTTGCTCACGTTTGTTTTTGTTTTGTTTGTTTTCTTTGTGTGCCCCTGGCACGACTTTATTCATCCGGTTTTTTTTTTTTTGTTTCATCCGTTTTTGTTTGTGTGATTCGATTTGTGATTGTGTGGTTCGATTTGTGATTGTGCGATTCAATTTGTGTCCGGTCGTTTTTCGTTTGTGTGCTCAAAGCACTACTTGTATCATCCGGTGTTTTTTTTTTTGTTAAAGCGCTTCTGCGCGATATTCATCAGTACATTTTTTGTTTTATCAACGTCGTGGTGTTAAATAATACGTAAATTACGTTTGTTTTTACGTTTGTTTTGCTTAAGCGCTACTCGATTTGTGTATCATCATCATCATCAACGTGCTCTCAGCACTTTCCGTAGTTCGTCGT
>Ga0099797_100575_pt1 | contig 23435 bp, 36 predicted proteins | sample Uncmet_Sort48C_1_FD_89871 | JGI IMG/M metagenome (GOLD analysis project Ga0099797, IMG submission 89871) | Marine eukaryotic communities from CALCOFI LINE 67, Pacific Ocean - C012_Sort48C_1 | ecosystem: Environmental > Aquatic > Marine > Oceanic | place: Pacific Ocean: Monterey Bay | collected...
GATTAATAAGTAATGTCTAAAAAAAATATCCAGAAACTTCTTCAGCAAATGGCTGGTAAGAAAAAGAAAAAAGTCAAGAAACCTGATCCAAGAGCAGAAGCTCTTAGAGGTAGAAAATTTTTTTCTAAAGGTTCTGGAGAAAACGATATGGTTAAACAAGCTCAAAGGGATTATAACGGAAGTTATATTTCTGGTGATCTTGGTGGAGTAGAAGTTGGAAACAAATCATATAAAAAATATTACAAAGGATTAATATAATGGCAAAACTATGTCCAAAAGGAAAAGCAGCAGCTAAAAGAAAATTCAAAGTTTATCCTTCTGCATACGCTAATATGTATGCGTCCGGTGTGTGCTCTGGTAAAATTACTCCAGGTGGTAAAAAAGGTAAAAGAAAAAAAGCCGCTAACGGAGGTCTAATTGTTGATGAAGATTTAACGATGATGGTTGATGTGTAATGTCAGAAAATAATTTAAAAGATTTACCTAAAGGTTTAAAAATGGATACTACTACGGGTGAAGGAGCTAATATTACTAAAATTAAAAAGAAAAAAAATCCTTACGAAAAAAAGACACCTGCTTATGATGATGGTAAGTATTTAGGTAATTTATCAAGTCAAGAAATTAGAGATTATCAAGCCGAACAAAACGAAAATAAAAAAACCAGAACACCAAGAACAAAGTTTAAAGCTTCTGGTGGACGTATACATTTAAAAGGCGGCGGTATTTGTAAAAAAGGAATCAACAAGAAGGCCTTTGGGAAGAACTCGTAATGGCCGAGAAAGGATTAAGAGAATGGGTGAAAGAGAAATGGGTAGATATTGGAGCTCCGAAGAAGAACGGAAAATATCAACCTTGCGGGAGAAGCAAAGGCTCGAAAAGGAAATATCCGAACGGATGTCAAGCTCGCAAAAGGCGAGTGCTGTCAAACGAAAAAGAGCGGCAGGTAATCCTGGCGGTAAGCCAACAAACGTTTCAACATTTACTAAAAGAAAAAAAGTTAGCATGGGAGGTTTGATATGAGAAAACAAGATAACATGCCTGCTAGAAATAAAAAAAATTTTAGATCAACAAAATCTGGTGCTGGTATGACAGCTAAAGGTGTAGCTGCTTATAGAAGAAAAAATCCTGGATCAAAATTAAAAACAGCTGTAACAGGTAAAGTAAAACCTGGTTCTAAAGATGCAAATAGACGTAAATCATATTGTGCAAGATCAGCAGGACAAATGAAAAAATTTCCAAAAGCAGCTAAAGATCCTAATTCAAGATTAAGACAAGCTAGGAAAAGATGGAAATGTTAGATAATTTTATATATAAATTTTGTCAGACTGTTGACAATATTACAGATTATATAGATAATTGGTGTTATGAGAGATACAAAAGTATTAGAAACTTTTTCAATAGAAAAAGAAAAAAAAGAAAAGGAAAAACATCTGTTTAAAACTCTTCGTAAAGAAGTTGAGACAGGTGCAAACGGAACACAAGATTACATTATTAAGAAAGGTATAAACAAAGGTAAAAAAGCAAATGGACGAACTGACATTAATAACTAAAATACAGAGAGAACTGAAAGAACAATATCAACAGATTGGTGATGCTATGATTTCTGGTAGTGTTGACAATATGGAAAAATATAAGTATATGATGGGACAGGCACATGCCTATTATAAAATATCACAGGATATCTCTAACCTGCTAAACAATAAGGAGCGACATGACGAAAAAGGAACAGTTATCAAATTCGGAGAACCCAAAGATTAAATATGCTTTGGCGGACAAGTACGAAAAAGAAGATAAAGCAAAAGAAGATAAAGAACAAAAAACTTACGATAGATTAAAATCAAAAGAATCAGATAGATTACCTCAACCCACTGGTTGGAGAATGTTACTTCTCCCTTTCAAGATGAATGAAAAAACTAAAGGTGGATTAATTTTAGGACAAGATACTTTAGAGAAACAACAAGTTGCATCTCAATGCGGTTTGGTTCTAGCAATGGGACCACATTGTTATGACAAAGAAAAATTTCCTGAAGGACCTTGGTGTAAAAAAGGTGATTGGGTTGTCTTTGCAAGATATGCAGGGAGCCGTATACAAATTGACGGGGGTGAAGTTAGATTGCTAAACGATGATGAAGTATTAGCTACAATCGATAACCCTGAAGATATACTTCATCAATATTAACAACATAGGAGGATACTATGCCAGACACTGACGAAGTGAAAAAAACAGTTGATATCGACACCTCTGGTCCAGCAATGGACGTCGATTTACCTGAAGAAAAAGATCAAGCAGAAGTTGAACAACCGGAAGTAAAAGAAAACCCGGCTGTAAGACCTGTTGAAGAGGATAAGACTTACGAAAATGAAAGAGAAGTCAAACTAGATGACAAGAAAGAAAATAAAGAAGAATTAGAACAGTACAGTGATAGTGTACAAAAAAGAATAGCAAAGTTAACTAAGAAGTGGAGAGAAGCTGAAAGACAAAAAGATGAAGCTTTATCTTACGCTGAAAGAACTATCAAAGAGAAAAAACAAACAGAAGCTAAATTAGAAAAAATAGAACCTAATTTTCTTTCTGTGTCTGAAGAAAGTATTACTTCAGGTGTTGAAGCAGCAAAAGCAAAACTTGCAGCAGCTAGAGAAGCAAATGATCTAAGTGCTGAAGCAGATGCTATGGCTTCTATCTCTGAGTTAGGTGTTAAAAAAGCTAGACTTGAAGAAGCAAAACTCGCTAGAGAGAATCTAGAAAAACAACCACAAGCAAGACCTGAGGTTAATTTAAGAAGACAACAAGCAGCGCAAGGTTCACCTGATCCTAAAGCTGAAGCATGGAGTGAAAAAAATTCATGGTTTGGTCAAGATACAGCTATGACTTACACAGCTTTTGATCTTCACAAAAAGTTAACTGAATCAGAGGGTTTTGACCCAACGAGTGATGAGTATTATTCTGAAATAGATAAAAGAATAAGACTTGAATTTCCGCACAAATTTGGTAATACTAATAGTTCGGGAGAAAATACACGACCTGCTCCGGTACAAACAGTAGCTTCGGCGAAGCGAAGTACCAAATCTGGTCGCAAAACTGTGAGGCTCACACCATCACAGGTTACTATCGCCAAAAAATTAGGTGTGCCACTCGAAGAGTATGCGAAACAATTAAATATCACGAAGGAGGGATAAGCATATGGAAAATACAATAGATAAGAAGACCTCACGTGCGAGTCAAACGAGAGAAAAAACATCTCATAAAAAAGTTTGGACTCCACCATCACCTTTAGATTCACCACCTGCTCCATCAGGTTTTAAACATAGATGGATTAGAGCTGAGTCAATGGGATTTCAAGATACGAAAAATGTATCTGCCTCGTTAAGAGAAGGATACGAATTAGTTCGTGCCGATGAATACCCAGATTCACAATTTCCAGTCATTGAAGACGGGAAATACTCAGGAGTGATCGGAGTTGGCGGCCTACTGCTCGCTAGGATACCTGAAGAGATAATTAAACAGAGACAAGAATATTATGCAGCACAGCATAATGAAAAAGAAAAAGCTCTGGATAATGATCTGATGAAGGAAGAGCACCCAAGTATGCCTATCGATATTGATAGACAGACTCGTGTAACTTTTGGTGGCTCAAAGAAATCTTAAACAATTTCCTAACCATTAAAGTTCATTTAACCCGTACTGGAGGCCCGCAAGGGCAGGTACATTTATAAGGAGGCCTCTATGGCAAATAAAAACGAACCTTTCGGTCTAAGAGCGATCGGAAAAGTTGGTCAAAATAGAGACAACCAAGGTTTAAGTGAATATAGTATCGCTGCAAACTATGCGACTACTATCTATTTTCAAGATGCTGTAAAACCAGTAGCTGGCGGAACTATCGAACAAGCTGCAGCTGGAGACAGACTACTTGGATCACTTAATGGTGTTTTCTACACAGACCCAAATACAAGTAAACCTACGTTTGCTAACCACTATGCACAAGTTAACGCTTCTGACATAGTAGCATTCGTAAGTGACGACCCGTATGAAAGATTCGAAATCCAAACTGATATATCAACTGCTTCAGCGCAGACTGATGTATTCATGAATGCGGATATCGTTGTTTCAGCTGGTGTTGCAGCGAACTTTGTTTCTAACTCAATGTTAGATGACAATACGCTATCAACAGTAAGTGGTCAGTTAAAAATTATAGGTCCATCAACTAACATCGACAACAGTACAGTTGGCGCTGGTTATTTGAATTGGGTTGTGATGATTAACGAACACATATACAACTCTGCTACGGCAGGAATATAATAGTTAGAATAGGAGAAAAAACATGGCTATATCACGAGGACAACTAGTTAAAGAACTAGAACCAGGCCTGAATGCACTATTCGGACTGGAATATAAACGTTATGAGAATCAGCATGCTGAGATCTACACAACAGAAACTTCAGACAGAGCGTTTGAAGAAGAAGTTATGTTATCTGGTTTTGCTAATGCTGCAGTTAAACCTGAAGGTTCTGGCGTAACTTTTGACAATGCTCAAGAGACTTACACAGCTAGATACACTATGGAAACTGTTGCGCTTGCGTTCGCAATCACTGAAGAAGCGATTGAGGACAACTTGTATGATAGACTTGCGTCTAGATATACAAAAGCGCTAGCTAGATCTATGGCGAATACTAAACAAATCAAATCAGTAAATCCACTGATCAATGGTTTCGGAGGTGGTTTCACTTCTGGAGATGGAAGCAACTTGTTTGCAACTACTCACCCAACGATAGCTGGAACTGTGTCAAATACTTTGGCTACACAGGCTGACCTTAACGAAACTTCATTGGAGCAGTCTTTAATTGACATCGCTGCAATGACTGACGAAAGAGGTCTTAAAATTGCTGCTAGAGGAATGAAAATGATTGTTCCTTCTGAGCTTCAATTCCAAGCTGAAAGACTTATGAAGTCTCAAGGTAGAACTGGCACTGCTGATAACGATATCAATGCAATCGTTTCTATGGGAATGGTTCCTCAAGGTTACAGAGTGAACAATTTCTTAACTGATCCTAATGCGTACTTCTTCATTACTGATGTTCCTAACGGAATGAAGTATTTTGAAAGAACACCTATTAGAACAGCAATGGAAGGTGATTTTGATACTGGAAACGTAAGATACAAAGCTAGAGAAAGATACAGATTCGGTGTATCTGACTATAGAGGTATCTTCGGATCTTCAGGAGCAAGTTAATCGTAATTTTTTGTGGCGGGACATAGTCTCGCCACAATTAACTGATAGAAAGAATAATGGTAAAATTTCTAGTAAATATCTGGGCGTACGATCATCACGCTACATTTAACGTTATGGCTAATGACAACCCAGCCTCACTAGAACAAGCTATACTTGACAAGTTGGGAGAAAAAAGTATAGTTTGGGAATATCTTGGAAACTCTTATAGTGACAGGATGAACAGAATAACTTATGAGGAAGTTATCGATGGAAAAAATGATGCAACACTTACAGGACCTTTACCAACAAAAGAGGGGTCTAGATCTACAGTGGGAGCAAGAGCATCTTAAAGAGGGTAGATATACTCTCGATATGGTTAAAATAGATCGAAAAGTTCGAGATGTTTTAAGTCATATTAAGATGGCAGAGGCGCAAAGAGAACACATGCGTAATAAAGTTGAAGACTCTGCTCCGCAAGTTTCCGTAGCTACTTAAACAAAAAGCTACATCGTTGGAAAAATTCACTCCACACTACAGGCTCTCTTGCACTCTACTAAAAACTAGTGTATAAAAAACTCACTGTATAATTTAATTAGTTTACATAGACGCGTACAGTCGACGGCCTAGAGACTATGTGAACGGAAACTAGGAGAATAATACTATGGCAAATACAACTTTTTCAGGACCGGTCATTTCTAAAAATGGCTTTATAACTACAGGCCCTGGAGCAACAAAAGCAATTAATTCTACTGGCTTAGGTGCAAGCGGTTTAGCTTTAACCGTTAACGACCATGCTGGAAGAATTTTAATTTCACAAGACGCAGATGGTATCTACAAGTTACCAAGCATTAACACTAATGCTAATGGAGCAACAGCAGGACTAACTGACTACAATAACCTAAATAACGTTGGTGCTACATTTATGTTTTACATAGATACACTAGCAACTGATGTTCAAATCATAACTGATGGTGTGGATAAATTCACAGGCGCAGCTATGATTGCAGTGGATGATGGAGCTAAAAAAGCTTTCTTTCCTGCAGCAGCAAATGATGTTCTTTCTATGAATGGAACAACAACTGGTGGAATCGTAGGTTCAGTAATTACAGTTACTGCTTTAGAAGCAGCTCAATACTTGGTACACAATACTTTGATCTTAGGATCAGGAACTATTGTTACACCATTTAGCGATACGTAATAAGTAATTAGTGTGGGGCTTCGGCCCCACATATAAATTTTAAGGAGATAAAAATTATGTCAACATTTGGATCAGCAATTGATGGAGTTGCAACTAACGTAACTACTGAAACTAAAACAGTCCAAACTGGAAGAACTAGAGTATATGGAGTCCATGTATCTGGTCCTAACCAAGCTGGAGTTTTAGAACTTAAAGATGGTGGAGCAAGTGGAACATCAAAAGTAAAATTAAATAAGGGTGCTCATATTCATGATATGACAATTAATTTCCCTGCACCAATTTTATTTAAAACAGATGTTTACTCTGCATTCACTACTGAACAGATTACAGCTATTACTGTTTTTCATAGCGGCGGAAGTAACTCGTAGGAGGCAACTTGGCTTTTTCAGGCACAACTACATTCGAGAAAACATTCTCGATCGACGATATTATAACTGAAGCTTTTGAAAGATTAGGTTTCTTTGATTACTCAGGTAATGACCTGCGTTCAGCTAGAAGATCATTAAACATAATGCTTCAAGAATGGGACAACAGAGGTATCCATTTTTGGCAAGTTAGAGAACATGCATTTAGTTTAGTTAATGGTCAAAACGAATATGTAATTTATAGATCACCAAGCGATGGTGCATCAGACGGAATTACAACTACTTTAACATCTGCTATTATCGCAACGACTTTAACTATTCCTGTTGCTTCTGTGGCCCAGATGCCTGCTTCAGGTAAAATAAAAATCAATAACGAAATAATTCAATACAGTTCTATTTCAGGAAATAATTTAATTGTTTCTTCAACAGCTGATAGAGGAATTGATGATACAACAGCTGCTTCTCACGCTCAAAATGATTCAGTGAGTAACTTTGTAAATATGGCTTCTGATCTTTTAGAATCTAGTTACAGAACTGCTGCTAATGTAGATTCACCTTTATCAAAAGTAAACAGATCACAGTATTCAGCTTTTTCAAATAAAACTTCTACAGGTCAACCTTCTCAATATTGGGTACAAAGATTTATAGATAGAGTTACAGTAACTTTATATTTAACTCCAGGTACTTCTCAAGTTGGAGATTTTGTTTTCTTTTATTACTTACAAAGATTACAAGACGCAGGTAAATATACTAACGAAGCGGATGTGGTTAATAGATTTGTACCTTGTATGTGTGCAGGTTTAGCTTACTATGTATCACAAAAGAAAGCTCCTCAACGAACACAAGAAATGAAATTACTTTACGAAGATGAATTACAAAGAGCATTAGCTGAAGACGGTTCATCTGCTAGTGTTTACATATCACCTAAAACTTATTATCCGGAGATCTAATGGCAAAGTTTGCAAAAGGGAAACACGCTTTAGCAATCTCTGATCGAAGCGGTTTAGCTTTTCCGTGGAGAGAAATGGTAACAGAATGGAATGGTCAGTTTGTACATTATTCAGAATACGAACGTAAGCAACCACAGTTAGAACCAAAACCATTTGTTGCTGATCCACAAGGTTTAGAAACTGCTAGACCTGCAAGAACAGAATTTGGAACTACAGATTTTTTACCTGAGAATCCATTTACAACAGCTTCAAGTTCAACTTTAGTAACTGTATCAGAACCTAACAGTGCAAGAGTAAATAATGACATTGTAAGATTTCAAGCAGTTAAATCTCAAACTGTTGGCGGTGTAGCAAAATCTACATTAGAACTAACTACAACTTTAGCTTCAAACATAACTGCAACTGACACCACTATTTCTTTAACAGATGCTTCAGCATTTCCTACGTCAGGATTTTTTATGATTGAAAAAGTAGATGTATCGGATGATGGAGATTCTTATTTTAATAATGAAGTTATTCAATACACTGGTAAATCAAGTAATGATTTAACAGGATGTGTGAGAGGAACTAACTCACAGTTTAGAGGAGTCTTACCTAAAAACACAACTGCTAGCGCTCATAATTCAGGTGCAATTATTGTTGGCGGTTATTCAATAACTATGATACAAACAACTCAGCAACAAGCAGGCCAACCTTCTACAATAACTTTAGAAAATAGTTATACGTTTAACTTGGTTTCAAATGCTTCGAGTACAGAAACAGGAGGAGGTATTCAAGTCTTAGCTGGACCACTGGATACTAAACAAGGATGACATACGACGAATTAAAAACAAAAATCAGAGATTACACAGAAGTTGGATCAACAGTATTATCTGACACTATTTTAAATGGTATTATTCTTGATGCAGAATACAGAATATTTAGAGACATAGATTCTGATAATAACAGAAAATATGTATCAGCCAATCTAGTAGCTTCTACAAGATTTATTGACGCTCCTACAGATGCTTTAATTATTAGATCTGCTCAGATTGTGGACTCTGAGTTAGCTGATGGAAATACCAATCAAGACAGAGAATTTTTACAATGGAGAGACACAAGTTTTATGTCTGAATTCAATCCAACTGCTGTGACGGGAGTGCCAAAATATTATAGTTGGTGGGATGAAACTAGAATTATTGTGGCTCCTACCCCTGATCAAACTTACACAATTCAGTTAAATTATATCTTGAAAGATCCTGGATTATCGAGTACAAATACAACAACATATATAAGTCTAAACTTTCCCAATGGACTTCTGTATGCATGCCTTGTCGAGGCTTATGGTTTTCTAAAAGGGCCACAAGACCTCTTGCAATTATACGAACAAAAGTATAAACAAGTGGTAGAAGGCTTCTCTATTGAACAAATGGGAAGAAGAAGACGAGATGAATATCAAAGTGGTGTTCCTCGTATAGGTAAATAGGAGAATAAATTATGGCTATAACACAAGCAATTGCAAACAACTTTAAAAAGTTACTACTAGAAGGTGATTCTAATTTTAAACAATCTGGTGGTGATAAATATAAGTTAGCTCTTTATACTTCTTCAGCTACTCTTAACTCATCAACAACTTCATTCACAACAGGTAACGAAGTTACTTCATCAAACTACACATCTGGTGGTGGAGCACTTGTAAACAATCCTACTTCTTTGACAGCAGGTGTTGCAAGAGCAGATTTTGCTGACCTGTCGTTTCAAAACGTTACGTTGACAGCAAGAGGAGCTTTAATTTACAACACATCATCTGCGACTACTAACTCTGCAGTTTGTGTTTTAGATTTCGGAGCAGATAAAACAGCTACTTCAGGTACGTTTACAGTTCAGTTTCCAGCACCAACATCAACAGCAGCGATTCTTAGGATCTCTGGTTAATCGTAGGAGGTAAACTCCTATGAGTGGATCAGGAACTTGGGGCGCCGGCACTTGGGGTCAAAACCAATGGAATGATTTAGCAGACCCGACTTTTACAGTCACGGGTATTGCCCTTACTGCGTCTTTAGGAGACGAGTCAAGCTCAACAGAAATTAATATAGGTTGGGGTAGACAAGAATGGGGTCTTCAAGGTTGGGGTATTGCCGGCACTACTATTCCTACCGGAATTTCAGCAACATTTAATTTAGGAACTGTTACTACAACAGCCGATGCAAACACTGGTCCATCTACAAACAATAATCAATTATTAACAACAGGTCTTGGAAGCGTAACCGCTTTTGGTTTAGCACAAGTTTCACCAACAGGTATTTCACTTACAAATTCTTTAGGAACAGTTGACGCTAGTCCTGACGCGATGCCTACAAGTGTTGCGGCTACTATGGGTCTTGGTTCTGTAGAAGCATTTAATACAACTGGTTGGGGAAGACTTCAATGGGGTATAAACGATTGGGGCGATGCCGGTAGTTCTGTTCAAGCAGATGTTTCTGGAATTGCAATGACTGCAGCTTTAGGATCTCCAACAGAAGTTACTGGTGATGCAACTATTGTTGCTAATACTTTAAATGTAGCTCAATTAACTTTAGGTGCTGTTGATCCTGCACCTGATGCAGCAGTAACTGGAAATTTCATGATAGGTGCTTTAGGTACTTTAGGATTCCAAGGAGATGTTGCACCAACTGTAACAGGTATATCAATGTCTGCTGCTTTAGGAAACGAAACAATAGACTTAAATCAACAAGTAAATGTTACTGGAAATCCTCTATTAGCAAGGGTTGCTTCAGTATCTGCATTTACAGATGCCACCGCAACTTTCAATGGTTTTGGGTTGACTACAACAGTAGGAAGTGGTAATGCTCTTATCTGGAACGAAATAAATACAGGTTCTGCTCCAATAGATCCTCCTGGATGGAGGGAAGTCGTTGCATAAAGAGTTTGACACTTTCTCTTTATTTTAATAAAATAAACGATATAAGGAATTTAATATGGCGAATTCAACATCAGCAAATTTAAAACTTACAGTACAAGCAACTGGAGAAAATTCAGGAACTTGGGGACAAATTACAAATACTAACCTTTTAATTCTAGAACAAGCTATTGGTGGTTTTACTACTTTTAATATTACTAACGCTGCTAGATCTTTAACTTTTACTAATGGTGCTTTATCAAATGGTAAAAATGAAGTTATTAAATTAACAGGGACTTTAGCTTCTAACTTAACAGTTAGTATTCCAAACTCAGTTGAAAAAACTTATTTAGTTGAGGATGCATGTAATCACGCTGGTTACACTTTAACTTTTAAAACTGCATCTGGAACAGGTGTTCTTTTATGTGAAGGAAATAATTATACACTATATTCTGATGGAACAAATGTTGTAAAACTTCATGAACAAAGAAATTGGAGAGCAGTATCAGCAGCAGAAACAGTTCAAGCTGGTGCTAAACTTTTAGTAAATACAAATGGTGGAGCAGTTACAGTGACGCTTCCAGCCTCACCTGCTACAGGGGATGAAGTACATTTTGTAGATCAAGGTTATGATTTCAATACTAACGCATTGACTGTTGGTAGAAACTCTTCTAATATAGCTAATGCAGCATCTGATCTTGTAGTTAATACACAAGGTGCAGCTTTTGGATTAGTATATTCTGGAGACGCTACAACAGGATGGACTTACACGGAGAAATAATATGTCAAATTACGAAGCAACAAAATACAATTTTTCAGGAGCAGATCTTACTGGTATCGAAGGAATTCCTACAGCAACTATTGTGCCGTGGTCTTCTGCATCAGTGCCAACAGGTTTTCTAGAATGTAATGGTCAAGCAGTTTCAAGATCAACTTATTCTGCATTATTTGCAATCGTAGGCACAACGTATGGAGCTGGAGACGGTTCATCAACTTTTCTTGTACCAGACTTGCAAGATAACGTTGCAATGGGTAAATCCGGAAATAAAGCTTTAGCTTCAACTGGTGGAGCCAACACTGTAACTTCAACTGGAAATGTTGGTGGTTCTACAGCTAATGCAACTTTATCAACTGCTCAACTTGCCTCTCATAGTCATGCTTGGGCATTTAATGCTAACCCTCAAAGTAATGCAGGACAGTCTAGACAAGCAACTGGATCTAACGCACCAGCCGGAAATACTGTAAATACCCAGAGTGCTGGTTCAGGTCAAGGACATTCTCATAATATGAGTGCAACTTTTAGTGGAGACTCAACATCAGTTTTACAACCTTATTTAACAATAATTTATATTATAAAAACTTAGGAGAAATTATGGCAACAAATTCAGATTGGACAGTCGTATTCGATGATAAATTAATTATCAAACAAAGTGGTGATGCAGCTGGTACTGCTTATAAAATAGATAACGACAATTTTTGGGATGATACTAAATGGTCTAACATTTGGTCTATACAATACCAAAACGATAACCATGATTACAACGATAGTGTTGAACACAAAGACACAACACCTCATTCAACTTGGACTAATGCAAACTTAGGTAATTTTAGAACTCAGTTTGTTGACAAGTGGGATGCATCTCACTTATCTCAATTGCAATCTAATTGGGATAATGACAACGTAGAAAGTGAAACAACTGATGAGAAAATAATAAGATTAGGTGCAAAACCAACTTCTTATTCTTCTTATTAGTTCTTATTTTTTTTATTAGTGTGAAAGACAAAACAGTTAATATTGCTGACTTTATTGGAACTTATGATGGTTTTATTACTGATGATGAGTGCGATAAAGTAATTAAACTTTTCGAAGCAGAAAATAAATTTAACAAAACTATGAATAGATTAGATTTTGAACAAGCTCCAATTACTCAAAAACAAGATCAGCAATATTTTGCTAGTAAAGATAGTATAAATGTTTGGTGGGAAACATTTAAAAGTATGATTGCTAATTTTGATCAAGCATTACATCACTACAAAAATAACACTGGTTTAGAAGCTGCTTATGATACTCTTTTTTATACTCACTTAAAAATACAAAAAACATTTCCAACAGAAGGTTATCATATTTGGCATATAGAACATAATAAAGGTTTTGAAAATGAAGCTAGAGTTTTAGCTTTTGCTATTTATTTAAACGATGTTGAAGAGGGGGGAGAAACAGAATTTCTACATTTTAAAAAAAGAGTAAAATCAAAAAAAGGAAGGATAGTAATCTGGCCAGCAAGCTTTCCTTATTTTCATAGAGGAAATCCACCAATTTCAAATGAAAAATATATATTAACATCATGGATGATGGCTAGATAATAAAAATAACTAAATATTTTGTTTTAATTTTGAATATTCAAATTGATTTTTTTCATTAATATTAAATATTAAACTGTATCTTTCTTTATCTTCTTCATATGTATTAAAACCATGTAATATTTCAGGTGGAAAGATATAATAATCTCCAGGTGCAGGGGTTATTTTTATATTTAATTCAGGTAATATTAAATCACATCCTTCTGTTAAATATAATATACCATGTAGACAAGGATGTGTGTGATATTTTAAATTATCTCCTTTTTTAATTTTATTACCCCAAGCATCCTGAATAGTTTTTCTTTGTAAAAAATGTTCAAATATATATGGGTGGGTTGTTTGATGTTTATTTATTAAAAAAGTTATAAAATTAACAAACTCGCGTTTATCTATAAAATAATTCCAATCAGTCATATTCCCTTTTACGTTAGTATAATTCTTCATTTTAGGATTTAAATTATTTTTGATGTCTATAATAAATTTATGTATTATTTCTGGATATGAGTAGTTTCCAAATATTATGTTTACTGTTCTAGGATAGGTAATACTTAAACTACTTTTATGTTCATTTAATTTATTATTTTTATCTAATAAACTAATCATTTAATTTTTTTTCTTACTTATAAACATTTGTATTGAAACTCTTGGTATGGTTGGACTAAGCACAGGATTAACTTTATGCTGAAGTGGAGATTTTATTATTACTAAAGAATTACCTACTACAGGTATATAACCATGATTATTTCCTGTTCTAAACATTAATTCTCCGCCAAACTGATTGTTCCATCTATTATTTATATAATATGTTGCTCCATATGTCCAACCGCTATCATCATGCCAATTAATACCTGCTCCTTTTTCCATATAATGAATATTAGTAATAATATCTTTAAAATTTTTTAATTGATAAAATTGATTGTGATGAGTTAGAGTTTTTAATTTTTCAAAAGGAGGGTAGTTAGAAACAGTTACTCTGTCAGGAGGTACAAGGTTATTAATCAAACCATTATCCCATATACCTTTAGATGAATGTAGGTTTATTTTATTACGTTCTTTAAATATAGAATTATGAATACCTTTATAGGTTTCTTGGTCTAAAAAATTTTGAATATAATAAAGTTTATCTGGTATTGAATATATTAATTTCATGATTGTAAAAAACAATTAATTGAATATCTAGTAATTCTATACTTTAAATCTAATATTTTATGATCATAAGACATTATTTTGTATCTTTCATTCTCTATAAAACTAATATATAAGCTACTATATGCTACAAAAATTAAATTTCAAGCCTGGTTTTAATAAGCAAGACACAGAATCTGGTGCCGAAGGGCAATGGACAGATGGAGATTTTGTTAGATTTAGATATGGATTACCTGAAAAAATAGGTGGTTGGAATCAATTAACAGCTGCATCAAAGACATTACCAGGAGCAGCTAGAAAGCAACATGCTTTTACTTCTTTTGCCGGTGAAAAATACACAGCTATTGGAACCTCACAAGGTTTATTTTTATATTATGGTAATGATTTTTTTGATATCACACCATTAGATACAGCTATTACAGGATGCACTATAACAACTGTTAATGGTTCAAATACTGTAACTATAAATAAAGGATCTCATGGTTTAGCCAAAGGAAGATATGTGACATTATCTGGTGTGACTGTTACAGCTGCTTCAGACTACACACCTGCAGAATTACAACAAGTTTATGAAATACAAACAACTCCAGATGTAGATAAGTTTACTATACTAGCTTCTAGAAATGAAGGAGGCTCAGGTATGACTGCAGCTGGTGCTGCAACTGTTAATCCTTATATTGAAGTAGGTCCTACTTTTCAAACTGCAGGTTATGGTTGGGGCACGGACTTATGGGGATCTAGTACATGGGGAACTGAAAGTGCAACTAGTGATGTGATTCTTGATCCAGGAAACTGGAGTCTTGATAATTTTGGTGAAGTTCTTGTTGCAACTGTATTTAATGGTAAAACTTTTACTTGGAATGCAGGGGCTTCAAGTCCTAGAGGGAATAGAGCTTCACAGTCGACAACTAACTTTAACACAACAAACAATCCAACAGCTACAAGAATTTCTATCGTATCAGACAGAGATAGACATGTATTTCATTTAGGAACAGAAACAACCATAGGGGATACTTCAACACAAGATCCTATGTTTGTAAGATTTTCAAATCAAGAAGATTTAAATACATATGCACCAACAGCAACTAATACGGCTGGTACATTTAGATTAGATACTGGTAATGAAATTAGGGCAGCTATACAAGGTAAGGATTATATCTTTGTATCAACAGATGTTGCAGCGTATGTAATTCAATTTGTTGGTCCACCTTTTACCTTTTCTGTTAGACAAGTAGGCACCAACTGTGGATGTATTGGTCAACACGCTATGTCTTATGCAAACGGTGCTGTATGGTGGATGTCAGCAGAAGGTGGTTTTTTTGTTTATGATGGTACAGTTAAATCATTACCATCACTTGTAGAAGATTTTGTATTTAGCACAGACGGAGATAATTTAGGTATTAATTTAGATTCAAGAGATGTTATCTATTCTTCTCCTAATTCTTTATACACAGAAATAAATTGGTTCTATCCAAAAGATGGATCTGATCAAGTTGATAGATGTGTGACTTATAATTATTCAGAAAATGTTTGGACAACATCATCTTTAGCTCGAACTACATATCAAGATCAAGGGGTATTTAATGCTCCTTACGCAACAGAATATAGTAAAACCGGAACACCTGTATTTCCAGATATATTAGGCATTACAAATTTATATGGAGCTAGTATCTACTATGCTCATGAAGTAGGAACTGATCAAGTCAATAGTACAGGCACAACTTCTATTGATGCATTTATTAGGTCTGGAGATTGGGATATTACCTCACGTAGAAGCGCCTTGGGTCAAGCAACAGGGGTTGCTGATTACAGAGGTGATGGAGAATTCTTTATGTCAGTCAAACGATTTATACCTGATTTTAAATACCAAACAGGTAATGCTCAAGTAACTTTATTTGTAAGTAGTTATCCAGATGATGTAGCGGTTAGCTCACCTCTTGGACCCTTTACAATAACATCTACGACTGATAAAGTAGATACAAGAGCTAGAGGCAGATTAGTTTCTGTACAGATAGCCAACACTGCGGTCGGTGAGTCATGGAGATATGGCACACTTAGATTAGATGCACAACCAGACGGAAGAAGATAATGGCAGTATATTTTGATCAAAATGGAAATTTAGTAGACACGGAGATAAATGAAAGCTCTAATGTTTTCATGGAAGATCCTACTGAAAATTTCTATCAACCAAGAATGGATATAAGTCCTACTCAAGATTTTTATGAACCAAGCATATTCCCTCCAACTAGCTATGGATTCATTAACGCTCCTCAAAGTTATTACGAACCAAGAATGGATATTAGTCCTACTCAAGATTTTTACCAACCAAGAGAATTTGTTAACGCTCCACAAAATTATTATCAACCTGACTTAACTACGTTAAGAGGTTTGGACATGAATAGATTTCAAGGTGTAAGTGATATGAGTGTAATAGATGAGACAACTAATGATGAGCAAGACCAAAATTATATAGATCAGGTTAATAAAAATAAATCTACTGGTATTATGGATTTAATAATGGGCATAGCTGTACCAGGATATGGTTTTTTAAAAAATGTAGGTAGTAATTTTAAACAAAATCCTAGAGCAACAGGTATACGAAATTTTTATAGTCCAGAGGGATTAACCAGCACTGGTTCTATAGCTTCAGGTATTATGAAAGGATACAATCCTGTATCCGGTGGTTTTTTAAATATGATTACAGGTGGTAAGTTTGGTAAACCAACTAACTATGGTTTAGCAGGAGCTATGCAAAGAAGAATTGAAAATATAAAAGGAAGAAAAATGCCTCAAACAGATGCAAGTAGAGCAAAAATATCAGAGTTAAGAAACCTACAACTAGCAGAAATGCAAGATAGATCTGATAGAGGAGAAAGTATGGGATCAATTGGTAGATCTACATTTAGTGGACCAGGTATGGCATTTGAAAAACAATCAGGTGGAGTTTCTGGTAAAGGTACAGCTAACGAAAGAAACTATGGTGGTAGGTAATGGCAAAGATTACTAATTACATACCTGAGCCAAAAGAAGAGTATGATGTGGATAACCAAAGACAGATTATGGAGTCTTTAAATACAATGAAGCAACAACTTAATTTTTCTTTTCAACAAGATTTAAAAAACGAACTAGATACTTTTAATTACTTTTTATCATGAGTATACAATATAAAAACGCATCTAAAATATTAGACGGAACAGCTATGACAACTGTTTTAACTATATCTACGTCAGCTGTTGCTATTATAAAATCTGTGTATGTATCTAATAATAGCACAGGAGCTGTATTAGTTAATTGTGATTTAAGAGACTCATCTGCTAGTACAGATGTAGAATTTTTTAGAAAGGACATACCTGCTACAAGTACAGTCAACGCTACAGAACAGGGGTTGAATTTAGAAGCAGGAGATGCTATAAAAGCTCAAGCAGAAACAGCTAACAAACTTGAAGTAGTAGTTAGTTATGCGCTTATAAACAGAGAGAATGAAAACGGATAATATACATAAGATCGATTGTACAACTATAACAGTTTATAGAAATACAAAAACAGGTGAAACTTCTAAAGAAAAAATGGAAGGACCAGATATTGTTACTGATGTAACAGTGCAGGTATCACCGAAAGGTTTAGATGTATTCCAGAAAGTAATGAACAATGATAATAAGAAACCAAAACCCTAAGGGTGGAACAGAATTACAATTCAACTATTTAGAAGAATACGTTGATAAAAAATTATTAGATCAAGTACAGATAACAACTTCTGTGCCAGAAAAAATTCCATTACATCCAAATAAAGTAAATATACTTTGGCAAAAAAATTCATATGACCAACCTAATTTAGCTCCTTGGTTTCAAGAAAAATCTAATCATCACAAGTATGATTGGTATGTATTTAATTCTCATTGGACCTTTGAAAAATTTAGAATGATGTTTGGTTTACCTGCAGAAAAATGTTTGGTAATTAAAAATGGTGTAGACAAAATACAAAAAGCAAAACCTTATAAACAAGGTGACCCTATTAGAATAATTCATCAAAACACCCCATGGAGAGGACTATCTGTTTTACTAGGTGCAATGCAATTAGTTAAAAACCCGTTAATTACTTTGGATGTATATTCATCATGTGAAGTTTATGGAAAACAATTCTTTGATCAGAATGATCATGAATATACAGAACTATATGAACAAGCAAGACAACTACCTAATGTAAATTACATAGGGTATAAACCAAATAGTTTTATAAAAAGTAATATGCATAAATACAATATGTATGCATATCCAAGTATCTTTGAAGAAACATCTTGTATATCTTTATTAGAATGTATGGCTGGTGGATTGTATTGTGTTACAACTAACCTCGGTGCTTTGTTTGAAACAGGTGCTGAGTTTCCAATGTACATACCTTTTGATAATAATTTAAGAAGGCTATCAATGAAATTTGCTTCTGCAATAGAAGCTTCAGCCAATATATTACATGAAGAAACTATACATAAACATTTAGAAACTCAGTCTGATTATGTTAATGCTTATTACAATTGGAATAAAATAGGCACATCGTGGACAAGATTTTTAACAGGAGCAGTTAGTGCCAAGACTAAGTAATACACCTATCTGGTTTGAAGAAGATAAAAAAACAGAGGCTAGTAATGATACCTATCAAACTGTAAAAACCAATAAAGTTGAAGGGGATAGCAACGTGATTGAAATAAATGTAGGCGGAGAAGGTGGTAGATCACCTTATAAAATAATGGTTTGTACTCCTTGTCATAGCGATGTATCTATGCATTATTGTCAAGCTGTTTTAAAATTTCAACAAGAATGTTTACAAAGAAATATATTAGTTAGTTTTACTTTGTTAAAATCTTCTTTAGTTACACAAGGTAGAAATTTAAGTGTAGCAGAATTTTTAAATCATAAAGACAAATACACTCATTTATTATTTATAGACTCTGATATTGACTTTAGTTTTTCTACTATTGAAAAAATGTTAAAAGCTGACAAAGATGTTATTGCATGTCCTTATCCAATGAAGATGATGGATTGGAATAAAATATGGAGAAGGGTCAATAATAAAGAAGATGCTATTACTTCTGCAGAAGATATGTCAAGAGCGGGTTTTACTTATCCAATTAAAGTAGAAGATCAATATAACATTATAGCTGATAAAGGTATTATAGAAGTAACTCATGCTCCTACTGGATGTATGTTAATTAAAAGACATGTTATTGAAGATATGATTAAGAATCACCCTGAATTAGAGATATATCAACCTACTTATATTAATGGTGAGGAAGAAAAGAAAGATAACTTTTATAATTTGTTTGATACTTGGCATGATCTTAAAACTAAAAGATACTTTGGAGAAGACTTTGGTTTCTGTCAAAAATGGAGAGATATGGGTGGTAAAGTACACATATATGTAATGGATACTATTACGCACGTTGGAGAGTTTTTATATCGAGGTCGTTTCTTTGATGATTTATACCAAGGTACACGCCCTGCAAAGAACGCCAAACCACTTGACGAAGATACAAAAATCAAATAAAGTGTAGTATTTTCAGGATATCTATGCCTGCTCAACAATATAAGTGTATTTAAATTATGGCAATATCAAGAATGCAAGAACCCAGACAATTATACGGACTTGGAAGTCTAGTTAAATCAATAGGTAAGACGATTAAAAAAGTTGTTAAGTCACCTATTGGTAAAGCTGCTATATTAGGTCTTGGTGGTTATGCATTAGGAGGAGGTTTTGGTCCTGGAGGTTTTGCTTTTAGAAATATACCTGGATTTACTGGAGCTAAAAATTTATTTATGGGTAAACCATTAGGATTTAAAACAGCAGGAGATGCCGTAGCAAGAAGTGGTGGTATTTTGGATATAGGTAAAAAATTTATTGGAAGCACTGCAGGTCAAGTGGGCATTGGCGCAGCTTTAAGCGCACTTGCTGCTAGCGGCATGGACCAAGAAGAAATAGCAGAGATTGAAAACGATCCAGAAAAATTAAAAATGTATTTAAAAGATTATTATAGCAAAACAAATCCAGATGCATCAGGTGCTGAGATAGAAGAGTTTGTAAGAATCAACAGTGCAACAGGTGGACGTATTGGTTTAATGGGTGGAGCTATGCCGACAGGTGTTATGAGAGCTAATAAAGCCGGTACTATAGAACGAGACTATAGAGAAACTGGTGGATTTGTACCAGTTGGTATAAAAGAAAAAGCAGACGACGTACCTGCTATGTTAAGTAAAAACGAATTTGTAATGACAGCAGATGCTGTTAGAGGAATAGGTGACGGCAACATTGAAAAAGGTGCCCAAAGGTTATATGATCAAATGAAACAAGCAGAAAAGAGAGTAGTATAATGGCTGAAGTAACACAAACAAGAGTATTACCACCAGAATTTGTAGAAGCAGCAGGTAAAACTTATTTAAGTAATCTTGCAGACGCTACAGGACAATATAAAACAGCTGATTTATCTAAGGCATTTGGTCAACAATTTGTTGCTGGTCAAGATCCATTACAAGCACAAGCACAAACTTTAGCTACTCAAGGTATTGGTGCATACAAACCTTTCTTACAATCTGCATCAGCTTTAGCTAGTCCTTCTTCTTATCAACAATTTATGTCTCCATATCAACAAGATGTTATTAATGAGACGTTAAGAGAATTTGATGTACAAGCACAAAAAGGAATTCCAAGTATTGCAGCTCAAGCTGTAGGTAAAGGTGTTCTTGGTGGAGGACGTGAAGGTGTTATGAGATCCGAATATCAAACAACAAGCGACAGGAACCGAGCAGCATTACAAGCACAATTATTACAACAAGGATTTGGTCAAGCTCAACAATTAAATCAACAAGCTTTAGCTAATCAATTAAACTTAGCTGGTCAATCGCAATCATTTTTAGGTCAAGACATTGGAGCATTATCTACTCTTGGTGCACAGAACCAAGCATTAGAACAAGCACAATTAGGAGCACAACAACAGTTAGCTCAACAACAATTACAACAACCATTAACAGCTGCACAACAATATGGTACAGGTGTTACAAGTTTGATTGCTGGATACCCAGGTCAACAAACTCAAGTTACTGCACCTGGTCCTAGTCCTATAATGACAGCAATAGGAGCCGGTGGAACGTTAGCTGGTATATACAGAGCATTTAATCAACCTTATTCAAGAAATCCGGTTAGTTAAGTATGAGAACTTTAAAAAGACCTATGTTTAGAAAAGGCGGTAATGTTGGCGATGGCATTATGACTGGCATCGTAGATAGATCTATGCATGCTGCAGATCCTTTTGTAGGTGACACCGATCAGTTTCCAAAAATAGATGTTACCTCAGCTGTACAAGATACCTCTGGAAACATAGACACATCTTTACCGAGTGAAGGTAGAGGGGTAGAATATTTATCAGAAGAGTTTTCAGCTAAACCTGTAGACATAGGGAAACCTAAATCAGTTGAAGAATATCTTGCTACATTAAAAGAAGGTGCCGGTGACTATGGTGGATATGATCCTCTAACAAGTTTCTTATTAACTGCTGGACCAAACGTTGCAGGGGCTAGAAATTTTGCTGATGCAATAAATAGATTGAAACCAGCTACTCAACAATTAATAAAAAGTGCTGATGCAAAAGCTAAGTATGACAGAGATCTTAGAAGAGCTGCAGTTAATTTAGGTCTTCAAGATGAACAAAAATTTGAAGATAGAAGATTTAATTTAGCACTTAAAATGAATGATAGAGAGTATCAAAAATTTTTAACTGATGATGAAAGAGGTTACCTCAATGCAGTTAGACAAGATGATAGAGTTTACAACAAAGATTTAATTAAAAATACTAGAGAGTTTGAACTATCACTACTAAGAGATAAGAGAGCTTATGATAAATTAAGCGAAGAAGATAGAAGAGAGTATGATCTTAAACTAGCTGACAGAGCTAGAGCTTATCAAAAATTAGATGTGGAAGAGCAAAGAGCTTATGAAGAAAAATTAATTAAAGAAGGTAGAGCTTTTGAATTAGATAAAATTAAAAGAGCAGAAGACTTTGAAAGAGAAAGGTATGATCTGGAAAAAGCAGAAAAAGAAAAATTACCAGCAGCATATTATGCAGATAAATATTATGGAGATGATTCTGTTAAAGGAGAAAATAGAAAAATATTTGAAGACAATAAATTAAGAAGTAAGTTTATAGAAAAATTTGGGTCTCAATACGAAGGATTTTTAAATGGTGGTGATAATGATCGTGATGAAGCACAAATAATAAAGAATAAAAGAAAAAAAGATTTAGGAAAAGTTTTCTATGATTTACAAACAGGTGAAGCTAAAATAGTAAGACAAACAACTGATGGTAAATTTGCTCTTCAAGTAATAGATATTGATACATTTGTACAAGAAGATCCACCAAAAGGTAGTACAAAAGAAGAAAAAGATGCTGAGATAGATGAAAGATTTAAAATTTTAAGTCCGGATCAAAAAAAAATAATAGAAGAAATACAAAAAAACAAGCCTGACGATTTTGGCACCGGGGCATAGGAGTCTAAATGGCAGAGTTTTTACCTCTCAATAACGCCGAACAAAATAATGAAACAGCGTGGTACACAGCTGCCGCTTCTGGTATTGCATCCGGTCTATTAAAAATACCTGAAGGTGTAGTCTCTCTTGCAGCAGAACTAATTGATCTTGGAGCTGATACAAATACAGCAGCGAGTGTAGAAGAATTTTTTGATAAACTAAATCCATTTGAAGAGATAGCAGAAGAAAGAGCCATAGGTAAACTTACAGAAACATTAGTACAGGTTGGTATACCAGGCGCTATTGGATTTAAAGCAGCAAACAAGGTAGCTAGAAATCTTACTAGTAAAGCATTAAGAGCAAGACGTGATGGGGCTTATCTAGAATTTGGTGCTAAGTCTATAGCTAGAACTCCTAAAGTAGCTAAAATGTTTGGAGTAAAAGTAGGAGATACTATAAGACAAGCCGGGACAAATCCAAGTGCACTTAATCTTCAAAGAGCTTTAAATAAAGCTAAAGATTTAAATCAAAGATCTAAAAAATTTAGGTTTGCAGCAGGGGTAACTGGTGGTGCAGCAGGTGAAGCATTTGTTGCAGACGTAGAAAACATTGGAACATTTGGAGATATGTTTGGTGGAGGACCTACTAAACTAGATAGAGAAGAAAGTTTTGGTAGAGAAGATGCTTCTAGAAAATTATTAAACCGATTAAAGTTTGGTTCTGAATCTATTTTAATTACACCCTTTGTATATGGTGCAGGTAAGTCAGCTAAATTACTTGCTAGTAGAGGTAAAGACCTTGCTTATAGTAATTCTAAATTTG
>Ga0099797_100576_pt1 | contig 23415 bp, 11 predicted proteins | sample Uncmet_Sort48C_1_FD_89871 | JGI IMG/M metagenome (GOLD analysis project Ga0099797, IMG submission 89871) | Marine eukaryotic communities from CALCOFI LINE 67, Pacific Ocean - C012_Sort48C_1 | ecosystem: Environmental > Aquatic > Marine > Oceanic | place: Pacific Ocean: Monterey Bay | collected...
CAGTTAAACCAGCAAAATTAGATGGCAAATCAGAACCAGTAATGGAGATTAAGAAAGCAAGTCCGAAGAATAAGGTTGTGGGTTCTAGGCAACAAGCCATGCGCATGATGTTTGTTGAAGAGAACGAAGACGTTGTTTCCAAGAAGTGCAATGGCAATGGGATTGAAAAAGCTAATAAATGTTACTGTTTCCCTGGATATTCTGGTGAATTATGCAATGACAAAGTAGAATGCCCTAACAAGTGTAGCAATAAAGGTATGTGTAGTAGAGGTACATGTTTTTGCAATCCAGGATTCACATCTTCAGATTGTTCAAAAGCAACGGCCAATGATAGTATGAATAACAAAAACCATAAAAATAGTAATAGTAATGAAGACAAAAAGAGTTGTCCAAGTGATTGTAATTTTAAAGGATTATGCAAAGGGGGCGTGTGTTGGTGCAAAGATGGCTTCACCGGCCCATCATGTGAAACTCTAGTAGATTTATCCATTGAAGCCGCTGCAATGGGGGCTCAAGATGAGCGAAGTAAATTAATTGCATCAGCAGCGTCTTTACCAATGAACATTGTATGTATCATTGGCTTTGGAGCATTTGTAATAGGGTTAGTTGGGGCTATGGTGTGGAGAAAGAAAATAGAAGCACGTAATAAGGATTTGAAAAATAGTGTATCAAATTCTTACATGAAAGTACCATTGTTTCAACAATAATGAAAGCCACGAAAAATGAGAGGTGTGAAACATCTACTAAAAATTTAAAAAAACAATTTAAGTTTTAACTTAGTACAAAGTACTCGTATCATACACTTTTAATACTCTCTATATTTCTCTTAATGATATTTTATGTAAAACTTTTCATAATGTTTTCAGTGTATATTATAATGCGATAGTTGTACTCGTAGATTGTCTCTACTTTCATTCATTCTCTCATTCCTTCCGTTACTCTTTCTCTCTCAAAGTCTAGTATTCGTAGCTGTTGTTTTCATCGTCTTCATCATCTTGCTGCTGGTCTGTCAATATTCTGCATCTTGTCTTATTGTGTTTTCTGCTTATTTTGTTTCGCTATTTATACTCTCATGCCAACTTGCTTAACACTCGTTGGATTTCTGCTTGCAATGCTGAAAATTTGTCATCCAAGCGTTTTTCCGACTTCTGTATTGAGGCTTTAAATTCTCTTGATAATTGATCTATCGCTCCATTCCCAATATTTGACTTGCTACCAACATATTCGTTTGTTTCACTGCTGCCCCTGGTGATATTTTTATCATGGTGAATTTCATCATGCGCTTGATGGCTGACGTTTTCGTTAATTACCTTTATCGTATCATCAGCTGAACTTGATATATTTACCAAACTACTTCTCTGACGATTAAATTTGCCCTTGGCTTTTTTTGGGATAACTGAGAAAAAATCAAAAAATTCGTCTAGTGACACTTTTCCATCGCTATTCTTGTCAAAGCGGGCAATAATATTTTGTATTACATCCGGACTTGCTTGAAATCCTAAACTGCTTAGTGCCTTGTTTAGTTGTAAAAATGTAAGACAACCGTCTTTTTCTACGTCAAATTTTTCAAATTGCTTTCGAACAGATAATTTGTTTTCTGATGCATCTTGCTGCAACATATTTTGTATTTGATCACTCAACAGTTCAACCTCTCGAGCATGTTTCATAAATTTTCGTCTAAATGCCAACCATACACTTGCTCTTCTAACTTTCCGTTTTTCCAATGGGAATTTTTCAAGCAATGCTATAAATACTGATCTTGGCAGAACCAAAAGTTCACAGTATGTTAGAGCAATTGCTGGAGATAAGTGCCTTAACTCCTTATTTGCAAGTACCATATCCAAACCCCAAACCATACCGCTGCATTTAACCATCATGTCTTTGATAGCAACGCCACGCACGATAACATGAAACGTTGTCCCGTCCATAGTTTCCATTGGGGGATAAATTGCAGCCTTCAACAGCAACGCAACAGATGTTATAAAAGCTTCAGATGCATTTCGTAACCACGACACTTTTTCCAACCATGGCCCAGTTAAAACCTTTGCAACATGACCTTTTAATGACGGGGACAAGTGATTCATAATAGCTTGATAGCTCTCCATCCGATCCAACGATTGTCTACGGCTGTAATATTCACGCAATTGTAATTTTAGATGCGCATCAAAACCCTTTTCCACTACAAACTGATCTAACAACTCCATCATTTGATGGTGTTCTAGTTGAGTTTTTTGCGAAAAATGAATAATGGTAGTTATCATACTGATTAGGTATGCCCATAATATAGAACCCAAAAGCATTGCAAGAGTTGCAAGGATGCGCTCGGAATAGTTAGTGGGGTTCCCCGCATCTCCATACCCAATTGTCGTTACAGTTTGGACTGCCCAATATAGGCATATAGGGTACATTTCTTTGAAGTCTGGGGGCCATTCAAAACCATAATTGCCTTGAACATACCATGTTGTATACAATGTATCAGTTTGCGCATTGATAGCAACACTCATCATCCACATACATGCTAAAAAATGTATCACAAAAACAATTACAGAAATCAGCCAAAATATCATTTGATAAGAATGCCGCAAATCCAAATAAAGTTTAATTTTTTCTATAATTCTACCATGTGCAATAACTTTAACCAATTTGACTAACCGAAGCAACCGGAGCAATTTCAACCATCTTAGTATATTCAAATCTTCGTTCATAGAGCTATTGTTTGAATTTACAAGAAAAACGTCGTATGGTATAAATGATACAAAATCGATCAAAAACCAACTTGATATATAATTCCATGCTATTTTCTCGTGACTTCTTTCCCATGTTTCACACCATGTGCTATCATGGTCTTTTTTTGGATACATTAAGAAGAAATGTGCGACAATATCGAAAAATAAAAAGACATCAATTATACGATTCACAATAAACAACGGATGTGTTTCGTCAGGTTCTAAAAATGCACATTCGACGGGGACGGAAAATGCTAAAAAAACTAATATTGACAATAGTATTATATCCCAGTATTGCATAATTTTTGAATTTGGATGTAACAAATATCTTGACGAAACCAGCAATTGCTTATATTTTGTATCGACCCTTGCCGATGTGATGTGTTTTTGCGTCTTAAAGGAAACAATTTTGACAAATTCTCGCTCTGAAATGTGGTTATCAGAATTCTTGTCCAACACATTAACCAATGCGTTTATTTCGTTTTCAGTACACGCAATGCCCATTTCACTTACAGCTATTTTTAATTTTGCGACCTCTATATATCCCATATTGTTCTTATCATAAACTCGAAATCGACGTGCTGTTTCAAGTTCTTCATTTCCTAATTCAATTTCTTCACATAACTCGTTAATTTTTTCACAAAGTTCTCCAAACATCTCGATAGCTACCTTACTTACTGATCTAGACAACCGTCTAGTAGGCTTACCTGGTGGCTTCTTATTTTTCCCATGCGACCCCATTTCGGTTGCTGATATCTTGGGGGTGACATGAAAAAGTATTCTTTGCAACAAATATATAGGTCCTCCATCTTCTTTCAAAACCCATGGAGTATGTTTCATTTTATTTTTATCGCCCGCGTCCTCGTTGGTTTCATCTAAAGCGTTATTTTTTTTTTCCGACGCTACCTTGTATTTAAACGAACTGGATTTTCTGTTGGCCTTGTTTTCAAGTAAAATGTGTCTGTTTGATTTTTCAAGAATATTTTGACGTGTTTTTGCACGACGGATAATAGCTCTTTTCTCTTCTGGCAACAAAGCCGGTGTGTATGTTTTCATGGAAACTCTCAAACAATTCAATATAGCCATCGCAACTTTGTCAACACTAAAACTAGCAAATCCTGCTAAATTTAACTCTCTTATTATAGGGAATTTTACAAGTGTTTCTAAAAAATATAGTATATGTTGTAGACCAAACTCAATACTATTTGTAACTTTTCCTAGCTCTAATATTCCATACTTAAGGTCACCCTCCCGCACTTCAGTAAGTGCTTTCTCTAAAAACATCTTTGGTAGTTTTAAATTACGGTTTGTAAGGGATTCACCAAATGCCCCTACTAGTTCCTTTATATGCTTATCTGTAACCCAACCCACTCGCCTAACATAAAACAGTTTCTGGAGCTGTTCCTTGGACAGAAGTTGTTTTTGAATAAGCTTATTACTTATCTCCCGACCATCGTGTTTGGCGCCACTAACACCACTACTCATATTGTATACGCGCTACTTGAGCTGAAATATCTTACGTTCAAATAATCAAACGTTCCAGTATATTACAAATATAAGTAGAGATTATTTTCCATGAAATAGCTATTCCAAGTAAACAAAGCCCGGATGGCCAGGCTTTTAGTGCACAGCAAACTTTCTCGTCTTCTAGTAATAATAAATAATAACAACAAACAAACAACAAAAAAAATAATAAAATAATAATAATACATGTTGTTGTAGTATTTTTCTTAGTACGGTAATTATAATAGTAATACGTAATTAATAAAATAGCTGTAAATCTGGCTATTACTACTAATACAGTACTAAATCTATTCGTTGACTTCCTGTGCGTCCTAACCCTAATACTAACCATTACGTGTACTACTCCTGTACTACTAGAAACGCAGCTACAGCGCTTTGTATGAAACCTTAATAATAATTCTGCAAACTCCAAACTGAACGGTCTTTAATTTATTTTAATAATGATGTAATAATTCATTCTGTTTCATTTTAATTTAGTAGTGACGGAAACACATCAAACATAGATTTTGTTACCACACCAGCTGAGACCCTGCAATGATGGTTAGTTATAATGCAAAGAAAAGAGATACCTTATAATCATAATAATACCAGCTTAGCTAGAGACCCTGCAATGATGGTTAGTTTAAGTTATTGCAAAGAAAAGAGATACCTTATCATAATAATAGTGTCGCCAGCGGAGGTTTTTGTAATGCTATTCCCTGGTAACATGCGTTCCGAGTACCTGCTACCATCAAATAGCACTGGCAAAAACATCCATTTGGATGTTGTAAAAACCTTAAATTACTCATATTAATATTATTTTTCATTATAAAGTATATATATATCTTTATCATTATTTAGGCCGATTCTATTAATAGGCACCGGAGTTTCCAAAATCATAAAAATGATTTAAAGGCTCACTATTATTATTATATTTATATTATTACTTAACATTCCATAGATGATTCCTCGTCCGAATTTGATGAATTAGGTTATTACAATGTTATTAAAATATTATATATATATATTGCTCGTATTATATTTAAATATATAATTATAAATTATTTAAACTTCTTATGTGTGTGTGTCAGGTTTTCTTTTCATGCCGAGACACGTTTTGCAACTCTTTTTTCTTTACTGTATTCCACCATGCTCCTCTATCAAGGCAATTTCTTCTTTATCACTGGCTTCGATAGCCATGCATAATGCAGTTTCATCCTGGAATCTCGCATTGATATCTTTTAAACTTAGGTGCTTCAGAAGATATTTCAAAGCGACTATGCGATTGGGATCTTTCCTTTTGTCGACGCGCAACCCTAGAGGTTGAACTAATGCCATCAGCGGTGTGATGCCAAATTTATTTGGTTTCGTCAACGACGCGCCTTTGGCATGTAGAAGCTTAACAAGATGTAATGGATCATCCCATTTACAAAGATAGTACACCAATGTGCAACCATTTGCATCTTTTGCATTCACATTGTTGATCTTATTTTTTTCAATCATTGTTGACAATAATTCAAAATTCTGTTTTTTGTCGATTTCCTTGAAAACGTTTACATTCGAATAATCAAAATCTTCTAGTTCCCATGCTTTTTTAGCGCGTTCTTTTACAGTATCTCCACGCTCCATGGTTATTGATTCCGGCACTACTTGATTGTAATGTATTTTTTCCTCGTTCAAGTTGCTTGTACTAAAATTGTCATCCATAGAATTAGGCATGAATACAGTTTTTGGAAGATAACAGCGTCCCACATATGGATAATTTACATATAACGCATGTTTTCGAAACGCGGCATTTTTTTTGCCAAGGGTATTCATATTGCCGTAAACGTTGTATTGTCCCTTCCATCCTTCAGGTACTTTAAAGTTTGGTGGTATTTGATGACAACTGTTACAACACCATTCATGCATGCGCATTTCAACCATAGCTTTAGAGCAGCAATCTGCTGTTCTTTCCCCAAAACAGATGACGATGACGAAATGAATATTATTCGTATATATTGTTAGAGCAGCATAATATTTTAATGCTGAAAATACCACATACGGAGTGCCAGTCAAAAATGGTACACACAAGACATACTTGTATATGGGCTTTAATAAGCTATCATACCACGGATAAGGCCAAACTACTTTCGGTACACCGCGAACGAATGCAAGAGCTGGCCCAGGTTCCAACAAAGGTTTCCAACAAAAGTTTGTATAAACACAGCCCCCGTCGTGAGTTTCTCTTATATCTTTGTGTAAATAACCGCTAACGTATTTTGATCCACAGTCCAAAACTGAAGTTTCATTGTGTAATTCTGGAAAAGGATTTTCGCCTAAATTTTTTACTACGGTAGTCAATGGAAAACAAGTTTTCTGAAAACATGTAGGTTGCTTGCGAACAGGCAATGCCTTTCCTAGGTAAATATCTCTGTAAGCTTTTTTAGCTAAACATTCATCGAAAGGGTTCCAAGCTTTTGGAATTGGCGACACAATAACACAATCCTTTATTCTTGTTTCTAGAGATCCAATACAAAGTATACAACGGATACCAGCGCATAATTCGGCATCGCAAAACGTATCATAGCAATTATCATTTCCAAAACCATTTTTAAGATTATTGGGATAGGACATTTCAATATATATATATATATGGATGTTGTAAAAAGAAATTACGTCAAACGTTTCCTTTACCGAGAAGATGCGAGTCGTTTGAGATTTTATGCGTATCCTAGTAACTTTCTAAGTAATTTGATTTCATTAATGTATACGTGTATGCAGTAAAGTTTTGCACATTTGCACATCGAAAATCGAAAACCGAAAACAAAAAACAACCACATAACCACATCAGCCTCATCCTTATTCCGTATTGTCTGAACTGCTGGTGTGTGCCTGCTAATGCAATCGTTACCTGAACTTGCTCGGTTATCTACTATACACCTGGTATATGCCGTTATACCGGTGGTAGGCCCTCTTATACTCATATCCATACTTATATTTATCTCAAAACCAAAAAATGTGAAACGAAAAACGAAAGGCGATCCTCCTTTTTTAGTATAGGGAGGTAATAGGCCCCTTTAAGCTTTAAGCTTTAAGTTTAAGCACAATTATATATTATAGTCTAATAAGTAATAATATAATATAATATAATATACAGTGTAAATAATTTAAAGGCATAATTATATTTATTATTAGGCTAATACATACAACACACAAAAATAATAATAATAATACAGTACATAATTAAATAATTAAATAATAATACATCGATTTGTCTACACTTTCGTTTTATTTGGTCATTTGTTCTATACTGTACAATGTAAGATTTAGATTGGGGAGTAAAAAAATCAAAAACTGTACCTTATACCTTTTGTATTATTAACGTTATTATTAGGCCATTTTATAATATTAATAATAATAATAATAATATAAAATAATAATATATAGTGGTAGATGGTAGATGCATTCACCATTTTAATATAACAACACTACTACCTACTATTAATATTATTATTTTAACACATATATACTAAACACTATTATAGATACTACATTATTATTACTACCTGATTGATAAAATAATGCCCATTTATAATTCCTTTATTTCCACCAGACTAAAAAAATAATTATTATAAAAAACTATAACTACTAATACTTAGTATGAATAATTATTAATAAAAAAAAATATAAAAAAAATAAATATACGTTTTTACTTTTACGTTTTTGTTGGTTTTATTATTTATTTATTAGGTTTTTTGTGCCTACTGATAATTCTTCATCACCAGGAGGAGGAGGGAGGAGGTACTTACTGCCCATTTGTGTTTATAGACAATTTTATGAGCGTTTTGGTCTGATCCATTCGGCATATTCTGATCTCCCCGATAGGATTGTTTTTATTAACATATGAATGCATAAATGTCGTCTGAGGCAAAGGTATATACACACGAAACCGCACAAGGCACAGGAGCTGAAAACGACGCAGGTGAAGTCGAAGAAGAAAAAAATAGTCTTGATAACTTAAATGAACTTACAACGGTGGTGAGAAAAAAAAGAGTTATTCGTCCAAAATCTGTACAAAATGCACGAACTCGGAAAACGCAAAGAATGCGACCAAACACCGTTCATAGCAAAACTGGATTAGCCAGAGAAAGGTCTAGGTATTTAAAAGCCGAAATAAGAGAGCGAAATATTGATAACAACTTAAGCAGGAAAGAGAAAAAAAGAGGCCACGCTGCATATGAAAAATTAGATGCAGTAACGCGAAGTGCAATTATTCACGGGAATATTAAACGTGCATTTTATAACAATATAAAAGAAAAACTTACTTTAACAAATAAAACTGATCTATATGATTCATTACTGATCTTAGAAGTATTATCAGATGACAGTAATAATCATTTTGATATATTGCAGTATCGCATTTTATCATCTGCAGCTGAAGTTATAAATCAAGTAAAAACTTGGAATTTACAAATGTGGAAACATATACATACTGTGTCAACGACTATTAGAAATTTATTGGAAGCTAGTACAAGAAGAGGATATAGTGGCGGGAATAATACTTTAATCTACAAGCAAAATGGTTTATCAGTTTTAGTACGCGCGGCATGCGCAGACCTGTTTTCACCGTCAAATAAAAGAAAATATAACGCAAATAAACCCGATACATTTTTACCGCAATGGACGTTGGACAAAAGTATTAATAAATCGAAAACAGCGTTATTGCAAGAAGAAGGAGAAATGCCCCAGGACAAAATCTCCCCGCTTTTGTCTCGGTATATTTTACGCGCGCAACGCGTTGCGTTCGAGGCACTAACGATATTAGCACAAACTCCAAAAAACCGCCCATCATTAATCCGCAGCAGGGTTTTGGAAGTTGCAATTTTAGTGATGGGGGGTAGAGCAAAGCAATTAGAGATATTAAAAAAAATTAAACTAACTGAAGGTGTCCCAAGGTTTGAAGGTACTGATTCTCAACTTGCGGCGTATCAACTTGTGCAGAATTTCGACCCAAAAGATTATGAATTAATGTCTCGTTTACGACAGTCTCGAGATATCAACAAAAAGTTCAAAGCAGCCGATCAATTACTATCATCTCTTTTGTCAGGAAAACAACCGGAAAATATCAATAACCGCCCGTCCACTGTTCCAGTATCATTAGGCCGTCCATTTTTCCAACCAAAACATGTTGCATGCGCAAAAGATGGAAGAATTAAAATCATACAACCTGGCCAATTACATATAGTAAGAGGCGACGTATCTGGTAAACGAACCATGACAGCTTGGGCGCCACTGGTTAAGCTTCTACAAAAACCAATGATAATGGAAAAACTGCATAAATATGCTGAGGAAGAGTTTGAGTTTCATAAATGTGTTGAAGAAAGACGCTTAAAAAAAGAGTATGTAACAAGAATATGCCAGCTAGACAATTCAAGATTTGCTGAAAAAATAAAGTTAAAATCTCGAATGGAAAAAATAAGGTACCGGTGTTCCCCGGAAGGTGTTATGGAAGATATAAGGCGACGTAACGGTCTATTGAACGAAGATTCGTGGTGGAGTAATAGATCGCGAAAGAAACTAGTACATGGATTACAACATAGAACGAAGAAAAAAAAAAAACGCCTACCCCCAAGAGCACAATCTATTGCGTCCGTTTCTGACGGTTTGCCAGATTTATGTTTTGACTTTGACCCACCCGAGCATCCAGGGCGTTCCCCATTTGGCCATTGTGCTACAAACGGACTTGCATGGTGGGAAAACTACTTAACTAAAAAACCACGTCCAACTCGAGAAGAATTATCACAAAAACCAGTCAACGTGGAATTAGATACCGAGCCACTTTCACTGAGACCCACAGAGGGACACATAATGGATTATCACGTAGAAACACATTCCTTGATGATACCACGGCTTCAACCGGTAGCCAAAAATATTGCTCGTGCCCGTACCACGCCTGGGAAAATTCGTCAAACCAGCACCAGTGGTAAATTAGCTCGTGCGAAAAACAAGTCACTCAGTCAATTATCGACAGATCGTAGGCGCAATAATGAGAAGCACAAAGATAAGAAAAAAAAGTTCACCCACCGAACATCGAGGAAGTATCGACATAATCAGACAATCTAAGGTAGAGTTGTTTCACTATTTTAAATACTTATATAAATAATAATAATAATAATAATATAATAAGAATATGTGCAGTAAAATAAAACGATACACTATTGGATTTGTTTAATGTAAAAAATTGCTGGAATAAATGCTGTTGATGATGTAATAAGGAAACTCTCCATTTAACCCTAACCCCGAACCACATCGTCGAAAATAAATGTCTGTTTTTTTAATATCATGTTATATAGAACCTCACTCACACACATACGCGCGAAAATACACACATACAACTTGGACTAATACAAAACAAAGATATAACGAAAAAAAAAAATGATTTTAAAACTTAAACACGTTCTTTAAAAGTACAAATAAATAAAACACAAATACTTTATCTGGTAGTTCAAAATTTGGTAAAATGTAGGAAATCTGCACTATATTACATGTATTTTGAGAACCTGCACATGGAGGTGCACACAGCAGCTAAAATCCTATTTAATCAAAAGATATCAATATTTTGTCGATTAGGTCCTTTAAATGTTAAAAGCGCTATGCTAAGGTGCTACGCTCCTTTTCCATGCTACGGTGCTATAAGTCCCTCACATATACTCTTTCATATTAAATGCTTAGGTTTTTTTGTAAAGAGTAACTTCTAGTGATATTACTCTCACCCATAATGTTTGGGAGGATGAAAGTATTTAAGTTACGTGTTGGGTCGTTATGAAGTAGAGGATTATTTGATTGTTGCAGGCCTAAATCCAATACCAAGATATTCGATAGAGTAGCAACTTTTTAAAATATCTACTTCCAGCGTTTAGGCAATTTAGACCTTGTCCAGACCTGTTATTGCACCTTCTGGTTCTTTCATGTTGCAACAGTCTTCCGTGACTTCGACTTCCCTTGCTGTCTGGACAACCGTGCAAGCAGAGCAACACAACGAGCAGAGGCAGTCATTACAACCATCTGGTTGAAATTGTTTGTGCTCGCGAACGTCAAATCGTGTCTTCAGGATAACTACGAAAAATATTATCGAGATTATGAATACAGGAATATTGAGAACATTCTGTATAGCGACCGATTCATTAAGTTTGTTTTTCGCGGTGGCGAAATCACCATCAGTGTAGGCTTTTACATACTCTCCAAGAAGGATTTCTACGACAATAAATTTAACAATCTGCAATACGCACAGTAACGCGTATAGTGAAATTAAAGCGTATAAAAAGTTTTTAAAACTTTTTAGTCCCATGTACGTGCCTAATTTCCCTCGAATCTGTGCAAGAACACAAGGAGCGCAAAACATTGTATTTATACAAAGCATAGGAGTCTCGCAGCAACCGAACATTTGATTGCGCCACGTTGCTGCGCCTGTAGCTGTAGCTGTAGCTGTAGCTGTAGCTGTAGCTGTGTTTTGTGCCATGATAATGTCTTAAATAAGAAAAGAAGTATATGCTCTATTTTTGTTGTAAGTGAAAGCAGATGTAAATGTATGCAAGTAAATGGCTGGCTCACTTCTGCATTCCCAAGCCATCCACTTAAGACAAGTGTTGTGTTGTGTAGTGTAGTGTATTTTGTATCGTTTTATTTTTCCAGTATTTACCCCCCAATTAGTTTACTTTTTTTTTTTTGTATCTTCTTTATTTATTATTATCTTTCCCATTTTTTTATCCACGATGCTTTTCCCAATGCTGTGTACATACTATAACCCGCAACTGCGACGTCCCAAATTTTCATACGGCAATCCGAAGCAGTAGTTCAGCTACAGTGCTACAGTTGACATGATTTACAAGATTGATTAAGGATAAACGAGAGGCCCCCCTCTTAATGTAATAGTTTCTTTTAGCTCTCAGCTCTCACACCTCATTGATTTGTTGGGTACAGCATACAGGTTGGTCTATGGTGCCTATGTACTACTAAGTCGGAATAAAAAAGATTCTACATTGTATACTTTTGATAGGTAAAAGTGAACAACAAGTATGACAAGAAAAAATGATTTTTCTATATAATAGTATTAATAGTGCCTCTTGTTGTTGTGCTGCTTTTTTTTTTTGTTTTTTTTATTATTTGTTAAAAATATTTTTTTAGTATAATAATAAATAGCACAGCTTTTTATCTCATCAATCATCATTTTTAATTCCTACTATAACTACTACTACATTCACATATACATACTACAACAAGGCAACAAAAAAACTAACCGCGCAACTTTTGTTAACCAATTGCTTCACTTTAGACCAGGAGGGAAAGATATGTAGCAAATCAGAAATAGAACTAACTGATTTACTGCTATTTTTTACTGCCATAATATTTCTCAAATTGGATTGCATGCTCTAATTCATATTCTTCCAACACATGAACCAATCGCTTGTCTTCCATCGATGAACGGGACGCTTCCCACTTTATTAAATTCTCCAATTCAACTTCGTCCACCAAAGCTGAATACTCAAGTACTTCATGCGATGTTTTCTTGATACTATTTTTATTATCATTTATAATACACATGCTTTGTTTTTGTGATTGTTGTAACTTTTTATCTTGCAAAACAATTATTAATTCTTGCACTAGATGGAAAACAATAGGGTGGTAGCGCAGCTGGGATTCATTAGGCAAACCAGACAAAGATTTTCGCAACAGTGCTTCTGTGTCGACTTTTTTCCCGTACCGCCAGCAAAAGTCAGAGAGATTTGCAACTGCATAAAATGTCGACGGATGATTCATACCGAAATTGAGGTGCGCCCCTTGCAAGGCCCACCGCCAAAGTTTTTCTTCCTCTTTTAGGAAAAGATTATGATTCATAGCGCTATATTGTCTAACTATTTGGGCCATAACACTTACGCTTAGCAATGTTCGAGTATGGTATTTCCCATACGTTTTCATATTTACACGTAACGTCCAAGCACACAATCCTTTTGCTTGCATTAATTTTCCCTGTTTACGCAAAACAGAAGAAAGATTTATGGCAGTAGAGATAGTATAATGATGATTTTGTTCTAACTCGTTGGAACATTGTACGAGTAAGTCACGAAGCAATTTTTCTGCTGGACCTAACTTCAGTACGTCACATAACAGGGTTGCTAACTTCGCGGTTAATACGACCCTGTATTTTCCTATTTCGCTCTTTTTGTTTTCTTTTTTTATAAGGGCCTGCAGCTCATATTGCAGTTTGTTTTCTTCTAGTGCCAAACGTCTTTTATTTTCATGTTTTATATGTATTTTATTTCTGCTTATAGCATATCGAAACTTCAATTGGCTATTCTTTTTTCTAGCCGCTATTGGAACTTTCGACATCAGCAGGTATACTGTCAACCGAAACTGTGTAATTATGTTGTATTTATTGGTATTTTTTTGATATCTGTTCCAAAATACAAACTTACACTATAATATTAAGTACAATGGATCGTTCAGCGCATACAGAAGAGCAGGGTTGTTGCAATGGCCATAATATTATATTATCTATCTGTGTGTCGAATGTCGAAGTAAAGGAAGAAAAGAAGAAGTGTTGTTGTGTAAAGAAAAAAATAATTAATAACACAACAACGACAATACTGGAATACTACTGGAATACACAGTAGTATAATAATAATATCTGCGTTAGAGAACAGGTTAAAGTAGTAAATTATCATAGTAGTTGATTATAGGGAGTTTATATATGTTATAGCATTTTCTTCCCTATATAAACTGACTTAATATACATTTATGATGTTTAAAGCCCGTGGGATTCCATAGTGTACCGACCGTTTTTTGGTACAAAACAAATTTAAGGTCGCAAGGATTTTTGAAATCTGGACCCCTATAGGAATATAATATAATAAATACTAAATTATTTTAGAGAATTAATTTATATTTAATGAGTTTGCCTTAAAAATATCCTCTACCACACTCGACACTTACTTATTAGATTTTTTCACTTTGGTAATTTTAACCGATGTGGCTTTGAATACTTGCGTAGCATCTGCTCTATCCCCATGGCAGGACATACTTAATCTTGGTCTTTGCTCTGCATCTGGGTCGGTACTTGAAACAAATGTTGCAGGGTCTTTTGCTGGCGGCATTAGAACCATACCGAAGTTAGATTTTGGTTGAGAGATCCAGTCACGTACCCAATCTGAAATATCAAAGTCTGCCCAGTCTTTCTTTGTAGTTGCCTTACCCGCAATACAATTTTCAATTGGACCATCGTATGCTGGCTGAGTCATCCAGGTAACATCTGCAGCAGACCATTTTCGGATTAATTTACACAAATGAATTTCATTACTTGAGTCATCAAGTACAAATAATCTGAGTACAGCACGTTTGATCATACCACCTTCCATGGATTTATCCATAAATTGCTGCATTTTGACTTTCATCAAAACTCTACTTTCATCACCATCTTCAACTTTAGTGGTGAAACTAACACCTGGTGAAAAATGTTCATCCTTTTCTTCACCACTTCGTACTTCGACGGAGGTCATCATGTCACCGTTCAACTGCAAAGCTGACGGCGATTGTCTGTTTTTGCTACCAGTCTTGCAGCTCCAACGGGATGCAGCTGGGTCTTCTTTCGAATGACTTAGTTTTGCATCGGCAACATTAACTCTGCAATATGCAGTTTGCCCTCTCATTTTATATGTGTCATGGGTAAAAATCCACCAGGCTTTTTTCGCAATGCCAGGTCTCTCGCCCCATGGCAAAATGCCATTTTGACCTTCTTCGACAGCAGATGGCCAATGTTTATCTTCAAAGTTTGGCATTTGCCAGTTTCGTTCCTCTTTGATGGTACATTTCCACGATGATGATGTGACTAAACTAGGCCCGAATTTACCCAATACACCCATACGCGCATCATTGCCACCGTTAACTTTAACGGCAAAAACCTTTGTTTCAGTTGGTGCTCGGAATCGATACGTATCTTTTGCTGGCTCCCACCATTCACCAACACCAATTGACTTACCATCAGCAAAAAGTTCAAAGGACTTTTCTGCAACAATTGCAATTGGCATACCACCAGTGCGTACCAATACATTATCAACGAAAAATGAATTACAGCAGAAACATTCATGTTTCTTTTGGTAAAAACGAATTTGTAATTTTTTACTCATTGCTTCTTTTGGTAAGCGCGCGGTCATGCGGCGATACTGATCTTTCAAGAAGTCACCGTAGACTTTTTCTGGGTACGCTTTCAACTGTTTCCAGTTTGACTCATTTTTACAATTGTCAGCACACCATTGTACAACTACATCAAAATCGTCTGCTACTTTCATTTTTGCTTCTGCTGCAACTTCCAATTCCTCATCCTCTTCATCAGCTTTAATATCATCAGCTGCCTCTTCTTCTTCTTCTTCCGACTCTTTGGCTGCGACCTTTTCAACTTTAGGATCTGCTGTCATCGATAAATCGTTCACACAGTTTGTTAATGCTTCCTCTGTAGTAATGTCAGTCTTTTTTTTGCAGATTGCAAGTGCTTTTTCTTTGCTCATTTTCTCATCGCCCTCTTTTGCATCTCCAAGCGTTCTTTCATTTAGGATTTTGTCTTGTGCATACTCCCTTGCAATTCCGGCTTCAGCATCAACCATAGCTGCTGCGCTTTGTAATTGTTTCAAACTTTGGCCTTGTTTCAACGATTTAAAGTATGGCGAGTAACGGAACCCTGGGTTCCAGTGGGAACCGCAGATAAAATAGGAGTCTTTTGCATTTACTTTGAATGAGTCGCGTGCGTTTCTTGAAATTTGATTGTGATGTCTGTGCCCACCACTTCTGATCAAACGCCTGTAATCCCAGTTTCTACCATTTCCGAAGCCACCACACAAGCCAAATGAACGGCCATCACGTGGTGCACGTACACGAACATATGCGTTTAACCAGTATGCACTACCGCATTGTCCACGCCACCACCTGTAACGCCACCACCCACCAATGTAAACATTAATGCCACCTGGTGCTCTTAAATAACGTCCACCATCGTACGACAATCCGTTGCGATTAAATCGTCTTCCCCATTTGATACCTTTCACACATCTTCCGTTATCAACGAATCCCATTCTGAAAGTGTTACCGTTTCCACAATGTGGTTGTTCAATTGACATGATGCTAACTTTGCCACTTGTTGGGTTTTTGTAACTAATGGCTAAACCAGCAGTTGCACTGATTCTTGGGTGAGCCATACGTGTTAACAAGCGTACTTCAACTGGAATATCTGGATGTCTAAACATCACAAATTCACCAGCATCGTAAACGTTGAAACGATATCCATCTAAACTTAAAGGGTGCGGATCACCAACACTTTGGCATTGTGACACACGGAATGGGGTGTTACAGCGTCTTCCCAACCATCCATGCACACAGTTACATTTGCATTGTCGATTTTTACATCTCCATGTCTTCTTGTCACATTCGGACGTGTACACACCACGCCCATGACCATTGCATGGTGGGCTGTTCAAACAATTCTGACGTGCATTATCCTCATCGTTTTTCCTTGCGCGTAATTTTGCCTTTTCCTCGTTTGCTTTTGCTTTGGCAGCTTGCTCAGCTCTCCTTTTAGCTGCTTGTTCTGCTTTTTTCTTTGCTGCTTGCTCTGCTTTTAATTTTTCTTCTTGCTCCAATAATCGTTTATGGTCCTCTTCCGCTTTTTTCAAACGTAAGTATTCGCGTTTGCACGATCCAGTCCCATTTCCTTCGCCAATTTTTAAATCAAAGCTGAAAGTGCCACCGTTACTTGCATCAAAAGGCATTGTGGTTAATGTTCTGGTGCCATTGTTGTTCAACGATTTTCCAGCTTCATTGCCGTCAAATATCATACCTTTTCCACCATTGCTAAATTTAGATGAGATACGAGAATACTTGTTTGGACGTTCTACCCATTTAGCATAGTTCCACCTGTCGCCATCAAAATTATCTTCGAAGATAACACGTAAATGGTCTTTTTCCTCCTCTTTCTCAGTAGTTTTTTCTTCCTCGTTTTGTTCTTTGTCTTCTTTCGAGCCTAAATTTTTAGCATTTGCTTTTGCCTTTTCTTTAATGCACGCTTTAAATTGATCCATAACATCAGCTTTGGATAATTTAATGCCTTGTTTACGTGCTTCGCGGAAAATTAGTCGGACTTTCGATTTGTCACACTTAATTTTACGAATTATGTCAGGAAGAAAACTACCTTTTTGATCTTCTTCATCACTTGATTTTTCACGTTTTTCGTTTTCAGCTTCTTCTTCCTTTTTGTCATTCTCCTTCTCTTGTCTCGCAAGCTGCTGCTTTTGCTCGTTTGTTTTCGTCGTGCGTTGCTGCTTTTGTGTAGCAACAACATGTGGACCTTTACCAATCTTCTGTTGCGCACGGGTAACCGTGGCACTAATATTATTAATTTCAGCGACAACTAAAATTAACAAAAAGAAGAACGATAAATTCCTACGTCGTTTATCCATCGATACCATAATGATTACCTCTTCGCGTATGAAATATTTCTACTATATAAATATATATCTATATATATATGTATAAATGTATGTATGCATAAATCAACGAGTGTCACCGGATGCGTGCATGCAGTGAAGTCAGTGTTCGTGTATCTGAATATATACTAATAGTAATGAATACTATGAGAAAGACAAACGAAACATACTTCGCTGAATTTTATTATGGGCTTACTATGGAGTGGATGCAGTTTGGGTAGCGTCACCCATGCTCCTTCGTTATAAATGTGGCCTCCCCCACTTTTTTTGTTTCCATTTGCGAAGTCAATGTCCTCCTTTCCTTAGCAGGCTCGTAGCGTTGCAGTCGGTGGATTGAATGGAAGACTATGGAATAAGTGGTGTTGCCACGCTATATATTACAACAGCAGGTTCTTTTTGACCCCTCTGTAATTGTGTTATATATACTTCAATGCATGTCATTTTGTTTTTTCATATTTTGTATACGAGGGGGTAGCTTTGTTCAGACATTCAGACTCGGAATGCGATTGCCAAGAATCTAATGCTGTGTACGTGTTACATATTTCATGTACTGTGCTGTGTTATGTTTGAACCCGCAAGAGTGTAATGCTGTGTATATGGTAAATGTGTCACATACTGTGCTGTGTTATGTTTGAACCCGCAAGAGTGTAATGCTGTGTAGATGGTAAATATGTCACATACTGTGCTGTGTTATGTTTGAACCCGCAAGAGTGTAATGCTGTGTAGATGGTAAATATGTCACACACTGTGTTATTTTGAAATCAATTTTTATTAATTATTTATTATTAAATTTATTATGTATTTATTATTCTTATTATGAGCAATTTGCATATTCATTGTTATCAGTGTTATAATTTATTATTTTATCGTAATAATTATAATAATAATAATAATAATAATAATAATAATAAATAACTTTAAACGTTTTTTTTTTTTTTAGTGTTTCTTCAACGATTTTACGGTGTGTTTACCGCCATATAGTGATTCAAATTCTATACTTTATACGTGAGAGTTTCTCGTCTTCTCCGTATGAATTTTTATTAGATACGCCAGCATCTTGTACCGCGGTGGAACTTCTGTACCTGTCATTTTGAAGATGGAAGGTGGAGAAACTGGTACTCCGGTACGAATAGTTGTAGCGTCGTTAACAACAGGAAAATGTATATTAAATACGTATGTAACAACTAATAATTTGTATGTATTGAAAACAGAATCATTATGTCGTCTTGTTGCCTGTGTCAGTAACATCTTTGCCCACAATAGCAATAATAATAATAATGCTGATGATGAGAACAGTCTATCAAGATATATGTCGTCGTTTTTAGAGTTAGACCAACTTTGGGTGTATGTAAAAAAAATAATTCCTCAACAAATGTTTGTCGCACTTGTATGTACACCTGGTTATACCAAGTCAAATGCTGAAGTTGTATTGTCAATAATATTAAATGCATTATTGCGAGCTTTTCAAAATGCCCATGTTCTCCATGAAATTAAAACTATATGTGAAAAAAGTGCAAAAGATTCTGAAAAATATACTGCCAATTCGTCAATGTCAACAAAATCTATAGAACCTGTTACTATAACGGGGCTTGCCACGCTAGAAAATAATATACTTGTACCAATATTAAAACAACACTTTGAATACGGTTTAGGATGGTACGATTCATTTTTCAATTCTATTCCTAAAGTTACGTGTTTGGTTTTACTCCTTGATAATAACAGGGAGCATGGTATACACATTCAAAATGGTAGGAAACAAAAGTATAAAGTTATACATCGTATAAATGTGCAACAGCAACATGCTGTATGCATAAATATAAACATCGATAATATCGTAAGTGATATTGAAAAAGCAGGGGAAGAGATGTATACAAATGTATATGACGATATAACTTCGACCAACGACAAGAAGTTAAAATTATGGTGTGTCAAATTATACCCTAGTCCATTTTATATTATCTTGGTAGTTGATGATGACATAGTGGCGTCGGCACTACCATTAGAGAAACTCAATGTTATAATTCAAACTTGCAAAGCTAGAATGAAAAATGCATATGAGAAATTACATTTAAATAGTGATAACAACAACAATATTAATAATGATGATAACAATAGCAACGGTACCATCACAAAAAGCAAACGTCCTATAGGGGAATGCCACGCGATAACTGTAAATAAACTAGATAATAACAATAAAAACCGGGTGCGAATAATGGAACTTCATGAACAGGGTAACGATATTCATGCAACAAATACTATTGATAGAGCGACAGGTATTCAACCCAAGCCACCTCCACGCCGTGAAAAGACAGGAACCCCTAAAAATGCATCCATCCGCGTATCACGTACTACATTGAAAGAAGTAAGCCCGAATAAAATAGAGCAAGGTCTTCCTGGTGCTCAAATAAACACTAGCAAAGGTAGGGCAACAAACGAGAGGGTTGAAGTGAAATTGATGTCAACGATTGGTGGATCTGCAGTCGGAAGTGGTGCTAGAGCAGTTGCACAGATGAAAAGTTGATGATAATAAAACCACGATCGATAATACCTTAAAATAGATAAATAGTCTGCGTAATGTTGTATACCCTCTACGGCGCCATTAGCAGGTAAATAACACTACTACATTACAGTGAACACAGCACACAGCACACTGGATTTGTAATAAAATGTATATAAGTACAATATGTATAGTGTAAGTGATATTGGTGTCCTACCACATAATACGTTTTACATTCGCACGGGTGTTACTATGAGTTTGGTATGGTTGACAAAAGGCTTCCCCTACGTATGCGTTTGTATGAAACTTAGTCAAACTCATCAGAATGGATAACTACACTCATTAACAGTCAGTCAATCAGAAGCTACTTACACAAATTCATAATGGACTCGAAGAGGAAGAAAGTCGAAACAATTTATGTATATATATAAAATGGTATTTTTGTAATTTATTTGGAGTTGGGGTAGGGAAAATGTGACCTATACTGTGTCTATGCTAAATTGCCTATTTCCATCCTGTATCAATACTATTCCGAGTAAAGTCATAACTCAGTGATAACCATGTTTGCCAAGATATTTATATACTCCCTCAATTTTTTACTATTATATCAATGTCACCATTGAGTAGGCGTGACAATGTATAGCTCATGTCATTTTTAAAAAGTGTCACCCCCTAACTCATACACTTTTGTGCTACCTGTTGATCCGACTTGATTTCATTGAGATGGCGGGAATAACATTGCTTACTATGGGATGAAACAACCAAACAAAAAGAAGGAATCCTAAATGACCTATCCTTAAAATGGTAGTTTCTTAATATATTACGCATTGCAACGATACTCTATATTAGGCTCCTTGTATATATATACTGGTCACATACTATCACAACATACATGTTTGAAACAATAAAAGTCGTTACAGAGTGTGTGTTTACACATACAAATGACAACGTATTCAACAGTTGTACAGTGTGTTTTATCAAAGTTAGATTCATTTAACACACTCATTCATTCTACTGGAACAAATGCATGTGTTGTGCATGTATGTATTTACGCATCGACAAACGGTGTGCAATGCAATCAGTACACTTGAATAGCTGGAGAATGCTTGTCGGTACAATGTTTCAATCCTTTTAAGGGTTTCGATGTTCGATGGCAACGCAGGATTGTGGCCAATCTAAAACCACCCATGTCTAAATATATAATGATAATTATTGTTAATTATAACACGTATAGTATAATAATAAAGATATACAATGGTATTATAATAACACCCATTTATCACCATTTACTTAGGCAATGAACGGTGAAATTTGTACACATGTTGCAATGACATGAAGCATTGCATCTGCCAAGTTTTGTTATAACGTATGTATTCGTGTGTCTATACAACATAATACATACAATACATATATATATATATATATATACGGGTATACGGATAAACTGGTACATACACATTAAGTTGTTGCATATAATATTAGAACACAAAATTATGGCTGAAACTAATAATACTCGGGTTGAATTGATTAAAGAACAACTGTTATCGGTAGCGGACAAACCGCCAAGAACGGAGGTAATTTTGTCACAGGAAGATATAACATTTTTATGCAGGTCTGCCTTGGATGTATTTAAGAGAGAAAAGCCTTTATTGCGTGTAGAAGCCCCTGTTACTATATGTGGGGATACACATGGTCAATACAGTGACTTGCTCAGAATTCTTGAAATTGGTGGTATGCCACCAAATACCCAATACCTTTTTCTCGGCGATTATGTCGATAGGGCAGAACAAAGTGTTGAAGTTGTAATGTTAATGTTTAGTTTAAAGATTTTATACCCAGATAAATTCCACATGTTGCGTGGAAATCATGAATGTTCTTCTATCAATCGTATATATGGGTTTTATGATGAATGTAAACGACGTTATAATGTGAAAGTATGGAGGACTATTTGCGATACATTTAATTGGATACCAGTGGCAGCTGTAGTCTCCGACAGAATATTTTGTTGCCATGGCGGGCTTTCGCCATACTTGGAAGACCTAGAGCAAATAAACAGTATACGAAGGCCATGCCACGTACCAGATTCTGGCCTTCTATGTGATCTTTTATGGGCAGATCCAGACATGGATGTAGTTGGTTGGGCAGATAGTGATCGTGGTGTATCCTATATCTTTGGACCAGATGTAATTGCCAAATTTTTAAAAACTCATGACCTTGATTTAATAGCAAGAGCACATCAAGTAGTTGAGGATGGATATGAATTCTGTGCGCAACGGCGCTGTGTTACGATCTTTTCTGCCCCACAATATTGCGGTGAATTTGATAACGCTGCAGGTATGTTAATAGTTAATGAAGACTTAGTATGTTCGTTTAAAATATTAAAATCGAGATATTGGAAATAAATTGCAGTGTGTAACGTATACGACAGCAACACTGACTTTGAAAATCGAGTTGGAGTATAAACGTATAACGAGTGTTACAATTTAAAGTTTAAAATTTACAAGTGAGTTTATTTTAAATATATTTTTATGTGTGTATAATGTAAAAATAAAAAAGTTTAAAAAAAATAAATCAAATGAAAAATCACAAATTACCAATAACGCCACATTGAATAATCAGATGGGTGTAGACAACATTGTAACTCGAATGAAATCGAACAAACGAAAAAGAAACAACACTTACAACCAGACTCGTAAAAAATCACACAAAAGTCAGACTCAAACTTCATGTAAGATTAAAATATTATATATTTTAATATATATACATATATTATATATTTAAATGAGTAAGAATTAATTATATATATTTATATTATTTATTATTATTATAATATGCCTTGGGATGGCGTAAAAAGCAACCAATCGCATCTGTTTCGGACGTAGACGTATTACGAAAAGTATTGTGAGAAACTTAATGAAGAAAAATAAACAATTGCGTATAATCGGTATGACGAAAGTAGTTTTTTTTTAAATTTCGAAAGCGACTCATGATATAATGTTCTCGTAATTGTCCGAACGCAGAAGGCGGATTTCGACTTTTGAGTGATTGGGCCTCATAAGTTTAGATTCATACACTCCCATTCATAAAATGTTGGCAGCGTGAGAAAAGTTGTCGGACTTTCCTGCGTTAGCTTTTACTTGCAACATTTTATGGTCCAATTGGATTTAAATGCATTCGTGAG
>Ga0099797_100577_pt1 | contig 23392 bp, 16 predicted proteins | sample Uncmet_Sort48C_1_FD_89871 | JGI IMG/M metagenome (GOLD analysis project Ga0099797, IMG submission 89871) | Marine eukaryotic communities from CALCOFI LINE 67, Pacific Ocean - C012_Sort48C_1 | ecosystem: Environmental > Aquatic > Marine > Oceanic | place: Pacific Ocean: Monterey Bay | collected...
AAAGGTGTCAATGATGTCAAAATGCAAAGGACAAGAATATCTGCACTTGCATCACGTCTTACTGAACAGCTTGATAAGGCACATGAACAACTAGGAAGTGTTGTTAAGTCCTTGAGAAAATCAGAGAGAACATATACTTCGTACCATCAAGATGAGCCATGCACTGAAACACAAATGTGTACAACATATGCAGATGCAGTGAAGGCACTTGGAAAATACATGTGGCCAATTGGTAGTAGTGGGTCATATAAGATACCAGGAGAGGATGAGTATGTATGTAAATCATGCATCAAAAACAAGGAGTGGAGCATATTGGCAGAAAAGTACTTTGAACTTGCAACTACCATGTGGGATAGTCAGTATTCCACTGATGTACCTGAACTTGACACAGATTGGGACAAAAGGCACCACACAATATTTGAGAGTATTCAAGATAAAAAAGTTAAAGGTGCAGATGGTGAAGATGGTAGCAATAGTTTTGTAAAAATGAATGTGAACAAACTGCTTGAAGTGCTTGTGCATGAAACAGAGAAGTTTGTGACGAATGAAAAAGAAGTTCAGACCCGAATTGTGCATAATGCTGCTGCTAAAGCTTATGCTGAAACACGAAGAAAGCTCTATGAGAAATCCCCTAATCATGATGATCCACAAAAACTTACAGAAGAGTGGAAACTCTTGCAAGACTTCAAGGGTGATGTGGGTGGAATCCTCAAATCAGAAGCATTTGAGCGTCATGTGAAACAACTGAAAGAGCCATCCCTTGATGTGCATCAAGGGTTTGAAGTTTACTCTGATCTTTTCAAATTACTAAAGAATGCATGGGTCGAGTTTGTGAATAAAGAGGTAGATAAAATTGAAAAAGACAACCAGGTGCATGATAAAACATGGACACATGCAATTAAGCATCTTGAGAAGCTATCTGAAGGTACCTTATCTGTTTACAACCCAAGTGCAAAGAAGACTGCTGATGGAAAAGACAGACCAAAACAGTCATTGAGTGAATGGCTTTGGTACATGATGGGGTATGGGCAAAATAATATCGAACTGCTGAATCAGGTCATTGAAGATTGGGAGAAAAAGATGAAACTCTGGAAAGGTTATAAAACAGAGTCTGAATCAAAAAATCTGTATGAAGAACTGACTGAGGGGATCAAAAATCCAGGATATGCTGATGAATATAAAGATATTTTAATTCACATGACAGATGGTGACAAGACAAATTTGAAACTGAATTTGAAACACAACAGAGACTGGACTTGTCCACTGGGTCATGCAGTGCATGCATGTGTGCAACTGAAAAAGGCACCATGGGTAAATTCAGCATGCAAAAAAGCCTTTGAAATCCTGGATTCAGAAAACACCAAAGCAAGGATGTGCATCATGAAGGGTGCAAATAACAACTACACTAGTAATGTGGCAGAGATACAAGCAAGTGCTGTGCGAACAATGCTTTCAACACAACAAGTAGAAGAGCTGACAAAGCACCAACCTTTTCAAATTACAAAACAATGGGATGACTCATGGGTGAGTGATGATGAGATCCTTTTAAATTTCAACCATGCAGCACAGGAATTCACTTTTGAAAATAACACATTTCAACGGTACTGTTGCACATTTGAAGAGAATGTGAGATTTTTGGAGGAAAGCCTTCTTAAGGTGAAAGAGGCAATTTGTGCGATAAACTCCAATGCAAGCACTCAAGATTTTGTGAATGCAATAAAAAAGCAGGCATTTGAGTTTGCATGTTTTGTTGCAGTGCTTGGAGAGCTTGAAGTGCTTGATGAAAAAAAAGTTTATAAGCATGAATGGTTTTATACAGAAGGGGTCATTTCAAGTGAGCCAAAAGAACTAGCTCAATATGTTCGTGTCTTCCAGAAAGGCCATGGGCAAAACATCAGTGTTATGAATGAAATAAGTAGGGGTGTTAGGGTAGTTGTTCAATTCCCACAAAGGGCATCTGGTGAATTGATCAAAAATGCTCATCATGTTGTCCTTAGTAAGATGAGCACAGTAGATGATAAAAATGAGCAAGCAAGGAATAAGGCTAAGGTAGTCAAGAAGAATACTGAGCTAGCACAGAAGAGGCTGGTGAAGTATTACAAACCACCAAATTCGCAAAAATATAAAGATTTGCATGATAAAGCAATTAGCAAGGTGTTTGATGCACAGAAATGCCACAAGAAAATTGCCAGTAAGTTTGAGAAGCACCAAAAAGGGTTTCGAATGTTGACTGTTGCTGATTGCCTTACAGCAATTTCAGTTATCAATGCAAGTGCACAGATGCATGATCTCATTAGTGATGGTGAGATTTTTGAACCCAGTCCATACACAAGTAATCGATCAGATGACTTGCGAAAGCTTGTCATGAACCGATCAGTTGTGCCCATGCACAACTCATTGTGTGAAAGTGGTTTGGTTGTGCGTTACAAGGGCATGGATCTTCATTTTGGTGAGCATTTGTATAAATATGGGCCGCTTTATGTGTATAATAACAAGTGCAGCATTCAAAAAGGAGATTCACTGGAGTTGAAGTGTTGTGGCAAGTATGCATCGATAGAGTATGACCACATAAGTGTAGCAGTAACAGTACTCGATTCGAAGGGAAGTTCAACAAGAGCAAAGAAAGATACTAAGCAGTATGTGAAAGATGTTCATGGCTTGGAAGTCACGTTGCATGATGGTACTAAATTCAAGTTACCAGACAAAGACAACATCTACCGGGCATATGATTATTCGAATGTGCATCATGTATTGAGCTTTGCTGATTATTCACTGGAAAGGTCAGGGTGTGCATATGTGGCTAATGAGTGCAACATTAAATACATCAAAGGGAGACAGTGTGATGGGACAAAAGAGCAAATGAAAAAGGTTCGGGAGGAATGTGAGCAGGTGATACCCATGATATATCTTGGTGATGTAGAAGGAGGTAGCAGCCGAAAGGAGGGTGCTCCTGAGATGAGTGGTAAACATGAGGATCTGCGGGATAACATTGCATATGGATCTTATGATTCAGATGGTATTCAAAAACAACTTGAGTTTAGGCCTGTAGAATGTGAATTTTGCAACCGAACTTCTGGACAGAAGTTTCAAATAACACTTTAGGTGTCTATGGACTGATCTGGCTCCATGGACGTGGTTTTAAGACCAGCTTTTGCTTTTATAACATCTTGTTTCTGCATACGCATTGGAGCAGTAGAATTTAGTTGTGCTTTACCAGTTACTGGTACATTTGTGTCAGCTACTATTGCAGGGTGTGCATCAGCACCTGTGCTAACATCGTGAACATTTGTGCTTGCATCTTCACGCAACTCACCAGGCACCTTAATAGTTCGGTCACTTTTGGGTTTAGGGTCCTGCCTCAGATTGTTTGCCTTACTTCTCACTGAGTGTCTCTTAACTTCTGAAAAAGTCATCTCAGCTGTAACGAGCACATAAATCAAGTAGAAATGCCCTAAACCAGGAAAAAACATGCTCAGGACCAACGCAATTGCCAAGTGCTTTCCAATGAATTTCCAGTTGTCCATGAGACCATTTTCACATGCAGGTTTGGCTTGAGAACCGAGTCGGTAAACAACAGTAATGAACCATATCATCACAATGAGTGTGAGAATGCCAATTATGACAAAAGCAATGGTGAATGCTTCGATGTATGAAAAAATTTCAACAGCATCCCCAGGACCACTAGGCAAACCAATCCCACCAAGCATATCAATACTGCCAGTCCATTCACCATTCTCATATGTAAAGTCAAGCATTCCAAAGGACTCTTTATCACGTTTAGTCACAAAATTCCATGACTTTTTTGGGTGTTTGATGACGTGCGTCAGTGCTTTTTGCCACTTCTGCATTTAATGTATGCAAAAACAAAAAAAACACAAATGCAAAATCAAAATTTTGAATATATTTGCTTCAAAATTGGAGTCTTGATTAAAGAATGATCATTTACTCCTATGAAAAGAGTGAGTCGAAGTACAATGACTGTAAGTGTGATTCCAATTCCCATGTAGTTTGGGTGACCAACGGAGATAGAGGCACTTTGCATGAACTTGGGCCTTGTTTGAAGTGCTATTGTGAGTACATGGTGCTTTCACGGAGCAGCACTGAGGAGTTTGTTGACACTAGTTGAGATCAGTTGAGATGGGCATCAGCCATGATTATCTGTCAGTTGTTGCATTAATTCGAACTGAACACTTTGTTCTGATGATGGAAAGTTGATCAAGATGCAATGTGAAAGAGAGGAGTCGTGTCTCAAGTATGATTGTGCTTGTGTTTTGTCATTCAGATTGAGGGATCCCTTGGCCTTGAGCTCCAGGCATATTTTTTTGTCAAGCACAATATCAGCACGAATAAACCCAACAACTTGATCATGGAAAAGCACATTTATGATGACCTCAGATTCGACTGTGTATCCAAGCAAACGAAGATTTTCGCCAAGTGCTTTTTGATATATGCACTCGGATAAACCAGGGCCAAGGTGTTCAAAGACGTCCTGTGCAGCTGATTGTATGTCATCTTCCCAGCACATAAAAAAATGCAACGCAAATTTTTTTGTTGCACTAAAAGCACCAGGTGGTAAATTGTGGTTTTATAAACAAGTGCCGCTCCTCGCAAATTGCTTTTTTCTTTGGTGAGTTTATTCCTGAAAAGTAATTTGCGCAGTCAATTTCATTTACACAATTTTTGAAATTTTTGGGTGTACTTTTTGACTCAATTGTATCTTTATTTGGTGAGTATGAGTGGCAAGTTTCGTCGTGGATGGATGAGTGCTGAGATGGTGTTGAATTAGTGTCAAAGACATCATCGAAGGTGATTGCGGCCCCAAATGGAGTAATTGGAGACATTGGAGAGCTTACATTTTCTACATCTTCGTGATTTAGTTCAAATTCTGTTCCACTTGTATGGGATGGTGTATTTGGGGGTGTTGCACCCTGCTCATTAGCTTCTTGTTTCAATTCAGGTTGACTTGTGCGTGAAAATGTCAACTTAGGCCACCAAACTCCATCGCGAAAAACGTGCTGCATCTTTGATTTTTTTATTTTTTTCATTTTGCATTTTTTGGACAAAAAATGTCCAAAATTTTGCCCGCCCTCAAAAAATTTGCCCTTAAAAATTTGGTAAAAATTTGAATTTTTCAAATTTTTTCAAAATTTTCAAAATTTTGCAAAAGGGTTCTTAAAGCGAGCTTGCTTGGCTCTCTGCTGATCTCATGCCGCGCATTCTTTTCCGTACTGGCAATTTTCCCTGTCCCTATGAGCGCTCTGGTGTCAGCGCCGATGACCTGAAACGGGTTCTCTTCGCGTGGGACCAGAACGGGTTTCGTGACCCAGACAAACAGCGATGCTATGTCTGCAATGCGCCTGTGTTGGTGGGTGAGTATCGGGTGTGCGAGAAGGGTTGTTCGACTGTCTTTTGTGACCCATGTGCTAGCAAATACTTTGTGGAAGAGGAGTGCTGTGCACGGGTAACAAGCCCGACATATCCTGATCATCGCCAAATGCCACTAAGGAAATTTCTTGAAGGTCCTCCAGTCGCTCAAGGCGAATCGGTCAGCCATCAAAGCGGTCAGGTACCGAAGCGGACAGTCACTAAGTCCCTGATGCGGCCAGTCACCAAAGCGACCAGATTTCCTGTTCGTAAGCAGCCGAGCCGAGCGGCCAAGAGGTCGCATTTCAAATGATAAGCACTGCGCTGTGTGCTGCAAGCACATGCACACAGATTAAGCTTGAGTCTAATGCAAGACATGTTTTTCTCGCTTCAATTCTTCTTCTAAAGTGTTAATGAAGTGTTGCATTCTTTGCATCTGGTGTTCAATTGTTTGTACCCTTTGAAGGAGATCAGTAGTTTGCAGAGCTTGAAGGGGTTGCGTGTGTGCTGATGGGACAGGCAAGCACATGAACAGCCCATAGTCGAACCATATGTTACCATCGAAGAATAGAAGATGCCTTGAAAAGTTCTCAAATGCATTGAGAGGTGGCATTATATCCTCTCCAATACGGAGGTCATGTGTGACTAGAAAAACAAGAACGTTTCCATCTGCACAATCTAGAGAAGAAACTGATTCTGATGTAAGTGGACCAAACTCATCGATGCAAAAGGAAGATCCTGCTGGCCCTGTCATGCCTGTGTGGCCAATGTTCCCTTGTGCCCCCTTTTCACCTGCACAGCCTGTGAACCCAGTGCACCCGACTGGTCCGACAGGTCCGACAGGTCCGACAGGTCCGACAGGTCCGACAGGTCCAAGATGTGTGGTTTGTGTGGCAGTGGGTGCAGTTGGCACAGCAGGTACACAAGATGCAGAATTTGGCAAATTCTGCATTTTCTTTTCTGAAGATTGCACACTTCCTGCCTTTAGAGCATGAAGCTCTGCCATGGTGAGCTCAAGTACACCTGCCTTTCCTAATGGCATTTCTTGTAGACCAAAGAAATTTTAATTATGGTCTGATGATTGCAGAGAGGTGTGGTTTTTCTTTGGGGTAATAGGATGAAATGGCCACTGTGTTGAGTCGCACATTCTGCTGATTGATTGTCTGCAAAACCTTCCAGTACCAGTCACACGGAATGATCTTTGAGTGTAAAATGACAAAAAGGTCAGCTGAAAGACCATGCAGAAGAGATTTGTGGATTGCTGTGAACATGAATGGAGCAGAGCAAAAATGAATTGGTGCAGTTAGAGAAGGGACAAAACTGGTTTGTTGTGTGTTTGCATGCAAGTCAATATTTGCACTTGTGCTGACATACATTGTGGTGTTGGAATTCAAGTATTCTGGTGCACAGTTTGAGAATGTGGTGCAACCTTTCAATGAAATCCCAACACTAAGCATGATGGCAAGTGTCAACATGAACAAAATCCGACATATGGTGCGCATTTTATCATGAGAACATAAAAAAATGAATAAAAAAAATGTTAAACTGAATGCAAAATGATCTGGCCATTGCCGTACCAAGTCTATCCAGTGCAGCCACCTGCTAATGTGTACAGAGAGGCATATGTTGGTGAACAAGTGATGAATGCAGATCGTGCTGAAGAATGCTATGCCAAGATTTTGGCACATGCAGAAAGAACCAAAGCATTAATTCGCCTTATTCTGGAGAAGAGTGATGGGCCTTATGAAGTGATCAAAGCACTCAAAGAAAAAGTGAAAGTGGAAAACAAAACAAAAGAACTGTTTTACAAACTAGATAAAATTTTGAATGAAACACAAAAACCAGTAAAAACAGAGCCCACTGCTCACACCACACCACCATTTGCGGCATCAGAGCCCACTGCTCACACCACACCACAATTTGTGCCATCAGATGAACCAATCCCAGGACATTTTAATCGTACATCATTGTCTTCAGACATGTAGTGTGTGAAGCTGTTGGAGCTGAATGAAAAAAATGCAGACTTTATGTCCCTGTATTTTTTTTTTGTTTTAGTTTGCTATAAAATGAAAGGAAAGATGGAGATGCATATTCAGAGGGCATTGCATTCTGGCAATCAATTGCGATCTGAAATGCACATGCAAAGGGCTGCATTTCTAAATACACAAAATTCACTGAAGTATGGTGCTCCAAGTGATGATGAAGACTTTGAGAGACCAAAAAAAAGAAAAAGGTTAGTTAAAACAAGTGAGGTTAAAACAAGTGCAAGTCAACTCCAAAGTGACATTGAAAGTGACATTGAAAGTGACATCGAAAGTGACATTGAAAGTGTGGAAGAGTATGAAAGTGATGGTGAAGCCTGCGAAGATTGTAAAAAAACTCACTCGACTAAAGAAAATGCCATTCTTTTCTGTGACTCATGTGATTTGGGATACCATCAGATATGTGCTGGTCTTGATCCAGGGGAAAAAGCTTTGCCTGAGGAGTGGTTCTGCCGTAGATGTTGCAAACCACACAAAGTGAGGATTAAGCTTGAAAACCACCAGGAAAAAATAGAGAGTTTGCAAGAATTGCGTCGAAATTTTAAAAGAGTCAAGTTCATACCCTCTTCAGAGAATGACCAGCTGCTTTTTAAATTTGAGCATGGTGACATGGTTGCAAAAGAACCCATTTATAATTTTAGAAAAGGTAGGCATGGTGAGCAGGGGTTCCTTGCAGCTACATTGTTAGGAGGTATGGATGCAAGTTTCACAGCATCCATAAAGAAACACATACCCCTGTTCGAGCACATTGCAGGAAAGCTCATAAGGAGAAGCCAAAGATTTGCAGAAAAAAACTTTCCAGAACGGAAACTTGAGCTTTTGAATAAATGGGATATTCAATTAGTCATCCTTACCCCTCTTGTTGACTATGATCTTAAAGGGCACGCAGACCTTTATGGATGCCCATTTTATTGGACAGTTTCTATGGGACCCAAAGGGACTACTAAATTTCAAAAAGGAACTGAAGTGAGTGGTCCACATAAAGAGAAAGACGCAGTCTATGCGTGGAATGGGTCCCATGAGCATTGGGCTATGGGAAAGAAATCTGACACGGATGTTCGCATGTTTTTGGTTGTTAAACCAACTAGAATCAAAGATTCAAATGACGGACATACAAAGTTCATGTCATGGGAATATGATGCTGAAACAGAGCAATTCACTGCACCTGTAATTTCTTTTGTTAAAAGACCTCGTGGGATTGAATTGAAAAAATCAAGTTAGTTCATCATCACACAGACACTGCCTGAAGTGGACTTGATGTCACTCAGGATTCCTGACCCCCAGTATGGATGTCCAATTATTGGATCCTTTTCAGGGCATGTGAGACCATGGCCTGCAGCAGCAACATAGTGTGAAGGAGTCCAGATCATCGAAGGCCGAACGCCATTTTCCTCTTTGAAGATTATTGAATACACAAGTTGCGTGTCTTCAGCAGAGCCCAATTTCTCATTGTCATTCAGAGTGACATGAATGCAGTCATTTGAGAAAATCCAGTGTGATGCATTGGTGCTGTCATGATGAGGAATGACAGGATGCCATTCAGTGATCCGAAGATTTGGAGTCTCGTTTAGTATGAGCACTTTCTTTTCTCGTGCAATTTCGCGACAGATGATGAATTCAATTGTTGCATATGAGCCATGATTTGTCATGAGTTGTCCACCATTGTTGGCTATCAGCTGTGTGACACAAATGGGTCCTTCCTTGCTTGAAAAGACAGTGTCTCCAGTGACACATCCATCTGCAACATAAATTTGACTTAGTGCACGCTGAACAGGTGCCTGAACAGGTGTATGTGTTTGGTACTGTTGGCTTGTTGCTGTGTGATGGCCCCTACTGTGTGGTGTCCACTGTGTGTTGCTGCCATTTGAATGGCCCAGATGTAATCCTGGATTTGCAGTTTCGCATAATCTCCCAGACACAAAAAACCTCTGCAGTTCATTCTGAAGTGCTTTTCGAAGATCATCATCATCTGCATTGTAAATCTGAGTGCTCTGATCAAATGTATTTGCACAGTAACCGAGCATGTGCTGACATCGAAGAACATAGATTGCTGGAAGTCCCCATGTATTGATGAAGTCAAGTGCTTCATCAAGGCATTGGTCATAAATCACAGCAGAGGAATGGTATGATTCAACAATGCCTTTGGCAATTGCAACATCTTGCTTGCTGACATGGTATGCTGAGTATGTATGCTTTGGCACACAAATGTCGATGACTTGTGAAAGAAGTTTGATGTACTTCAGAGATTGCTCTGTGTCATGATCACCAAATTGATGACTCACTTCAGTGCTGAGAATCCTGCTGTGATAATTGCGCAACCATTGAATGGGAACTGAAGTCTTCAGATCAAACATTTCCAAAGGACTTGGTAAGAAGTACAGACCTCCACAACCTTTGGACTTGTTCAGGCACTGCACAATGTTGTGCAAGATATTCAGACCTGAATTGGCTTCATCACCATAAATGAAAGCAGCAAATGACAGGTTTGATGTGATTGACTGTACTGCAGTGCCAACTGACTCAAGAGTAGTATCACTCTTTTCTGTTGGCTCACCATCAGTGATCATAACAATTGCAGTATGAATTTTCTTGCTTTGCTGAGAAATGCGCACTTCTGCAAGTGATGCAATAATTGGATCTTGCCAGTTTGTGGTGAGTCCAGGAGACATCAGACGCAAAGCATCTTCACAGAGTTGAATGCTGTGCTTTGTAAGAAGCTGCCGTTTGCAGAGCACTTTGTATGACTTGCAGAAGACCAAAACACTGAAGGTGCAGCAGAACTTTGGAAGTGATTTCAATATGAATAGCAACATGTATGCACTGAGATCAAGTGTGCGCATGGATTCTGCCGCGTGCACTTTTTCACTGCTGAGTGTCTTCTTCATGTGCTCACTTACAGCAGGCCGAGTCATTGAGTGTGATTTGTCAAGAAGGAAAATGATGTCTTTGTTTCTTCGAAGCTCATGCACCTCCAATGTCCTTCTGCTCAATGGGCATGTATTGTTCGATTCCAACCAGAGAGAAATTGCAGCATATTCAGCCCAATAGCCTCTTTTCCCATCAACACCAGGTATATACACTGGCACTTCAATTTGCGCAAAGTCGCTTTGTGTTATTGGACAAGGCTTCTCTTCATCATCGTCCATTTTCGGAAGCCACTTGTTTTGCGCGCTTTTCTTTTGCTTTTATGCTCTTCTACAAGTTTGAATTTTTGAATTTTGAATTTTGATTTTTGAATTTGAGGAATTTTCTGAGTATTTAGGTCAAAATGCGCACTTTGATACAGACCCTCAAAAATATGAATAGTTATGGAAATGCACTGCTATAATGCCATGATGACCTATGGCCTCCCCATCTAGAGCGAAAAATCGTTTTGCGAATCGATTCTTCTCCATTGAAAAAAGTTGTGATGTTGACATTACTAGGCACATATGCTGCTGCTTGAAATGCTTCACTTAGGACATGATTAATTTGTTGCTCGTCATGTTTGCTGATTTCACCATTGTGTGTGCAGCGAAAAACAACCTCACCCAATGCTTCATGCCCCTTTTCATTATAGCTTAATGTTAATTCAAAGTTGTCACGTATTTCAATGTGATTCAATGAGGGATTTGCAAACTGCTCAGAAGTGAAAGTGGAAGGTTGCATTTACTGAAATCACCAGAAGCATGCTTGGCATGGATACTTGAATTTTTCAATCTAGAATTTAGGTCAAAATACGTTTTCGTTTGAGCCCCAATACGTTTCTTTACGTTTTCGTTTGAGCACCCCCAATCTTTGAGTTCCAGGTTGTATAGGCCAGGTCCAATAGTTTCCCCATCTACGGCGAAAAAGCCGTTCGCGGCGGTGTAATATTCCATTAAACTTACTAACAATGTCATGGTTACCCTGTGCATATGCAGCTGCTTCAAATGCATCCTTAAGGACCTCACAAATTTCCTCTTTGTCATGGAAGCTGATTTCACCTTCGTGTGTGCAGTCAAAGAAAATCACCCCTAGGTCTAGGTCACCCCTAGGTCCATCTTTTATTTCACATGTTACTTCAAAGTTGTGCTTTATTTCAATGTGATAATTTGAGGTCTTTGCAAACTGCTCAAGAATTTCATCTCTGAATCCTCTCCTTACCACTTCTTTTCTCAAATGTTCAACATAGAGCATCTCTTTATCTTCCAAGAGCAGTGGATTTGCCTTTTTTTCTGCCATTTTTTTTGCATCTGTCACACTAGGTGTGTAGGAGATTGAGATGCTTACGATTTTGGCTTTTTTTCCCACTGTAAGATCATTTTTAGCACCAAATGCTGCTGACAAAGACATTGCTCTTTCTATGTGTCTTTTTACCTTTCCATCCATTTTACATGCACAGAAGATTTTTTTTCATTGACTGCAGTTCATGAAATAGGCTCCCAATATGCAGAGACCCCATCACATACCAAGATGCTGTCAACATCAGGCAAGTCACATGGAAGTGAAAGTGGAAGATTGCATTCAGTGAAATCACCAGAAATATTCTTGGAATACACACTTGAATTTTTCAATCTAGAAGTGCATTTCTCAGCTGTTGTGCATGCTAATGTATGCAGTTTAGCAGTTTTAACTTTGAATGCATTAACCTTGTTAAATGAAACCTCATGTAAGAATCTGGTCTTCTTAGATTCACTTTGCATATTCCGAAATGGCCATCCAGCAACATTAATCTCGAATGTGTCATGAAATGTGTCATAGACAAACCTGAGATCATTTGAAATTCCAATGCAAACCTCCTTGAGATTTGGTGTTTGTGTCAACCTCAAAAGGTCATGTGTGTCTGCAGATAGATACACTGATTTGTAGATATTTGAGGTTATTGAGTGTGCATTTGCATTTATTGCAGTAAGCAGTTGTGAATGAGTATGATTTGTGCTGAGTGCTGCTGCTTGCAAGTTTATACAGTGTGCTGATGTGGCATTTAAGTTAATGAATGCAGTGTGATTATTGTCACATATCTGATTTTGAAATGGTAATGCAAATGAAAATTCATTATGTGCATGAATAACTATACTTTTACCTGTCATGCTTGCATAGGGCAGGGGTGCAGTAATTGGTGAATGAATGTTTAAGGATTTGCAGTGGAGATTGGTGATGTCAGCAAGCAGGGCTGATAGAGTGTTTGCAGTGTGTGATTGAACATTCAATGTGGTTGTTTCAATAGTTGTACAAGCTGCAGTGTGAGCTGTGCATGTGTTTGCAGATAGATCACCAAAATAGGTTCCATTACAATCACTAGATTGATTGTCCAAAGGCCATTTGCAATTTCTAATTGCACTGCAGAGACTTTCTTGAACCTGCCTGCTATACTCATGAACATTTAACCACTGGAGGTTGCTCTTGAATTGAAGAATGCTTGGTGCCTTGGGGGGAAACAAGCTGTGCTTGTTGATGCAGATGTGCATGCATGATTGAAGGTGTGCGTGGTGTGAATGAAGAATAGCAGCATTAGGAATGTTTACATTTTTAGCATGTTTAATATTCATACTCTCTGACTTGAGAGTCTGAGTTGTGCAATTCCTTGCAATCAAAAGTTTTTCAAATTGTGTTTTGTTGTCTGTGCATGATTGGTGCAATACTGGAAACTTCCAGTGGTATGTTACATCTAGCATGTGTAGCTCTGCTAGTGTGACTGATACAATTGAAGGTTTGAAAGAGAGGTTAGTGAGAAAGAGATTGTTGCATTTCACAGAAATTGCTTTTTGCGATATTACAGATGTAGTGTTCACATCCTGCACATGTGTGCAGTCTAGCTGATTGCATGTGTGCATGATGAGGGACATATTATCAAATGTGAGTGTATTCCCTTTGGCACATTGGTGAATGGTTGGTACATCAACGCTCACTGATTGAGATTCGAAACTAATGTGAATTTGATTCTGATTAAAAGCTAAATTAAATTCGGGTTTTCTTGCAACTGTAATCCCTGTGTAATGAACCATTCCTGTGTGATGTGAGACTTTGATAGCATCTGCTTGTATGCTGCTGCAATCTAATGAAGTTGAGGTAATGCTGGATGCTTTGATATCACCTCTGCATAGCTCTGAATGCAAAGAGTCAGTTTGCACTTTTGAGTGAAACAGTGTTCCATGTGAATCACATGATTGGTGTGTTGTAGTGAGGTGCATGTCAGTGTTACCAACTGATAAGATGCTCTTGTTAAATGTGCATGTGATTTGTTCATCAGCCCATTCCAAATGGTTGTTGGTGCATGTGAGAGTTCCATGTGATGGTGGAAGTATTGTTTCACCACAAAGCTGAAGGCGGTGTGTCATGAGCTTTTTTGTATGAAGAGATGCTAGGTTCACAATTTCCGAATTTATGTTATTTGTTGTGCATGATGTGATGCATTTTAGTGTGTTTATGTGTGATGATTGGGATTGTATTTGAGTTGCTTTAAGAATATTGGTGTGTGCAGTTTTTGCATGCAGTTCTTGTGAGGTAAATATTTTTGTGTGAACTTTTGCGGATATGATGGCTTCAGAATGGAGAGTTTTTGTTTGGAGCCTGCTGGATATCATTGAATTGCAGTTAAGCTTTGGGGTGTGCAGCTGTGTTCCATTGATGAGAACACAACAGACAATGCCATTTATATGAAGAGAAGATGTTACATGTGTGCTGGGTGTATGGAGCTCTGCGGATGTAACTTTTTCAGATGAGACATTTTTGAAGTGGGTGGTTGAATCACTGTGAATTTGATTCTGCATTAGAGGAACTTCAAGTATGGAATTTTCATTAAGGTGCAGTTTTAAACATTTGTTTTTGTATGTGCCTTTGAGTGCAGTCCCTGTCATTATTTGTGAACTTGTGACAATTGGCATTTATGATGCACAGATCAGATTTTGTTTTTGTAAACTTTCTTGCTGGGGGCAAGCCGGGGGCAAGCCGGGGGCAAGCCGGGGGCAAGCCGGGGGCAAGACGGGGGCAAGTCAGGGGCACGCGCGGGGCAAGTCAGGGGCACACATGGAGCAAGCCAGGGGCACACGTGGGGCACACGTGGGGCAAGCTGTGAGGAAGCCCTACAAAAGGGGATGCCTTACTATTCACACATGCCCACTGTCCCCTGCGCGTGTACTTATTGGGTGAGGGGCAGCTCACCTAAGATTGAGAGGAAAGGGATCAAGAGGTTGGTCACCTCCTCTAAGATTGACAAGCAAAGGATTAAGGAGAGGGGAAGTTGGTCAGATAGCATGTCAGTGCTTCATGTATTATGAAACACTAAGCAACATAGTCAGCCTATTCCGATGCCTTGAAGCGCTTAATGGGTTGGTCGGAACAGTCAGTCTCCACAGGACTGGTCACAGCAGCTGCAGGAAATATATGCTTATTTCCACGTGGCTTCTTGTCAGTGACCCAAGTCATCTCGCTCTTGCGATCCCTGATCAGGCTTTTTGCGTCACTGTACAGTCTGAAGCAACCACTGCCCAAGGAAGTTTCAAGCAGGTTGAGTGCTGTCTTGGGGCCAGTGTCCTTGAGACGCTGTTCCTTGTGTGTGGCAGGGCCTGCTGTGATCACTGCCAGCTGATCTTTGCACATGGTATTGAAGGTTTGCAAGAATGATGACATAGCGTCGCCGAAGATCGCATCGTTGCTGAATCTAGTGACGATGTGCAAGAAAACAGTGATGGACGGGCTGCTGAACTCATTGCTGAGCTTGCTTTGAATTGCGTCAATGTGCTTCATGATCATTGTCTGGTGCGCAACAACGTGATCGACGACTTCAGCAGCTGTGCTGCATGTGCTCAGGTCGAGTTGGTCGGCAAAAAGGACCGAGTCTTGATGATCTTTACCCATACGGTACTGACTCATCTCTTTGCGAATGTATTCACATACAGCACCAACACTCGCCATCGAGGTTTCCATCAGAGGTTTCCAAGCAATTCCACACCAATTGCTTCTTTTGGTGGTGGTTGTCGATGAAAACGCAATCGCATTGTTGGTGTCTTCCTTTTGCTCAATCTGTGGAGGGTCGTTATTGAAGCTGACATTGCATACTGTGCCGATGGCTTCAAGTTGGACCTCATCACCGTTCCTCCTCAATATGCACATCACGAATGGAGCATTGAGATTGGCGACGATTTTGGATGGACCAGGGGAGCGGTCGATCACGATTGCCGCAGCCGCCCTGATCTGTGCACCTTTCTCGTCAAAAGCGCAATCAAATCCGACTAATACTTCCCCGATCTCTTGTTCCTGTCCATCGTATTCGACCGGCATTGTGAGACCGCAATGTCGAGCCACATTTTTGATCGATGCAATGGAACCGACACGCATCCTCGGGAATACAAAATCGACAGGTTTTGCGATTGTCGCGTCCATCCTTTGCCACATTTCTTCTTCGTCCATATAGCAGGCGACGTCAATCGCTTCTTCGATGTCAGCCGGTGTCACATGCTTGTCGGCAAACTGGTCTTGCTTAGCACCTTTCTGCGATTGACCTCCTCTCGGAGGTGAGATTATCACGGTCATGTATTCGAGCTCGTTGCCCTCTTTATCAATCCCACAGACATGTCTGAGGCTCAACACACAACAGTTGCGTTCAAAAAAGTACTGCGTCGGCCGATCTTCCTCTGTCATGAAGAGTCCCTCCTTCGGGTCGGAGCCATCGAGTCCATAAAATACTTTCGGGGATGTCAGGCTTGGATCGAACGTTCGTCGAAACTTCAAGAAGGCTTCCTTCAAAGCAACAAAGATAGCTTTTGCGTCACACTTTCCTGTAAACGGAAACAGGTCTTTCAGACCGCAAGCATCTTCAACAGCTTGATTGACCTCTTCCCATGATGCAGGTATCTGCCAAAGCTCTGCATTCAGAGCTTCGAGATCTGTTTTGGCTTCGTTGGTCAGCTTTGAGCCTTGTCGCAAGAATAAGCCGAGCGTGCCATCAAATGGAACATTTTTATGTGGCGCCAAGATATCCCATTTGAAAGCCACGCTCGAACCACTGCTTGCTAGGTGAATCACGCTGTCAACTGCAGACGATGGCATGAACTGATTCTTGCCGACATCCTGTTTACAGTTGTGGCGCCACATTGCTTTTGTCAGGCTGTAATGTGCGATGTCCTGCACAAACTCGTCGACCAGTGTGAATCGAACCTTGTCTCTGTCCCGAAAGGTATTGAGGCTTGGGCACAACTGAACTGCAAGCAACACATGAATACAAGTGAGTGTACATATTAGAAGAGGACATGTCCAGGTATACATGAACATAGGCACATACTTTTTGCAGGTGAGATCACGAAAGTTCGGGTTACATCGTCGTTCGCGCATACAACACTGAGTGTATCTCCGTTCTTGGAAATGATGCCTGTGAGGGTTTCTGTGTGCTTCGTCCAGATTTGCATAGCATCGGCGACATCCTTGTTCGTGATGTTGCCTTTCGCATTCGGTACGACTGTATCCTTACCTTGATCTGGCGCCACCTGCGTCACACAAAGACCATGGCAATCACTAGGTCTAGCGAAAGTGTATTCCAAGACTTTGAGACAAGTAGCCGTGAACGGCGACGCGGCGGGTGTAATACCTGAGCGTCTCCCGAGCAGACATTGACGCGAAGCCCTGTCCGGGTTTGGATGTTCGTGGTACTGTCGGCTTCGATCCATTTTCGGTCAAAGGTGTCGTATGTGAAGATTTGTACACTTTGATTCGATGCGAGATTAAGGCGAGAGCAGATGCCCCTCCGCAACTCATCGAATGACGCTGCTTGGAGGTCCACTTCGAGGTCCACTGGGGTTTCGCCTACGTCGTTGCCAGCGCCTGTCGAGACAGCCTTGTGCGTGACCTCGAGCTTCAGAAGGTAACGAGGCATCGCTCCGAGATCGCCAACCTTCGAAGCGCGATGGTCGGTCCCAACCGAAAAGGAAAAATATCCTCCAAACAGTTTTGCCCTGGCGGGCCTATGAGATGTTTTTTTTGCCCCATTTGTTGCATTCATCAATGTCCTCGGCGTGCGGCACTGTGACATGCGATGTGCCACCATTCGTAGCTCGCGACGGTGATAAACATGTCTTCGGTCGATGTGTGCTATCTTCGGCTCTCATGTGTGCTATCTTCGGCTCCATCTTCGTCGATGAAGCGCGCAAATGCATAGACCCCTGCCGACGCGAGGAGCTCAATGTTACTCTGAGATATATTCAAGAAATTGCCCCTAACGCCGTGCAAGTCTGCAGGACATTCAGGTTCTATGTCAACTCCACTATCGCCTGCATTCGACGCATCGCGCAGGCCCTTGCGTGTAGCAGTGCGCCTGTCCTTGTACAGCACTACGACATATGCCCCTCGCGTAGGCCATGCAGGAGGGTCGCGGGGGGTGATCATTATCCGGATTGGTTCAACAGAATGGTGGTACATTCTCTAGCGCAATTCTTCACACGGAGGAAGCTTAAGGAGCTTATGAGTTTCGTCATCACCGCTTATTCGACCCCGGACCGTATGTTTAATTTCAAAACTCCCTTCACCGAGATGATGCACCAGCTGTATCTGGTCGCCGTAATTGCCGCGATGCTTTGGGTCGATGCCTTCCGCAAAAATGAGATACCTGCTAATGACAATCCATTCGGTCCCAACGTCGACCTGATCATGGACATTTCTGCAATATTCAAGCAAGTGAAAGAGTACGTCGACTACACAATGTTCGGTATGTACAAGTGCAAAGATGCTTTCAAGAAGCGTCCTGATTTTGCTTTTTGGGAATCGCATCTCAACTCAGGCGAGCGAACGGAGCTTTGTCGAGTATCGTTCATCGACACAATCGAGTGTGTACGCGCGGCGTCTGCACAAGTCGAAGTACTCTATTACATACTTGAAAAAGCCCAAGACCATCGAGTATGGGATTGGACATCCTATCACATCGTTTTCGCCAAGTTTCTAGAATTGTCGGAGGATCAGGCGGCTGCTCAACATGCATTGCAGAATGAGCCAGACCGCGACAAAGCTGCCCGCATAGTTGGTACCAATGCCATCGCACACTCGTACGCTTGTCCGTTATGTGCACCGACCGGCTCATTCTACTGTGATGAGTGCAACCACTGTCATCCGCCTGAAGACAAGTCGCTGTCCACTATGTGCAGACATTGCACAGGGAAGCCCAAGTACATTGCCCCCTCTGCCCTTTCTTGTTTGTTCACATTGATGTCACTCCTTCCCTGCTTGATGTCCCATGTGCTCTGATTGTGCAGATGCCCATACACACACGGGCGTCGAGGTCCGCCGTTGACTCCGCCAGGATGCTGATCCCAATGCTGCGAATTCCTTTGAAAAACTGTTAATGTACACTAGCCTTTATCTTGGGGCCAAGCCAGGGCCAAGCCGGGGCCAAGCTGGGGGCACACTCGGGCCAGACCGGGGCCAAGTCAGGGGCAAGCCAGGGGCAAGCCGGGGGCACACACGGGCCAAGCCGGGGGGAGGGCGTACGTAAATTGGAAACAATGAATTTATGTTAAGTGATGTAAATGGCAGATGTTACTACTCATGGGGATGCTACATTTGACACCCAGGGTGTGTGTCAAGTTGGCTTTGAGCCTGGTGCAGACAACTTTTTGATTGTAGTAGAGCAGGTTCTTATGCCAACCAAAAAGCTAACAATTGTTCAGGAAAAACAATCTCAGCTTGTTTCAGCGTACTGGAAAGGTGACTATGTTGCAACAAGTATGGTTTTGTATACAAATAATGACACATATTCAAGCACACGTGCACATGGAGTGGACTTGAATTATGAAATTGTGAATGGTGGGGTAACATATGCTGCTGAATCATTAGTTGCAGTCGAGTTTGTGTTTCCTGATGTGTTTACTCCTGCAGAGATTACTAGTTTTGAACTGCATAGAGCAAGAACAGAGTGGGGTGAATCAACAATTCTGACTGTGAGCTCACCATATGTTCTTATGCCACCTGCCAGAGGCACAACTGGCTCAATGCCTCTCAAGTCAGTTATGACACGCAGTCAAACAGGGCTAATTGATTTTAAGATAAGTAACATTGCAGAAGGGGTGGGTCTTGTGGCATGGGCCAATGGATATGAGCTGCAGTTTGGTTCTAATCGAACAGTTGATCTTTATGGTCCATTGTCACTGACAACTGGGCCAGATTCAAGTGTTTCCAGGTATGTTTTCACTGATGGAGGAAACGATGCAGTTGACGCATTTGGAACATGTACATGTACTAACTACATTGTTGATTTTCAGTATACAAACAGTACGGATTCTCAATTAATTTCTACTTCGTCAGGTTTGAATTTGACTTCATATGACTACCCAAATTATTTTGGCGACTCAGTTTCGATCAGTGTTTATAATGTTAGCAACTTCAGGTACTATGACTTGTGGAACAGTGACCCCAAAGTAGGTTTTTGGGGGCACTTTGGTGCAGTTGGTGGACAAAAAATCACAGTGAGTGGCCTTTCAAGTGATGGAGAATATGAATACAAGCTGAGATTTGCGTACAAGGAATACAATACAACATGGAAGGAGGCTGAGGATGCCAATTGGACAACAGTTTCTAGTGTGAACAAAGAGTTTCATGTAGATGTGTTTGTACAGAATGGATTCGCATGGGCTGATTCAACCCCCAACTTTTCGAAGCTCATTTTTAGATTAAAAGGTGCTACAGTTGTTGCACCTGAAGATAACATTCGAATTCAGAGCCATGCAGATGTGAGGTCGCATATGGATGGTGCGTCCACACTTAGCACCACATGGGATACAGTGGAAGATGGCAGGGGTGTGGCACTAGGAGAAGCCACTGCAACAACATGGGAGGACCATTGGCTCATCTGGCGTGAGAAGGGCCCTCGTAAGACATTGGAGTCACTGAAGTACTATGAGACCTCAAGTTCAAATTCAATGTCAGGAATAGTGCAGCTGTGGGGCACTAACTCAATCACAGCAGACTTAAGGCCAACTCAAGAGCGTGGGTGGACCTCAGTTGGGTATTTTGAAATTGGACAGTTGGCGGAGGATACTCGTGGTGCAAAGGTTGCAAGGCAGTTTCAGTATGCAGGTGCAGGAATACGCACAGTTGATGAATCATTTACAACTCACATATACCAGCCACACATTGGATGGCATGATGACAGTGAATGGGTCCTTATGAATGATGGGACTGCAGCTTCACCTGTATCAACAGATGCATTTGGAATATGGGGCATCACAGCAGTTCACTTGTGGACAGGATCAAGCAGTTCAGCTCGATTTGGAAGAATTAGTGTTAATGATGATGTAGATGTAAGTCTTGCAGATGCAGAGACAACACGCCTTGTTGGGGGGTTGGATTCAATTGTGATTCCATCTAGTGGCACCTACAAGCTACTGTCAGGTGTTACACAAACAGATAGCTCAAGTGTGTATCGTCTTGGTTGGACATATCAGAGCAGCAACACAACATTTTCTCTTTACCTTAATGAGTCTCTTGAAGCACATGTTATCAGCAACATCACAATGGGGTCAGTTGTGGCATTAGGGAGGCGGTACATGAATCGCCACAATATGTCACATGCCACAAGTGCACAGGGTATGTTTCGTAACATATATTTCTTCAATGCTGCCAAAACATCCACGCAACTTAGCAGGTCATCACTGGGATCACAGTCTGCTGTGTTTGGGTGGTCATGCTTTTCTGCCCTTCCTGAGATATCTGATTATAATCCCAAGGTTGGAACTGGACCAGGCGAAAGATGGGTTCTTGCATTGGACCCAAGCACATTCACAATGACAACATTAGTGACATCAATGATGACAGCTGGGGGGCCAGTGTTTATGACCTGGACAAACTCAATGAACCTAGTATCATACACATTCAGTGCGTCAGTGACAGTTGATGGCCGTGCACCAACAAATGTCAGCTGTGCTGTTGATGGGACAACTGTCACTGCACATGTATATGCCACATATGATGGATTGCAATCAGGTGCTGCTGTTGTGAGTGGTGATATTGTGGTAACCTTATCAGGTAGTCGATTTGGTGAAACCTATACATTTCCACAAGTGACAAGGTCAGCCAGTACTATTGTCACAATACCAACACAAGTGAACACATTTGTTACGAGTGCAACTAATAATCTTCCTGCAGGGTTCCGTGCAGTTGTAGGTGAGCCAGTTGAAGTTGTCATGAATATGCATGCATCAGGTGGTAGTGGTGGTGAGTTGTGGACTGATGTGGTTGAAGAGATGGTGAAAAATGTGACTTGTACAACTGATCCTTCAGTACCGAATCAGACTGTGCTCTGGACAAATTCAAGTCCTGGTGGTCTTACAGTCGACTATGCATCACAGACTGTGCACTTCCAGTACACTGCAGCAACCAAGTATACCAAGACATTTTTCATAACAATTCTTGGCCCCGACGGGTTTGAGAGACAGATGCAAGTGCCATCACCAATACAAGGGAGTGAGATACTGGAGTTCCCTACTGTGCTACAACCCGTGCAGATGAGCCCTGACCTGGTTGCTACAGGGCAACATGTAACAATAACATCGACATTAAGTGCATTTAACGAGCATATCAGTGCACTTGACCCTGTCATCACTCCCTCAGGGTATGCATCATTCACACCAACTGCTTCAACATCGACATCACCTGAAAGCACTCTTTATACGTACACCTTCACAGTCAATTATGATGTTGATCATATGGGAACCTTTGAGCTTCGATATGGTAATGTTGCCCGGGCATACACATGGGCTAGCAACACAGTTCTTACTGCAGGAGCACATATATACGGTATTCCACAAACAATTTACTTTGAGAGTGGTATTATTCTTGAAAAGAATTTAGCAATGACTCTTCTTTTGACGTTGAGTGATGGGGATGGGCTTGGAGATGGGCTTGCGGGTGTGAGTGTGACGAATGTGTATGTGAGTCTTGATGGTGTAGCAAGTCCTGGTACTGATTTTATTGGGTCATGTACAATAGACACAGTAGCAAACACCATCACTGTGCCAAATGTTAGTGTCACTGAGTTTGTAGATATACCCATAACAGTAGAGATTCAAGTTGGGTCAGTTACGGCCAATGTTGTGGCAACTGTTGCAATGTCACAAGTGGACAGTGGGGTCATTCCACCGTACCCACTGTTCTATCTGAAAAATCAGACAAATGCACCCAATTATCATGCATGGAGTTCGTCGTATGGATATTCTGGTCATGGTGGTGGTGATGTTAATGAGTTTGCACCTGATTCAGCGAAAATCTACCCAGTTACAGTGAATGCAATTCAGAATACACCAATTGAGACTCGCACACCACAGCTTTACAGTGACTTCTTGACAATGTATGCAGATGACATCCGTGCACCAGGTGCACCAAATGGCCATGGTTGGAATGTTCTGGGGTACATTGGTTCAACACAGAAAGATATGCTGGCAACAATGGGGTCAACAAACAAACATACAAATGTTGAATTTTTCAGTTGGGGTGACAGGACATTTGTGAACCAGAGTTCCAAAGGCTGGAATATTCATGGTTTTGGTGCAGATCCGAATGGTGGCGTTTGGTGGGCAAACCGAATGCCAGACTCTGATGGGGTCAAACTATCAGGGTTGCTGTTTGACTTTAGCGACACAGAAGTTGGGTACCTTGAAGTGTGTGAGCTTGAGGTTATGTGCAAAGGACAGCCAGCATGGGGTTGGAATTCATTCAGACCACACTGGTTCCCATACGCTGTCATATATGCACTAGATGATGACGGTATAATTCGGGCACAGGATATAACACAGGGATCGAATCGATGGAATAATGGATGGTCAGCAGGACATAATCAGAGTGGTGTAGTAAAAGCAGGAAGTGTTTATGAGAGAGCCATTGCCACACGTCATATCTATGGAGGTGATAAAACGTACTGGTGTGGACACCAGGGGAACAGTGGCAACACAAGCATAGCCAATATGCAGAATGGAAGTTCAGGTGATATGTGGGAATGGAAGCGAATTCTCAAAAGCAATGGCAATGATGAGCTTACCAAAGTTGTTGCA
>Ga0099797_100578_pt1 | contig 23388 bp, 20 predicted proteins | sample Uncmet_Sort48C_1_FD_89871 | JGI IMG/M metagenome (GOLD analysis project Ga0099797, IMG submission 89871) | Marine eukaryotic communities from CALCOFI LINE 67, Pacific Ocean - C012_Sort48C_1 | ecosystem: Environmental > Aquatic > Marine > Oceanic | place: Pacific Ocean: Monterey Bay | collected...
GTCGGAAATACATGGAGGATAGATTGACCGCACGGCGCGTTTTCATTGACCGCCCTTCGAAAAACGCCCGCTCTTCGAAAAAGGTTTCCAACCCTGAATCTCCCCCTGCTGATTCAGAGCAGGCGTCCGACCCTGATTCAACAAGAGAATCCCCCGGAGAAGGCGTTTCGTATCCGCCTTTTTCTTCCAAAGAAGAAGAAGGGGTTTTATTCGCCATTTTCGACGGCCATTACGGCGCGGAAGCCGCCAGCATCGCCAATAAAAATTTGCCAGTCATATTCCACGACGTCGTGGCAGAAATTCCCGATAAAAAAGACGCAAAAGAACTGTTCACGCCCCTGTTCCGAAAGCTGGAAGCAAAGCTCCAGCACGCGCAGAAAGAAGAGGGGCCCGGAACCACGGCCACGGTGGCAGTGGTTTTTCCAGAAAGAAAATCAGTGACTACTAAGCATGATGGTTCTTATTCGGGTCCAGATAGCAATTCTGAGCATGATGATCAGAAAACATCATCATCATCATCATCTACTACTACCCATCCTCCTAGTTTATTTTTGCTGAAGTTGTTGATCGGGCACTTGGGGGATTGTCAGATCGTTGTCGGGAAAAGAATTTTCAAAAACGAAAAAAATTTCGTGGTGGGCACGCAAGTGGAGATTTTACCGCGTCTGGGCCTGGGCGTGATCGAGGAGATCCGCTCGGCCGGGAGGCGCAGCCGCTACTTGGTGGCGCAGGAGGAAGCCAGCGGCCGTACAGTGAAGGTGTTCCGCAAATCGAGCCTGCAGCCGCGCACCTTCTGGAGAGCCGAAGTTTTAACGAACGCGCACAGCCCGCTCAGCGAGAAGGAACGAATCGAGGCTATAGCCGGAGGCTTCGTGCAAGTTTCACCGAATAATGCGAACCTTTCGCGTGTGCAGGGGAAGCTAGCCGTGGCCCGCTCCTTGGGCCGACTCGACAAAGATCTCAAAAAGTTTCCTTCATATGTTTTTTCTGAAAATTTTTTTTATACGCATCTATAGGAATACATTGTTTGTGTCAACAACCAGCAGTGTATATTCAATTTGGAGTATCTAAATCTATCGAGTCATGAGTCATCATCATGGATGGTATCAATAGAACATAGGCTATCATTAGCTACATAGTGTGCGGTTTTTATCATCATAGTATTTCTTAAGCAGCCTTTTCTTCCATCTATCCAATGAACCAATATTAAATCATCCAAAAAAAAAAATCATCCATGTAAGATTATAACGAGGTACGTCTCAACGGAGCCGGAAATCTCGCAGCTTACGCTGGATCCCACGGGGGAAGATGACTTTCTGATCCTGGCGTCGGACGGGCTGTTCGCGGCGTTGACGCCGCAGGAGGCGGTGGAAATCGCGGCGGCCAGTCTGCGCGTCAGTGCAACCTCAAAAGACCTGCACCACACCGCGGTGCTGTTGGTCGAGACAGCCTTGGAGCGGGGGTCCACGGATAACATCTCGGTCCTGGTGGTGAAGCTCGGCGGATAATTAATTTCTTCTGAATTAATATTAGATTCTGTGTGGAAAGATTGGTATCATTAGAAACCGTAAATAATAAGGAAGACGAATAGGGGAAGCCGAACTTTCGTAATTATAATATACGGTCGGTCGGTCGAAAGAAAGTGTTCGTGCATTTTTCATTTGAAATGATAGAACTCATTTCATTTGGAGCTCGTATATAGCCTGCCTCGGTTCTCCTCGCAACAAGATACTGAATAGGTCCCTGAAGATGAATCTGACGATAGCTTTGGTCCATAGTATTTGCTGAACTACACTGTTCCTGTCGATGAATTGATCACTAGACCGTCTGCGTTCTTGCCGTAAATTGTTTTTTCCCGAAGAGAAAAATGAAGCTGCGTTGCGCAAGAGAGGTTTGTTTTCGACGCGGCCAGGGGGGCTATCTAAGCCCGCCGTACCGTCCTTCCGTTTCGGAGCGTTCTAGGGCAGTTCTTTCCAGCAGCAGCAGCTGCAGCAGCAGTGCCTGTAGCTCTACGTCCATTCATATTTTGAGTGCGCGGCGTCAGTTCTTCTTTCGTAATAATGACGTGGGTCCCCGAATTCTCAGTCGCGGTTTATCAAGTACCAATAGTTCGGCGCTCCATTGTACAATCCCGGATCGCGTGCAAGCAGCATCATCAAGCACCACAACGGGCGCCACGACGGGGTCGGACGCGCAGCACAAAGAGCATGTGCGGAAACTGGTCGGAAGCTTCGACGCGTCGGTGGGCGCGGAGTCCGCTTTCACGGCGCCCTCGAGCTGGTACCGCGACCCGGACTTTTTTGCTGTGGAGAAGAACGCGGTCTTCGGGAACAACTGGCTGCACGTGGGCCGCTTGGACCAGCTGGCAGCGGGAGAGGGGGCGTTTTTCACGGGGGAAATCCTCGGGCAGCCCTTCATCGTCACGAAGACAGAGGAGGTTCCTGAGAAAAAATCTGGAATTATGCTATTTATGCTTAGTAGAAAGGAAATATTCTTAGACAGTGTAACGTATGTTTTTTCGAATACATGAGACTGCCTGAATAATATGAAAAGGAAGCGCCGTCCTAACTTAAAAAAAGTCAATAAGAAGAAAGGGCACGCTGCACGCCATGTATAACGTTTGCGCGCACCACGCCGCCATCGTCGAGGACGCAACGGCCGGTGTGAAGAAGGTCTTCAAATGCCCCTACCACGGCTGGTGCTACCGGAACGACGGCCGCCTGATCCGGTCGGTGAAACTGCAGGGCATCAAGAATTTCAAGGCTAAACAGCACGGACTGAAGAAAATCCAGGTTTATTACGCAGCTCCTGGATTTAAAAAAGGTGATTCATAATGTGATTTTTTTAGTAGAACATTCCGTTTTGAAGATTTCATCTCTGCGCATGTTTAGTATTTAAGAAAAGCTATGGCAGGCGTGGAATTTCATTTTGCTCCTCCTTGTTTTGCTATGCTCTGTATCTCACAACCTTGTCATTGTCCTTGTTATTATCCTGTGTTGAAACATTAACCAGGTCGATACCCTGGGCCCGTTCGTGTTTCTCAATTTTTCCGAAACTCCAGCGTCGCCCGTGAAGGAAGTGCTGGGCGAGGCGGTGTTGGAGCCATTGGAACAGTATGGGCGGCTGGACAAATTAGAGTTTGTGAAACGCATCGAGTACGATGTGGAGAGCAACTGGAAGGTCATTTTTTCTTGTTTTCAATCGTTCAGGCGATATTTACGTATAATATGATTGATTATGATTTGTGTACTATAAGAAATAAAATCTCGATTTTCTTGGTATGTTTCGCTATTAGAAGTATAATGTGAGCCCATGTAGGATCGTCTTCGAAAAATCGCCGGCAGCAGTATTATGAACTGGTAGGGAAAAGGCCAGCAACAGTATACAAAGAATGAACTTACGATGATTATTTCACTGGTAAAACTATACGTTCACTAAACTAAATCAAAGGTGTTCTGTGACAACTATCTCGACGGTGGCTACCACGTGCCGGTCGCGCACCCCGATTTGGCGGGCGGCCTGGATGAAGACGCGTACGAAGTGAAGGCCGTGAAAAACGGGACCCTGCAAGCCGTGCCGGCTCAGGGCGGCAGCCGTCTGGGCGGGAGTGCTACCTACGGTATTCTTCTTTGTCACAAGAACTAGAAAAATTGGTTTCGTTTTGCTTTTTTGTGATAGTAACGTTGATGGTGTCGTTTTTCTTTTTTGCGTAGGCGATGATGGTAATAGATTGTTGCCATAGTTAGATATAAATGATAATACTGTCCTTGTTGAGAATGAATACTTCTTGAATTTTATGTGCCGTTGAGCAAGTCCGGAGAAAGCGGCAGGTTTCGCGTACCCTAACTTCATGGAAAAACAGGTTTCGCGTACCCTAATTTTATGGTGAACCGGTACGGGCCCTGGCTCGACACTAATACTTGCATCCCCACGGGCCAGTTCTCGTGTCGAGTCATCTTCGACTACTATTTGGATAAGGAAGCGGTGCAAGAAGACGTAGACGGGACCAGCGCCGGGAAAAAGAAGAACTCTAGTATAGACATCGACAGCTACGTCAAGGAGAGCCTGGTGGCGAGCGATAAGGTACAGTATACTATTTGATTATTGTTGTATGCAGTTGATGAATAGTCAAGTACTACCAGTCTAATTTATGATTTATTCTCTACAGGACGGCTTTTTCATATTATACGGTTGATACAGGGTGTGACGCACCGGCAAGCCGGTGCGGGGCTTCGTTAGTTGTTAATTTTGAAGCTAGAATTCTTTAGTTGTGAAACTTTGTAAAGTCACATGATTCGGTATCGCACAAGGATGCGCATGAAACCTATGTTCGCGGCAGGTCCTGCCGCACGCGAACTTTCAGATTTGCCGAAGGAATTTGTCTAGGGGCCCGTCCAAGAATGAAAACATTTCAGGATTTCCGACATGGTCCGCCAAGATTCTCCCCCCCCTACATTTCAGGATGAATTTTTTTTCAAAAAAAGGCGGCCTAAATTAATACACCTAAAAAAATTTTCGGGGCGCGCAACGCGCGCGCTGATTCTTACTTGCAATGACACGTGATGTTCGTGTGCAGCGGGCGTGTCATGTTCGCCATCAGCCCCGTACAGCCGTGTAGGAGCCAGCGCCGGCAATGGAAGACGACGTCGAAGCATTAAGTTGGCGTAAGTTCTCGAAAACTCAAAAGTTTCTCGGCGCGCTTCAAAAAACCCTTGATTTAACGCTTCGCCTTTCCGCTGATATCCAGACCTTAACCCTTAGCCCTTTTTTTTTGAATAAAATCGCAGTTTAAAAAAAAAATCAGTTTTCTTGAAAAAGAAAAATAGCTGAACAACGGGCGGAGTGAAGGGCGGAAAAGCGAGCGAGATATTGGGCGGTGTATCAAGCGGGATAATAGGTTAGGTAAGAGGCATAACAAAGAGCGGAATAGGAGGAGGGGGCGGAATAGGAGGCGGAATAGCAGGCGGAATAGGAGGCGGAATAGGAGGAGGATTTAGTGGCGGAACAGGGGGAGGGGAATAGGAGGATAATTTAGAGGCGGAGCAGGTGGCGGTGTCGGAAGCGAATCACGGGGCTGAAGATTACACTGCTCGAAAACACTTTGTAAACTCTAGTTACAAAATTCTGCTTTTGTTTTCGCTTTTGCGCACGCCCGCGCGTTTACTTTTGTTTTCATTTTCGCACGCGCTTTTGTTTTCCTTTTGTGTCCTCGTTCTGTTCCCTTTTCTCTTAAAATCGAAATCTTGTCTTCATTCAACGTCATCTTTAAAGAACATACATCTCTAAAGAAGAGTTGTTTAAAGAACGGGTGTTTAAAGAGAACTCTTAAAGAAGAGTTCTTTAAACAAAATTGGACATCGACCTTTAAAGTGAAAGTTACAAACGACAACTTCTTTAAAGCGTTTGCTTGAAGAAAGCGTTTTTAAACAAATATCTTTAAAGAGATGTGTCTAAAGAAATATCTTTAAAGAAAAACGCTTAAACAAAATCCAGCGAAGTGTGTATGTAATTAAGTTTTCTTTATTCATTGTATGACCTCCATTGTATTTATGTGCTATTGACCCGCCGAGCCAGTTCAACTTTGGCGGAACTGAAGCTTGAATCCTGAATCAATTTCATATCAAATATTTACATAAAGGTCCAGCGCGAGGACGAATACTTGTGCAGATCCGTGCAGAAGGGTTTGAACAGTGGCGGATACGACGTGGGCCGGTACGTTCCCGCGGTGGAGCACGGGATGCACGCGTTCCACGTCAAACTGCATCAGGACATGACGAAAGGGCTCGGATCGTAATATTAGGAAAAATGGCGCAAGAGCTGTTAGGATTAGAATTTGAGAAAATGCTTTTTTGTACTAGACTGCAAGGAGAGCTTATGATAGGAAATCGAAAGAAGGAAGAGGCTGTAGACGCTTTACATATTTGCTAACATGCGCAAAAATGCCGAGAAAGTGATGCAGACGCTGTAATATGAAGCAGTTTGTTTCAGTCTGACTTAATCAGAAGTCCGCATCAAGAAGCTTGAAAAAAATACCGCGTGGGGTGCATTTGTATTAATTATCTCGCAATTCGATTTTTCTCTGGGGAAAGACGTCTGGGGAAAAAGACGGTTTTTGAGAATATATTAGTAATTGCATAGTGCACGTTTTGATAGTCTCGCACGCCAAATCATTTGGCGTGGCAAACGTGAAAGCGGCGAACATTTTGGCGGGTGTTGTTCTTCTCTCCATGGCTATCGCATTTCCAATACGAAGTATTCGTATGTAAAGCATTGTCACCGTCACAGTGATTGTTTCACAGTGATTGTATCTTCTGCGACGACATGATATCATTTGTCAATCATAGTCTTCGTGTGGCTTTTTGTTTCGAAAAGCATTTTTTTCGAAAAGTTGTGGGAAGGGATCCAGGCGCTGGGAGGCGGAGGTGGCCGAATCGGCGCCGGTCTCCAATAAAGCTAATTAACGCGAATCGGTTCGGCCACATATTTATCTATCATAGAATGCAACTCCGCTCGAACGTTTGCTTTGTCGGCTTGCTTGAAATTGAGTTTGCACCAACGTGGATGTGCTCTCGGCTTGTGATCTGGCAGTAAGCTCCAATTATCGGTGGGGAAATCGCCGCAGTATGTGTTTGCTCGCTCAAGGGAGTGTAATAACTAATAATATTGAAATGATCATTTATTGCGAACCTCGTAATACAATAACGGAAATGGCTGGCAAGTGAAGGAAAAAAAAGGATAGTGCACAGCGGCCCTCTATGATAATAGACAAAGTTGAACAGACCAACAGCATGGCAGTAAACACTCGCAGTCCATGATATACGTTCCGTATATCTGAAAAGGTTCCGAAATAGTAAAGGTTCCGAAATAGGTTCTGGCGAGAAAAATGGGAGACGGAAAGGCAAACATCGAACGGGTCAGAGAGCCGTGCGCAATGCGCGAACAACACCCGCTGCACGGGGAACACTGGCGGGAGATGGCGCGCGTGAGTTCGCGCACGGGGCAGGGGAGACCGTGCCCAATTTAGCTGGAACATCGGGCTCAAGACAGGGTGCGCGCAGAAAGCCCCAACACATTGTCCCGTGGAGAGGTGAATGGGCGGCGACCTCACAAAACGAATGTAAGGAAAGCCTGCGGGGCCCGCGCTGCGGGACCCGCCACATATTCTTGGCGCGCCACGCGCTCTGAAGGGGCGTTGGCGCCCGCAGACTAAACAGGAAGAAATCCAAACAATGTACGGAGAACCTGCGGGGCCCGCGCTGCGGGACCCGCCGCGCACTCTTGGGCGCGCCACGCGCCCATGTTCCATTGGCGCCCTGCTCCATTGGCGCGTTGGGCGCGCCAATGGAGCAGGGGTTTTACACTCCTACGCGTAAACGCATCAACAAAACAGCACACCTACGTATACGGTTTACCGCGACGCAACGCCGCACGAATCATAACTAGACATCGGTAACAAGACAGGGGGCGCGCTGGGCGCGCCCCCGCAAGGCTTGTATGATATATTATAACCGCCTTTTGTCCCTGCCGCGTGTCTCGTTTTTGTCTGTGAGTGGTTTCCTGCCAACCATTAACCTCGACGGAGGTTCACAGGACGAGTGGGAGTTGTAACCGCAAGTGCCGCTTATGGTTACACACCCTGGGCACACATGTCGCTCCGTTCTCCTCTTCTTTTTTTCTTGTTTTTCCTGTTCCGGTAGGTTAGGTCTTCAAGGTTGTTACTATTATTATTTCTGCTCTCTCAATTTATTATAATCCGTTCATTTGGTGAGTGCATTTATATGGGTGTGAAGGAGAGAGTGTGCGGTGAGGGGTGATTGAGTTTTTTTCTGCAATTTATTAATCTCTTGGGGTTCCTTACTAGACTAAGAATTTCTATTAGGATTTCAAGATTCCATATGACCGAGAGGAGACCGGAGTCTAAAAGTCCATTTGGGAGTTCTTAGGAGGTAGGAAACTCAGGGTTTCAGAATATCAGAGTACCAATTACCGCCTGAAAGATGCAGCTGACAGGTCATACCGCATAATAATCGCACTAAAGGAAACAAGAACAACAAGTCATAATAACCCTATACAGCCTTAACAATTCAGAAAGCTGTAAGGAAAGCTTTCCTTTTATCACAAATATCAACAGAATTATCAACAACATAATCTCCTTCCTGTGGAAGAGCTAGAATGTCTCCACTCAAACGATGTTCCGTAGTCGTCGTGGGCGGCGTCGTCCTCGAAACGGGCTCGCAAGTTCGGGGACATCGACTGAACGTCGAGTCGGAGGCACGGACCTTCACCAGCCTCGCGAAAGACCTTGAACCCCTTCTGACCCGGCAGGAAGAAAGACACCAGAAGGCACTCCGTGCATTGGAGGAAGAAAACAGGAAGAAGGAAGACACGCTCAGATCTGAGAGAAACGCCGCCTGGCAGGAGAGAGACAAACTGAAGGACGAGAACGACTCGCTGAGATCTGAAGCTGGGCGAATTCGAAGTGAGCACGCGGCTGACACAGAGAAGAACCAAGCGGAGAAACGCGCGAGAAGAACTGCGGAATGGCAGGTCAGTGCATTGCAGGATGAGATAAGGGCATTGCAGGCTGAGAAGAGTGCATTGCAGCGTGACAAGTTTGCATTGCAGCGTGAGAAGAGTGCATTGCAGGATGAGAAGACCGAGCGGGACCGGAGAGGGACTCTCACCGTTCACGATGTCACCGGACATCTTGAACAGCCGCCACCCACTGCGCTGCAGCCGTATATCAAGCAACACGGCCCGCGAGACAGGCTCGGAAGTAAACCTGGGCAATTCGCGAGGGGGTCTCCGGTGAATACAGTTCTAGGGATTATGCAGGATCTGATGGACAGGCGTGGCTCGGGAGGAAAACACCACAACGACACGGAATTCGTGTGGACCTACGACCGCACTTTCTTTGATATTCGCGCCTTCGGCGAACCGGACCACCCTGATAAATGGCTTGCACGCTCGCCGTACGAATTACGTATCACGAACATCTTCCAATTACAAAACCAGGTTCTTCAGAATAAATACATCCGAGCACGGACAGAATTAATAAAGAACAGCACATATAGAATTAATAAAAAACTGCACACAACGCAGTTCTTCCGTGGTCCAGGCTTCAGCAGTGGTTCCTCCAGCTGGTCCGCCCTGAGTATGGCCCTCGGCTCTGAAGTTTTGAGCACTGCCGAGAAGAAGATTTTTGGAGAAGAATTGCGCGACAACGAGGCGATTCTCTTTCACGGCACGAGCCCGCAGGCCTTGGCGGGTATTGCGACGAACGGTTTCGCAGTGTCCAATTCGGGTATGGGCGGCGGCGGGGGCATCTTTCTAGCGGACCTGGCCTCCAAGTCCGATGAGTACTCCCGGCCGCTGAAACGTGATCCGACACCGATACGCGTCTTCGACCGCGCGAAGGTGCGGGACTTAAAGTCTGCCCTGTCCAAGTCGAGAGCAGATGTAGAAGACGAGAAGAAAGCCCTGTACGAAGATCTATGCCCTGCCGGAAGACACCGTCTAGAGTGCACAAATTACCCTGCAATTATCCAGAAGCTAGACGCTGAGATGAAGAGCCGTCTCGAAGACGGGCCACCTCGACGCTACACCGTAGACGTGAGTCCTACGCCTTCTCCCGTCAATGTCTGGACGCCGGTCGTACGCGAAGCAGTCAAGGACGAGATATACGCCCCCTATAATGACCCGCGGGTGCGAGAGCATTTTGGTAGGCCGGCCACGCGGGGGGACGCGCTGGAGGGAAAATTCGTGATGCTCGTCGTCAGGGCCACACTTGAGAACGTCGAAGAGTTGATTGCCGGACGAGATCTCAGTGCTCACACGGGAGACTACATCATTGACGGGGAGAAGAACTCACCCCCAACCTACAAGGAGGTGGTCGTGAAGAATCCTGCACGCGTGCTTCCCCTGTACGCGCTCTTTTACGAGCGAGTGTACCCAAAGGATCGTTTCATTCCGGGTTTTTAGTTACAACAACATGTTGTAGGAAATTGTTCCCTTTATTCTCCAATTGTTCCCTTTATTCTCCCCCTCCAAAGTACGTATTACGAGGTTAGTACCCTCGAACCTCTAAAGTTACGAACCTCTAAACGTGGTTACAGGTAGACACATATATTCACGGTCAAACTAAAGTTCTATAGTATTCCATCCATTTTACCCAATTGTATTAATGATCTCTTTGCAGGAAGCAAATTAATCTGTATTGTAACATCCTACAATAGCCTCTGAAGGCAGTGTGAGTGCTACTATGCGTTTTTTGTGAACTCAATTTTTTTTTAGGTCGTATAGCCAGTTTTGGGAGGATGGGAGGCCTAGTGTTCATGCCCGGTCTCTCCATGTTGCATGTATCTATTGCAGAGAGGGTTTGTGATTTCCCGGCATTGCCCCCGAAACACACTATAAAAAGCGGCAGAGAGTGTCTATAATTTTCCTGCGTTGTGTTTGTCCTTGGGTTTTATTACGATTGTTATATCAGTTCCACAAAAAAAACTCACAAGGATTTACACAATATTCATCGATCATTATCTTCAAAAAATATTCACCACAAACAAAAGAAATAAGAGTCGTATTCTATTCACAATGCAGTATGTTATAATTACATGTAGATTTTGCAGGTAAAGTTCTGCATCATATTCCCTCAGTTTTTCCCCTCAACACGGACCTCAATCTGGTCACCGAGTGTCTCATAGTATCAAATTGATAATCAAAGATGTTTTCACACTACTACAGTCTACCAGTAAAGATTAATACATATCCGGAACCCGTCGGTTTGTAAACAAAAAAGATTCACCCTCATCATTTTCTATGAAAATTGTGCATTCATCATGAAAATTTCTATGAAAATTGCGGGAGAAATCATCAAATGCGGCAGAGAGTGTTTGTACCTTTCCTGCATTATGTTTATCCGCGGACTTTCCGAATTTCAATTTTATCCATCCATTCCACAGAAAAAAAAAAAGATTATATTATATATCGACTATGCCATATTCAAAAAATATTCACCTTCATAATTTTCTACAAACAAAAGAACTAAGAGTGTGCATCTACAAATCGTATTCGAATCGATTCAAAATGATGCATGTGCAATTGCATGCAGATTTTGCATGCAAAGTGCTGCATCATGCTCCCTCAGTTTTTCCCCTCAACACGAACCTCAATTGCGCAGAAGTGGTCACCGAGAGTCTCATAGTATCAAATTGATAATTGAAGATGTTTTCATATATATTATAGAGTAGTCTACGAGTAAAAAAAGTTATTATCCTGACCCCATTGATTAGTAAACAAAAAAGATTCACCTTCATCAACATTTGCCATAAAAATTGCGCATTCATGGCATTTCCTTGTGTGCATTGAAACTTGTTCATTCCCGAAGCAAGCCATCTATAGCGGTAGAGAGTGACTGTAACTTTCCTGCATTACGATGTCCCCGAACGAAATCATCAAATGCGGTAGAGAGTGTTTGCAACTTTCCCGCAACATCATTGCAGCGACTTGCCACAAACTAGAAAAGCAGAATCTATCCCAAATTCGGTTCCCAAGAGTAAAATTCAATAACTGATTTTCTTTGTGCGACGTAGTTCAGCCTCCTCATTTCGATAATAACTTTAAGTGCAGCGTAGTTCAGCCTCCTCACTTAAATAATTTAAACGGGAGAGCAGGTATGCAGCGCAGCTCAAACTCCTCATACCAGACGCTCGCAGGCTCTAAAATGTTTTCAAGTGGTTCAAAAATGGCTCGAAAGGTTCAGAAAGCAGAAATATAATATAAGGCTCAATAGTTGGTAATTAAACATAAGAGAAAAACAAACATACAGAGATTAACCAGACCGGCTGCGATTAGCAGCTGTTAAGCCATACACTACAGCAGTAGTAGTTCTATGCGACGTGCGGCCAAATTTCTGGAACCAGCGAAGGATTCTGCAGTTCAAAGTTGAAATATCGTTGATCGCAGCGCGGAGCATGCAGAGACCTGCAAGAAGCGCCAAACAAAAGAATTGTGTCAAGAAATTGTATTCCATTCAAAGTGCCGTATGTATAATTGCATGCAGATTTTGCATGTGAAGAGCTGCATCATATTCCCTCAGTTTTTCCCCTCAATACCGATCTCGCTTGAGCAGCAATGGTCACCGAGAGTCTCATAACATCAAATAGTAACGGATGCAAATATATAATAAGAATGGCACAGTAGTACGAAAAATTATAACATTGATCAGTAACTGTATTAAACAAAAAAAATTGTTAGACAAAAAGAAGGATTTGGTATTGTCATTATACAAGGTTTGGCCTAGCTGTAAAAACCACGGCTATTGCCGGAGAGATGTATATGGTTCTGACACCCTATGGCTCAAAACAGTATACTACACTGCAGACAATAATCCTCAGAATCACATATCTACGTTGGTACAAGTCTACATATCAGAATCAGATACGTCTAGTACGACGCGGTTTTTATGAATAGTGCAATATTTTTGCGTATTCTGCCCGTCAAGAGACAGCCACGAAATTGACTGATAGTTTATCGCATGGGTTTTATTTCCAGCCCCTGGCCTTCGAGGCCTTCCATATTATTGGTAATCTAGAGAGTGAAGATCGCCCGCGACTCGGTTTGAGGTCATGAGTGCAAAAGACGGTTTTTGAGAATACATCGTACACGTTTTAGTATTCGTTTCGCACGCCGAATCATTTGGCGCAGGCAGCAAACGTGAAAGCTGCGAGCGTTCCGGCTGGTTGTGTTTCTTCTGTTCGTGGCTTGATATCATTCTGAAATTTCTAGAGAATAAAACGTTCTCTTCCGTTTCATGGATCTCTTATCCGAAATTCGTTTTCTGCACATGAATTCTTCGTCGCAAAAATTTTCTAGCAAAACACTGCAGGGACAGCATTCCTTTTGTCACCGACAAACACTGCATTGACAACAACTGGCATCGCAGGACCAACAAACTCCGAATGATTTTGCAAAATAATGGTGCAGAGGAGTAGGGGGGAGCAGTAGGGGTTATGTATTTGTCAATTTGATTTGCGCATGTAAAATTGTAGGAATGATTTTGCCCCCATGTACACTAATATTCCTGACAATGGTGTACACCTAAAGCGACTTTATGGCTTTGAGTTTTGATTCTCTCTCGTATATGTGGTTTTTTTATAGATCCTGAAGATGGATTCAGGAGAGCAGACAGCTCCCTTGGAGGGCTCCTACAACGATTTTTATCACGCCAACCGTTTCGATTTTTACACGGACATTTTGAGCGGCAGAGTCGATCATCTGTTTTCGGCATCTTCTCAAGTACGGGACGTGATCCTTATAGATCGACCCAAATATGCCCCCAACGCGGGCTCCATCTTACGGCATTTACCGTTCTTCGGCGGCGCGGCCTTGTTCATAACGGACTCGTCTTTGTCGAGCGAACAATCGTACCAAAGCTCCTACACGTTTCATAAAAAATTCGTGAAAGAAATTTTGCGGTACGCCGTCGCATTCACCAGACCGCGGTGCGAGGCACTGTTGATCCTGGGCGGGCGGTGGCGGGACGTGTTCGAGTTTTTGCGCTCGAAAAACTATAGAATCGTGGGCTTCGAGAATGCAGAGGTGTTTAAAGAGTTCAACGACGGAATCGCTTCGCGGCACCGGCTGTCGCGCCTCCGGGAGACTTTTGTCGTCGATTCTTCGCAGGATTCCAGTGCCGCGGTCGCGAATGTCACAGAGGATCACAAGCACGCAACTGCTGCAAAAATTCTGGATCACGACGGTGCCGATCATACTGCCGTCGATGCTGCCGATCATGCAGCAACAAAAACGATCCCCTACGCCTCCATTTATGCCGCTCGGGACAGTCCGTTGCGCTGGAATCCCGCAATAGCAGATGACAGCAGGCCGCTGTGCTTGGTCTTCGGCGGCGAGAGCGGAGGCCTGCCTGCGGAGGCGCTCCGCGAGTGCGATGAGGGCGGGTTCATACCAAGCTTATTGGACAGTAGCAGCATGGAAAGTGGTTGCAGTAATGATGTGGAAAAAGCGCGCGGCCTGGATGGGGAAATGATGGAGGAGAATATTAACACAATGAGGAATAGCGGGGAAGAAGGTGCTAAAAGAGTAAAACAGCAACCTCCTCTAAAAGCGCAAGAACAAGATGCTTCTTCTGGGCACCTCGCCGGAGGTGCCGGGGATGGAGATGAAACGGGCGGGCGAAGAGAGGGAGGGCGGCAGCGCCTGCGGGAGAAGGCGCAAACCTGCAACTTGGCCGTGGCGGCGAACGTCGTGCTGGCCGAACGCTTTCGCCGGCGTTTCTGCGTGCCCTCTCCTCATTCGGCGGACGGCGAAGCGAAGGAGATGCCCAGGATAGGTGAACTTGCCGATTCCAAAAGGACACCGGAGAGGAAAATTGGTGGTGCCGGCGCTTTGGAGGAGAACTTGGAGCCCGTTACATGCACCAAAAGGGGCCCCGCGCCATTGAAGACCGGCAGCGAAGAAGATCCGGGAAGCGCCTCGGACTCCGATTACTGCGTCTTGTTGTTCTACAAGTTCTGTCGGTGGAGGGCAGCGGCAAAAACGGAAGAAAAGTCAGACAGCCGCGCAAAGTTGGTCGAGCACACGGAGCGTTTTTGCAGGAGAGAAGATTTGCTGGGGCGCATCCGGATCGCCCACGACGGGATCAACGGCTGCTTGGGTGGCAGCGAAGCCTCGTTGAGAAAGTACGTCGCGGCCTTTGGGAGTGACGGGAGCTTCGATGGGGTGGTTTACGCAGACATGTCGAACGTCTGCGGGAAGAGCCTTTTCGACGACATCCACTGGAAGTGGGGTTATCCCGTGAAGCAACGGAACGTGAATGCGCAGAAATTGACGTCCTTATCCGTGCGCAGCTGTGCAGAAATGGTGAGCCTTTTTGGCGATTGCTACTCGTCGGGAGGAAGAAAAGGAGCCAGGCAAGCGGCCAAGCAAGCAGGCGTAGAAGAAGTTGACGCGGAGAAGGCTCTCCTGCGGTATTACCAATCCTTATACATGCGCGAGGCGAATTTGGAGGTTCTGTTCAACGGCGGGTGTTCAGAACGTCCTTCTTTTCACGAAGGCAGTCGTTCAAGCGGAGCCGCTGCAACAAGCGGTGCAGAAGTCGAAAAAGTGGAAGAGAAGGAGAAGACGTCGTTGGAAGCTTCGGCCGCTCAGGAGCACAGTACTCCTGTCTCCGGCGGAACGCACCTGGAGCCGCAGGAATGGCACGACATGTTGGCGAAAGAGGACGTGGTCTTGGTGGACATGCGGAACGCGTACGAGACTGAAGTCGGCCGCTTTTCAGCACCGACGAGCAGCTGCCTGCCTCAATCGGAGGCTCGATCGCCTGAAGAAGCGGACGTTCCGGAAAAGAATTTTTCTCTGGGCAGGAAGAAGAAGCTCAGGGAGAACTCGGTTTCTGTGGAAGGTGGCAGTCAAGTAAAGGCTGCTAGCAGTGGTAATTACATCGACCCGGGGACGCGCCAATTTACCGATTTGCCGCGTTTTTTGGTTAAAAATCGCGCGGAACTGCGGGCCAAATGTGCCGGGAAGAAGGTGTTGGCGTACTGCACCGGGGGCGTGCGGTGCGAGCGCGGAACCCAGCTGTTGCGGTTGGTGTTGGAGCAGGAGCCTACAGAGGGCGAGCCTTCAGCGGGACCCTCGTCCATTGATAAAGACATCGTGGATGGCGACAAAGTCGTTCCTAAACAGGCATCTTCCCCTTCTTCCATAACGTGTTCCGCAAAGAATTGTAGCCCAAGCAGTTCTTCTTCCACGACAGGTACGAAAATTTTCCTAAATAACGAAAAAACCCATAATCACAAGCAGTATGAGCTGTACCAGCTGTCCGGCGGCATCCACGCCTATCTAGAGAAGTTTCCCGGCGGCGGTTTTTTCCGGGGAAAAAATTTCGTGTTCGACCAGCGTATGGCGGTGGGACCTGGCGACGAGGTGCGTCCTTCTGCGCACGGTGTCACACACGGTGTTTGTCAGAGAGAGAGCACGGGTCCCAGCGATGGTGCTGAACGGCATGCTAGGGGAATTTCTAGTTATTACGAACAAGAGAGGGGGCTCGAGGGGCCCAAGGAACCGAAGAGTTGTGATAATGTCATCGGGAAATGCATCGTGTGCGCGGAATTTTGGGACGATTACACCAGCGCCGAGGCGCGGTGTGCGGCGTGCCGCATGCGCGTGCTGGTGTGCCCCAGCTGTTTTTCTTCGAGACAACACGCGCAGCAGGTCTTTTCGAAAGCGACATCGCCTTCTTCCGGTGATAGTGTTGGCGAAGAGGAGAAATCTTGTCAAAACCGGGTCCTCCTCTGCAAGGGCTGTAGAGTGATGACATAATGGGCGATTGATCTGTTGTTTGATGAATCCGATGTGACCTGTGGTTGACGAGAACCCGATATTACCATTGTATGATTCGCCGCCGAAACACAGTGTTTTAGATGTGGCAGGCAGAATCCATTAGCATTTCATGACCGAAATGATAGCATGGAGAAAGTGTTCTTGGGTCCGGTGAGGTAGGTGCCCCATTTCGGTGAGGGGAGATTCCATTTAACGTTATGCAATTTCACGTTGGTTCGCGAGGAGGGATCGCGCCAGCATGGGCAGAATTGTTTGCGTAAGTTCATAATAGTGTCAAAACAGGTATTGTCGAGGACCTGTCAGCCGATGAGGAAATTTATAGAACCAGTTATTTGTGGGAGCATCGTTAGAATAGAGAGTCAATATGGCTGTATTATTGTGCACCTTGATTTGTGTGCATGTACTAGTAGTTGAAACGTTATTACTTATTGCATATGTGGTTTGGTAATTCGTTGCGAATTATCCACCTTCCGATAAGTTTAAAAACTTTGTATGAAACGCTCTCTTGGCAGGGGCCCGTGAGGTTTTGGGAGTTGGCGAACATACACCGACAAATCCTTGTGGCCATCGTATCGTATATTAAACTATGATGTGGGATATCTCAGCCTTTTTTTTGCGAAGAAAAGGAGAATTTTTCTTACCAAGCACGACACAAAAAAAAAACAGTCGATCCTTTTTGAAAAATTATACTATAGTGTACAATAAGATTCAATCATAGACGGTATAAATCTTCCAAAATAAAAAGCTTAGTGTGACGCCAACTAAGAAGAATAAGTAGTAAGCACTCTTTTTTTTTACGGAGAAGTGTTTCGAAAAAAGCAAATATGTTGTTGCAGCGACATGTGATTTGGGCCACGGCCGCGTTCGGCGGATGTGTTGCCCACAAGGTTGCCCACACGGTTCCGCCCAATGACGACATTGGGCCGGCGGCAGGAACAGGGAAGACTAAACTCGAGAACACCAAGAAACCGCTGCTGCAAGGTGACTTTGAATATATGTGTCTTTTACCATGAAGGCAAGCAACTGTGCTCTTGGTCTCGCACATTATAGATTGTGTCTGCACCAGTGGGATATATAGTTCGGTGCTCCGCTAAGGCCACAAGGGGGCTCAAATCTATTCTAGGCGGAAACGATGGAAAAGAAAATGCAATCCATGTATGGTTTGTATAAAAATAATAGGAACGACAGGGTGGGGATCTTCGCCGCCCGCCCAAGAACGGTCCCCCGTGCCGACATTCCCCCAAAACGGGTCCCCCAAGCCGAAACCCGCGCGAGGAGGCGCGCATGCGACGAGCAGCTTTCTGGAGCGGTCGGCCGAGGTTTATTCGTAGGTGGTCTCGGTCCAATGGACCTGCTGATGTTGATATTTGATAACTGTACAAGTAGTTGATCGCGTCCTTGAGCGAGGCGCGCCGTCAGGGGCGCCTTCGCGACAAAGGGCGTTGATTATCAGTACAACAAGCCGGGGGCGCCCTTGGGCGCCCATTCAATTTTAATACTATTATAGGAATCTATCCGAAACCACTAGGCACGTAATAAGGGTTCTGTGATTGAGCAAATCGTGCGTTTGGACCCCGGTCATGGTGCGGCTGATTTAGAAAATGCTCGATTGGACAATACTATATTTCGAATGGAAATCTATAAAACGGCCAGGACAAGCAAGCTATGATTAACGAGATCGTCAGGCATACCGGCGTCACTCAGGCGGAATTGCAAGCTGCGCACGTAATTTCCTTTGTACCGCTATCCTTTGCCGCGGGTAGTACCCATTGGTGAGTTAAACTAACATTCGAATGTGTACGTACTAATACTCCAGCACATTATTATATTCTAAGTCGTTATCTTATACACGCATTTTTTGTCCGACCAGGGTCCAGCAAGAAATTTTAAAATACGTATGATTGAAACCATTATTAGCATTTGATAATAGTCTATTCAATTGTATTACTGGAATATCGAAAACAGATCGCTTCCTTGCGTGCAATGTTAAAAGATATCCGGGCGCATGCGTCGAGAGAACGTCGAGCGGTTGTCGATTTGAATTTGGCATATGATATTGGACTTTTTATGATTGTTGCTTGTATTTGATAACTGTACAAGTAGTAATAGACATGAATTGAAATGAATTGAATGAAATGCATCATGCCATCGATGCCACTAGTTAATGTTTATAAGCGTATCGTATTTCTCACGCACAAAAATCAAGGCTGAGGGGAAGCACCGGTTTCAGGTTCAGCTCGAAGGTAAGTGGAAGGACTTGGAGGAGGAGAAACTGGTCACGGCGTTGTTCGCGGGCGAACCCAGCGGAACGTTCAGTGATCGCGGCCAGGATTACGAGGTTACTTTCACAGCCCCCATGAAGCAGATCAATAAGGCTACTCGCAGAGAACGCGACGTGCGTTTTTTAGATGATCACGGCACTGTTTTTAAGGATGGTGCTGCGGCCCGGGCGTCTGTCTCTGCGGCTGCCTCTTCGCCGGCCGGCTACGCCTCCTCGTCGCCAGAGGTGGTTCCGCCGGCGGATCGCAAGCGACTTTCTGCTGCGTCCACGGACGGCGCAGCGACATCTAGTAGCAAGAGAAGCCCAAAATCCGACCGTGGCACCGAGGTTTCCTTAATATTCGCACTGTCCTTTTAATTGCATTCTTTCTGTTCATCTCTGCACATCACATGGGTTTCGCATCATGGAGGTTGGGTTTCTAGGTCGTTTTTCTAGGTTTGCTATATATGTACTGGATTCGTTCGTTATTTTGGATTCGATCGAGGTTGTGAACAAGATACTGTGTGAGGAAGGGGAATATCTCTGCTTAAAAATCCTCTCAAATAATTAGGGGGGGGTTTCTGGATTCGTTCTTGGTTTGAATCCTTTCTCACGGTCAGAATCTTGATGAAATGATGCGCCCAAAGTGGCCCGGAGAAACCCCCTCCTAATTGGAAATGCGGCGACCCAATTTTTGCTCTCCACGGTCAGCTTCTGGCCACCAAGAAGGGGGAGGTACGTCCGGAGAACCCCCCCCCTAATTCCGCTTGAGGGCAGGAAACTGAGTGGGCTGGAGCGATCGGAACGCGTGCACTTGGGTCCTAGTGGTAGGGCCTGCCTGGGTGAATCGTTGCGGTTGCGCTTAGAGGCCTTTTTCGGCATGGCAGGAGGGTGTGCAACAGGCTCTCGGAGGGAAGAAATCTGCGAGGTTGTGGCGGGGGGGGAGCTGGCAGATACTGTATTGATTAGCATTCTGCACAACATGCTTAGCACTGTGCGCGGTGCTTGGCGCTATGCTTAATGCTCTGCTTCAATGCGTTGCTATGCTGCATATTATGCTTGGCGCATTGCTTAATGCCATATTTGCTAGTAAGCTGGGTGCTCAAGTTCGACTTAACATTATTTCTGAGACGATTCATATTATGCGATACTTGACGCCATGCCTCATGCCATACTTAGTACTATACCTGACAGTATACGTAACATGGCCAATTACACTGAGAAACCCCCCCCTAATACGAAACGCTTTTTCACAGGGGGGCGGGCGGGGAGAAACCCCCCCCTAATTAACGAATCCAGTACATATATCGTCATAAACAATCAGCTTTTCCTGAGTGATTTCGCCCGCGGTCAGTTTCTTCGCCTGCGACTGCGCGTGCTGCGCCAGCATGTTTCCAAACACCTTGCTAGGAAGCTGATACGCAGTTATTGCAGTGAGAAATTCTTCTGCAGTAATGCGCCCCCCTAGGTCGTTATAGAAAATAGCCTATTGGCGAGCTAAAAAACTCGCCGCCGATTCCTGTCCCTTCGGCTGCGCGTGCGCCAGTTTTACGATATTATCCATGCGTCCGGCCACCGTGCCTCCAACACAGTGCGTCCGCAATTTCCGCAAAATTTCAAGCATGCCTTCAGCCCGTTTGGTGTCCACGCGGTCCTCCCCGGTCTGACATCGTGATGCAAGCTATTTTTCAACTTACGCCCGAGTTTACGGGCGAAAGCGGCCTGGGACTTAGTAAAGCGCCAGTCCTGGGTGACTCCTTCTTCGATGTCCTTCCGGAGTTTTACGTCCAGAAAGGCTACCTCGGAAGCGGTTAACACCGCTGAAAGGTAACTATTCCACTCAGTTTTGTCCTTCAAATCCGGGAGTTTTAAGTCCCGAATTTCGCGCGCCCAGCCCGGGTCCAACCCGTCTTCTCCATCATCGTCTTCGTTCGCATCTTTCTTGCTGGTTTTCTCCTGACTGGCCTTGGCGAGCGTCAATTCCAGTTCCAGTTTCTTAGTTTCCTCTTTCTTCATCTCCAACTCCAGCTGCAAGCGGAGCAGGCTCTCCTGGTTGCCATCCCCGCCGCCGCCGTTGGTCTCGTCGAGACCTCCGCCGGTGGTATGATCGGTGATGGTGCTTCCTAGCAATCCATTTCCAGGAATGGTTTCGTGTACCGCGGCGGGCGCGTGTACAAACGGCATTCCTCCGGGAGTCGTTCCGGTCGCTCCCTCGGTCGTCGTCGCTCCGTTTGCCGCCGCCGCCGCCGCCGCCGCTGGTCCATGAAAAGCCGCTTCCTCTTCGAAATCGGGGAGGGTATCTTCATCGTGAATTGCCATTTTGACGCAAGTACAGGGTGAGAATGTTGACTACCCACTCTCGACCCGAACACTGTCTATACGAAACTTGTTGTTGCAATAAGCTGTTGTCTACGCTAGGTCCCTGGGGACGAGGATTTTGGGGTAATCACGTTGTACCCACCCTGTCTGTGGTTATCGGTTTTCACCCGTCCAAAATCGTATACCCTATATAGCCTACAATCCTAGCGGTACACCGGGCAGGAACGAAAAAGGATGGAAAAGGGTATTGGTGAAAATAGGTGCGGAGGGATGGAATCAACATCAAAATCGTTCACGCCATAGGCGTAAACTCACACTAGATGTGCACGGTCAACACCAAGGACAAAAACCAAGGCAGCGGGGATGCGCCGGTTTCAGGTTTTTCGCGAAAAGAAATGGCAGGACTTCGAGGCGGAGGAAAACAATCGCCTGGTCACGGCGTTGGACGCTCGCGAGTCCATCGGAACGTTCAGTAGGTGCCATGATACTTACGAGGTTAATTTCAAAGCCCCCATGAAGCAGCGCAATACGAAAACTAGGAGCCTTCGCGACGTGCGTTTATTTATAGGGCCGGATAGTACAGGCTCTGTTGTAGATGATGCTGCCGCCTGGGCGTCTGTCCCTCGTCTGTCTCTGACACTCGGTTCGCCGCTCGACGGCAGCACAAACGATGAACTGGCAAGGCGCTCGTTGTGTGACCAGGTGGGCCTAGGTTATACTGAATACGCCGGGGACGGTACGACCGTAACACGCCGCTTCCCAACACGGCCTGGCTTATCGTACGGCTCCTTCCGAGAGGCCGTCACCCCAATTCATATTTTGTGTGGGGTCGAGGGTGCGGATCGCTCCTCAGAACCGGACCACATGCACACGGAGGACGCTAAGATCATTGGCCATTCGTACCTGAAGTACGAAGTGAAGCGGCCAAAGCCCCCCGCTGAGTCTACCAGTCTGGCTCGAGCGGCGGAGCAAGGGGAGGGGCTCGCAGCGGCGTGGCCCGAGGCCAAGGTGGTCAAGCTCCCCTGCGGGAAGCAGCTCCCCGCGGAAGAGCAACGTACGGCGATGATGTTCGGTCCGGCCTTTCTTGCGGATTTTTTGATCAAAGACGGCACCTGCGACCGGATGGTAGAGGAAGGAAGATTGGTGCTTCCGAAGGGTTGGGACGCAGATCCAGATCTCACAGGGTTGGGACCTTATCGCCGACATTTCTCAGCTGAGCAGAGACGCGATCCTCTCACTACCGACGACAAGAACCAGCTGAGCATCAATTTCTTCTTGCCACCCGACCTGTTGCCGTTTCCAGTAGAAAAAGTTCCGAAATTGCGCGACGAAAACGGCACGCCCCTCAATGAGCCGTACTTCAAGAACGCAGAGCGTGACGCGAAGCACGCTTCGTTAGAGCCTACGGTTGTAACCAATGTGGAGCTTATGGTGGCACGCGCGATGATGGTCAATTTGCCAGATTGGCAAATCTTACTGTATGTAATGTATGTCAACATATTAGAATCTTACCGGAATCTCATGGTGTTTTACACGTAGGGGTTTTTATCTTACACATAGGTGTTTTTGTCTTACATAGAGATGATGGTTTGATCTCGCAGATTGTGTGATGCCTCACCCTCCCCCTGAACAATGATGCAGAGGTCTTCGTCCTCATCTCATATTAAGAAATTCCTGCTGCTGCTGCAGCTGTTTTCATGGGCTCTTAGCGTGAGATGTAGGGTTGTGATTGGTACTCCCCATGGTTGTCGAACAGACGATTGAAATCACATTTGGATGACCTTACAAAAACCTGAGTGCGATTTTCGGAAGAAAAAAAAATTGCAGGTCGGCTGCCGGGAACAGCCTGACAGGTGCACTCTGCAGGCTGAGAGCCGGCTCAAGTTTTGGCTCACGGAATGCGTGATTGAAAAAGTCGGTCCTGACGGGAAACCACTATCCCAGGAGAGGGTGCCCGGCGGAGGATGTGGGATGAAAGCTGAACAAGCGGCGGAGCGGAACGCGCCGCTAAAGAATATTGTAAACCAAAGCGACGGTTCACAGTTGCGGTGCCACGTGCAGTTTGTGCCGTGGGACCTCTTCCTGGCACTCTTCAGCAAGGATCTGTTGCCCCAGGAGTTGTTCGACGGATCCGAGGCCGTGAAGGCAGCGGTTTTCAAAAAATAAGAGGAGTTTTCAAAAAAAGAGGAGTTGTCAAAAAAAGAGAGTGGTTGTGTATCTATACAGCGTCGTTTGGCGGTCATTGTAAAATCGTGCCGTAAACGAACGCAGAACACAGCTACCAAAAACCATAATGTGTTGTCTCGGTTCTATATGGTATCGTGTATTATTATATTCATATTGTTAGCTCGGGTATTATTATACCCGGCGATCAATCACTTAGAAAAACGAAACCCGCTAAAGCCTGACCCCCTTTGCACCCCCTTTTATCATCGGAACCCAGGGAT
>Ga0099797_100579_pt1 | contig 23356 bp, 13 predicted proteins | sample Uncmet_Sort48C_1_FD_89871 | JGI IMG/M metagenome (GOLD analysis project Ga0099797, IMG submission 89871) | Marine eukaryotic communities from CALCOFI LINE 67, Pacific Ocean - C012_Sort48C_1 | ecosystem: Environmental > Aquatic > Marine > Oceanic | place: Pacific Ocean: Monterey Bay | collected...
TACACACTCTCCAGCCTTGGCTAGTGAGTTTATATTTAATAATAATTGGTATATACACGACAGTAGTGTCTTAAGTATGTTTTCCTATCTTCATCAAACTTTTGGGTACCATTAATAATATAATAATAAATAATAATATAATAAATAATAATAATAATAATATCAACAACAAAAAACGTTGTGGTCGAAAACATCTGTCAGTATTTACTAAGCCTGATTCTGCTTTTGCTACTGATATAATATAAATATAATACTACTACACTGTACTGGCTTATCCCTCTTTGACTTTAACTTTATAATAACCAGACTATTTTTTTTACTATTAATAATTGATAATAATAATTCATATTTATTATTAGTCTATAAATGGAATAAATAAAAATAATAATTATTTAATAATACCAAGAAGAAGAAGATGGAAATAATAATGAATTATTATTTGTGTAATGTAATTAACAGCAACTACAACAAAACAAACAACAATACGACGCTGAATTGCAGAGTTGGATACTTTCGTAATTACTTGACCACAGAATTATGGCCAGTTCATCAATTTGTTTGTTTTTTACAGAATAGAAAATTTGCTACGAAACATACCAATGCCATATTATAGGATACATCAAGTTCTTGTTTTGACGGCGATAGCATTTGTGGCCGTACTTATAGAGACAAGTGCTATACAACCAGTTATAGACAACTCAAAAACTATCCAACAAGAATTCGACGACTGGAGTAATGTATATGGAAAACACTATACCGACACAGAAAAAAATACTACAAAATTTCTTGTCTTTTTAGAAAACAGAGCCTTTGTAATTGCCCACAATGCAAATACAAACAATAGTGTACATAATTTTAACATTGAGTTAACTCAATATGCTGATATAACACAAGACGAGTATCGCAAATTAGGTCTTCCCACACGTTCTTCTTACGCTGATTTAGACAATGAAATGTATCGCCAGGTTGACGAGCTTCCCGGAATGACAGGCTATTACTACGAGTCTGTGTATTTTAGGCAGTTCGTACGAACTGAAAAAACTGTAAAGTGGTACCACGCAAAAATAATGAGTGGCTCTGAAGTGGCAGGTAAAGATCCAGTGTCTATTCAGTTCAAAATTAAACTTGAAACGTATGCCTTAAAGGATTTCCAGGAACTAATAATAAGATCCAATCGCCCTATATGGAGCAGCGTGGGGGGCAGTGTTAGTTGCAGTTGCGGCTCGCCTATCTCTTCTACAATAGTTTCAAAATACAAACTCAAAATACAACCTACCGCCAACGTGACTATTGGTGTCGGAGATTTAGTTTTATTGTGTACAGGTGGCCTAAGTAACAACGGTCCTGCAGGAAACGTTACATTTGATATATTCAGCAACTCACACCCAGATGCGCTTGGCTTATATTCACAAGCTGGCTACACAATAAAGCCTTCTAGTATGACATGGACTTCGGCTCTTCCTACTAATAACCCAATAATTACAGGTACAGCGCCAGGTAATTTGGAATTTACTTTTGGAATAACAACTGATTTAGTTACAGACGATAAAATTACGATTTTTTCAACCAAGCCAGTTTGGGAAAAATCTCTGGGCCCAATTTATATTAGTATTCCAATATCTTCGTCGTTACTAAACGGGAATACAATTTCAATTAAATCAAGTTCCGACCTTTGGGTCGATTTAGGCAACAGCGTTATGATTGATGATGAAACAACACCGTGTATTGATGATGGTGTAAATTGCTCAGATGTTAGAAAACCGTGCACTGCGAAAATTGACGACGAAGACATATCAAGCGACAACTTTGATTTAAATTTCATTAATGGATACACGTTAAATTTTATTGCTAAAGCCGATAATATTATAACAGCCGGCAAGGAACTGAAGCTTACATGCCATAATAATGATGAACGTGGTGCTTTAGGTAATATAAATTATAATATTGTTAATAATGCTCCTGGGAAGATACAGTTTACATTTGAAATTACCAACAAGGTAGTTGCTACACATTCCATAATAATAGTTTCAAATTATGATATATGGGATGTTCCCGACACCACCACAACTTGTTCGGCTACAGAAAGTGATGGCGAAGTAACGAATAACTTTATCGCCAAAACTTACCCTGGTCAACAAAATGCGCTCATTATAACTGCTACTGATAGTGGAATCAATCCCGGTACATTTGAAATTAAATGCATCAATAATATTAAAAGTGTTGATTCGTATGCTTCTTTGGAAGGGAATCTTGCCTTGCAAGGAGGAGTTCTTGAATTTGAATTGTTTGCACATCCAGATAAATATTGCGAAACAGGTTGGTTGATTGGACCATTAGGTAAATGTTACAAATATGTAAGTGCATTGACCGATAAAGCTGCTGCAGAAAATTTCTGCGTACAGCTTGACGCACATTTAGCTTCTATACACAGCCTTGAAGAGCATGATTTTATATATTCAACAGTGATAACTTCAACTGGAGACGCGTGGATAGGCGTCAACGCTGATAAAAAATCTTGGATTGATGCGTCCAATTGGAATTATGTGAAATGGGATGTATTGAATAACGAGCCAGATAATGAAGGTGGTTTTGATGATTGCACTGCTATACGGAAGTCTCCCAATGCAATCAAAGATAACACTTGGCATACTGCTAACTGCGAGGATAATAAATATGCAAGCATATGCATGAAAAAAAGCGTGTCGTATGTGACAGGGGATAGGGAAGTTATATCAAATTTAGACCCTATTACAACATATACCGCCAAACGCGGTATCGAGACGACGTGTGGAGGTAGTCCTTCCATTGATACTACCACGCGGGCCTTATCCAATCGAGCTCTTGTAATTACGGCCACCAGCGCAATATCAGCAGGTACTTACACTCTTACATGCACGGACAACATTGCTAACCATGGCCCTGTTGGTGATGTTAAGTTTTTTATAGCTAGCACCCGAGACACTGAGCCTTTGGTTGACCAAACTGGGTACACCATTATCGGTAACTCATCCGTTTAAACGTTTAAATATATATATATACACGTAACAGGAAATCACAACATATTGCAGCTCGGAATCGAGCCAACAAGTCTTCTTCTGAGTCACTTTCGTATGAATATTTGTTATCAATTTAATATATACTGGTAACATTTTTAAACTATCATAATACATATCTTGATATCATACGAGTATAAAAGGTGTTATCATAACACAAATTTATATAATTTTTTAAAAATCTTTTTAAAAAACATAATAATATTATCTTAGGAAATCACAACATTTTACAGCTTGGAATCGAGCCAACAAGTCTTCTTCTGAGTCACTTTCATATGAATATTTAACCACGAGGGTACAAGTTTTAGTATGGATGTAGATCTAGTTGAAGTAGATATATTTACATATTATTATGTAAAAAATATAAGTCACAAGGTATATATAAAATTTTATTTAAATTAAAATGTGAGTAAGAATTAAAATTTATTGTGTGTTAAAGTGTAAAGTTATAAGTTATATACTTCGTACGTATTTTTTTTTTATTTTTTTTTCACCATCTAAAATAAATGTGTTAAAGTGTTAAAGTTTTATATACCTTGGTATATCTTTTATATTGTTCGGCTGTAAAAAATATATATACCGAGGTATATGACATGGATCTAGTTGAAGGAAAAATTTACATTCATACACATACGTGTATATTTTTTTAATAGTGTACATATATAAAAATCTTAATCACAGACATAAAAGTTTATTCAAATTAATGAGGTGTAAGAAAATTATATATTACTCTCGCGTGTATATTTTTTACTGCTTTAGTTTTGGGCTAGCAAAATACTGGTCTAATGTAACGTTTCCTTGAAATGCATCTTCTGCCTGTTGTTTATTCTGTGATTTATTCTTTTCACCGCGTGGGGATCTTTTGTTTCTGGTATGACTTTTTTTGGGCGAAAGTTTCTCGGGCGGTCGTGGGCTATAGTATCCTTTAGATTTCCCCGCGATATCTGTTGACTTGTTAATACTATATAGCTTTACGGCAGATTTTTTTTGCTTATAAATATTGTTACGAAATCCACCATTTTTGTTTTTTCTTCCTATTCCGTTTGGTATACTATCTTGGGCCGGTTTGTATGGATTTATCATTCTTTTATTATACGGATTCGAATGTTTGATCAGGTTATTTATTCTTCTGTCACTTTTACGTTTTTTGTAGTTATTGAATCTCCTATCATTAATCGCTTGCCGCCCAACATTGCCAAGCCCAATTCCTATTTGAAATGATTGCCTATGGTTAGCTTTCTTCCACGAGTTTAATTTTCCAGGAAACAACAGTTGTTCAATTTTATACCCGCTACTTAAAGCGGATTTATTGGTCCGTAATGCCTCTTTAATAAAACTCATTACACCTTTATTTTGCAAGACATGCATCTCATTTTGAAATGGTTGTGATGTTCAAGCCGCTGATGCAAAAAGTATGGCACCCAAATTTGAGTTTTCTGATCAAATCATACAAAGTATAGATGAAGACTTTGTTGATTACGTAAAAAATGAGGCATTTGAAATTGAAGTATGGGGCAGCCCAGATGAGGTTGTATATAGTGCTGGTATTGGTCATGGTGGGAAATATGCAACGATGTCTGCTGCTCAGTTACGACAAGAATTGGAAAAAGAACAAACGGAAAGAAGAAAAATTGAGCGTCGATTGAAAGAGTTGGAGGAAAAAGGTGCATCGAAGCAAAAAGAAGATTTAGTAAAGGAGATTGAGCAATTAAAAAGGCAATTAAAGGACGCCAAAAAGAGTTCCAGCTGTGTTATATCGTAATAGGTTGTTGGTGGATGGCAATGAAATATTTGTCGTATTTTAATTTTGGTGGCCATAGCATGTCTTTTCGGAGTGCGGTCATTATTAATAATTAATAATACTTACTGGTATATTAATTAATTATTAATATTCTAATTAGACTATTATTGGTTTTTTAAAATAGAATAAAACAACATATTATTAGTTTGTTGTTGTTGTTACATTAATATAATAATAATACAGTAAAATAGTCGTAAAAATATTATTAATGAATATATTATTATAACAACAACAACAAAATATCAATAATAATAATAATGGTGTGGAGTATTTAGTATTTAGGGGGGACAGTAGTCTAAAAGATCTTAAAATACTATATACTATATTACTTGGGCAAAATAAATTAATAATAGCACAATAATATAATAAAGCCAAATAAAAATAATAAATAATAATTATTAATAAATAACATGTGTTATAGTAATATAAATATAATAATAATATTATTATTATTATTATTATTATTATTTCGAAAAATGGGCAACGGCACCCTTTCTCCGTGCCATGCCCTACCATGGTAATTTTTCGTTTGCAGACGCAGTTTACATATTGCAATAACAACAACAAGTATAATCGACGAGTTAAATCAGTTTCACACAATATTGAAGATCCAAACGTAAAAGTTTTTGGCTCACTGCTCATATTAAATGTCACTGGCTAACCAAGATAGTAATAGTTATTCATATACAGCGTTGTTGGCTTTATTTTTATTGTTTGTATCGTCACTAGTTTATATACGACGTGTCCCCAGAGTTAATAAAGTATTAGTCGGTGAAGGCGCGCCATTTCGTTTTTTAGCAATAATAGCTGGCCAGTTTGATTATACTATCAGCATTCTTTGCCTACTTTTCGCTTTGTACGTTTTATTTTAAAAATACTTGCAAAAGCTTATAAACATTTGTAAAAAAGGAAAAAAGATATAATCAAAACAATAAAATATAATGCTTGATATTAGCTTGGGTGAAGTATTGCTCACTTTTGGGGTTGGTATTGCTGTTATAGGGCGCAGGGATTTGCCCGTATTTGCCCGCGCTGCAGGGCGTCAGTTAGGAAGAGCGGTTACATATATTAGGATAAGTAAAGACTCCCTAGGAACTAAATTAGATGAAACGGTTGGGCACTCTGAGTTAAAAAAAGTACAAGCTGAGCTGAACAAAACTATGAGGGAGTTAGATGCTGTGAAACGTGAAGTCTACTCCGCAAGCGATATTTCAACGTCTGCTTTTATGAAGCCTGCGAAAGAAGCAGCGCATAATACACAACAGTCAAAGAGTACTCTGTCTACACCGCAAGCTGCATCTTCCGAGAATAATACCAATGCTAGTAATATTCCAAATACAAATAATATTGCTGGCGGCGCCACTGCGAGTAATTTCAGTAACAACTCTAATACTACTGAAAGAAGTGGGTCCAGTTTATTAACTGAGATTTATTTAGACGAATGGGAACATACACAACATAAAAATAAAACGGAGAAATAAAATAATGTTTTTGCACGTATGAATAGAAATGTGTATAGATTATGTTACTATTATTGTGCTCTAACTATTTATATTATTATCCCAAAACATTCTTACGAATAGGTTCCTACTCCGAAAGTACTAAAATAACTTAAAAACTACTGACTAGATAGAACTAATAATAATACAAATAATAATTACTAATTAAGGTACTTACAACAAAGATAATAAAAATAAATAAGCATAATAATTTCAATAATATATCCATTATTTCCTTGATTTTGTCAATTTCGTGTTCATTCAGGCTAGATCATGTACCGAGTTCTATAGCATTACATAATAAGCTTATTATTATATCCACGTGCGTGTGCTTAAAAAATTATAATATTATTATTAACCACCACCACACATACACATCACCCCACCACGCACAAATTCATGACTGTTGTGATGTCTTCTTATACATCGATATACAGATATAGAGGGTGGTACTTTGATTTAGTGCGCGCACACACGCACACACGCGAAGAGCATATAAAGGTTACGTAAAGCAATTAAAATACACCATGGCAACAACAGATGTGCCTTGTGTAACAAGTTTAAATGCGGTTTTTGAAAAATACAAAGAAAAATTTGTTGTCCTGTACCGTCCTCCGACCCATAGTAATAATACGCATAAAACTAATATGGATTTTAAATCGGTCGCTTCCATATTTAAAGAGTCAAATCTTCAGGTCAAAAACTCATTTTGTGTTGAAAATGTAGGTAATGGTGCGAACTTAAATCAAGATATCGTGTTTGCCAACGTGAAAAACACAGAGTATAACTGCTGGTATTCGTCTTTTATATGTCAAAATGATGAAAAAATATTAAAATACTTAAATACCAAGTTATTACCAATACCGTTCATCGATAACAGCGTCTTTCATAGTGATATTATATGGTTTTTTATAGGCAAAAATTTAAAGACAATAGACTTGGAAGGGAGACCGGAGCATACAGATAGCGTAACACATGATGGGACTTGGCATTATCAACTGTCAGGAGAAAAAAAATGGTATATACGACCGACAGAAAAATTAATTGAAAATTTGAGGAAAAGAGATAACAACGAAAATAGTGGTAAGAATGATATAACGTTAGATAGTAAAATGATGATAACATGTTTGCCAGGGGACATATTACTTTTAAATACTAAACTATGGTGGCACCATACAGGGATCCCGTGTACAAAAGACGCAAACGATGAAGTTTCAATAAGCTATGCTCGTGATATATATTTTCATAAACCAAATGATACAACTTTGAATGATATGACAAACGTAGATGCTATATATGCTAGTAAATCCATAAAATGTGGTGAAATTGTCCTAACAGAAGCAGATTTACCAGATTGCGAACTGCCGCGGTCCAACGAACCAAACTGCGAAGTAAGTATGTTAGAAAATGGACAAGGAGCACTGATTGCAATACGCAACATTGATGAAGGCGATTTTTTTTCAATTGCAAATAGTAGTAGCGATGAAGACGATATTTTTGAAGAAGCTGATGATGATGGTGACGATAATGCGTGAAATTTATATATATACAAAACCTAAAATATTATATTTTTGATATATATATATATATATATATTAAAATTTTATACCCTGATTAATATTCATCTCGTATATCGTATACTATTTGAAGGATAGAAAATGTAAAAATCTACTCCGAATATAGGCTTAAATATCTCTCTATGTATATGATATCATTTTACATTTTTAAAATAACTTACATGATATAAAAAATACTTAAAGCTTACACTTTATATATATATACAATCGTTATAGAATACATATACGCATATTTTACGAGTATCATATTTTATATACGAGTCGGTAGGGTCATTAAAACTCTACGTGGTTTGGCGTACGTATTTAAAATATATTTTTTTCATTTTTTTTCCGGTACTCTATTTTTCTGATAGTATTCAAAATATTTATCAGTATCGTACCATGAGGTATTGTTTGCACTATCGCATCCATACTGCTCCCCATACATATATATTTCTGCTCTTAGAGCAATTTTAGCATCTTTGCCAACAATGTTTCCTTCATGTTCACAGCTATGAGGAAATATTAATAATCGGTTGCGTTTTGCTTTCACAATTTCTAATATATTTTTATCAGCCTCGTCTTTGATATTTAAAGTATCTATTGCAATTTCATTTACATCGTTACCCTTAACACCAACCTTCTTATTATGCGATTTTTCTAAATGTTTATCTTTTTTCTTTTTCTTTTTTTTTATACCAGTTTGTTTGTTTTTTTTTGTAAACAAAGTCGTTTCACCACCATCATCACAGTCATTTAAATAATACAACAAAGTGTGCGTGGAGCGAATTAAGTTACGGTTAACGATATGTGTATTGCTGCCATCACTGTGCTTCGCCATGGAACCCCCTGTATCATATTCTAAATACCTAAACCAAGGCATTGTGTGAAATGGTAAATGTAACCTTTTAAACATCTGCTCAAATGCCTTGCCTACCCAGCCAGACTCCGAGTGTCGTGATTGTTGCGTCTCTGTGCCATCCCACTCTTTGAAAAATCGACGGGCACAGGTAGGTCGCTTCAAATCCAATTCAATGTTATTTCTCAGTTGATCAATTTTGTTGCACATAGATTCACTAAAAACATTATCTAATATGTATGCTGTTAACTTTGGATGGTATGATTTATTACTAAGAAATATTCTATAATCATTATTTACAGATGTCACAATATTTAAGTTCACATTTTCAAACGTAATCGTGTCTGCTGATATAATATTTATCGCCTTCAACGATACTTTTTTATTATGATTATTATTATTTTTTTTCAAATTATTTTTCACAGTCGATTGCATCTTCTTAGATGTCTTTTGAGATCCAATATATAAATGTTTATCAAAATTTATTTTCGCGTTTTTTTCTTCTTTCTCTGTTGTCATTTGGTTTTTGTCATTTAAATCATAATAATAACAATAATGCTTGCCATTAGACCCCCTTCGTAATAATTTTAATACAGAAGAATCAACGTCTGCATCTACAATTTCATGATAAATTGTACTTATATTATTTCTGTTCCACAGTGTAACATTTCTTTTAAAACTTGGGGTTATCCATAATTGATTTTTATGATCAATAAAATAAGAGCGATTTTGAAAGTAGCCACCTCTAATAAATTTGCATTTCACAAATGTATTTTTCATATTATTTGTATACGGATTGTTTTTCACACTATTATTAAAAAATATCGGTGTCGGGGATACCCAATTATTGCTTTCGTGGTCCCGAAATGAGTAGCCCATCTGATTTTCTGTATTTTTCCCAGTTCCGTATGGAATACCATCCACTGTTAGGAGTAATGTCCACGCTCGTGCACATTCAACGGCAACTATTTTGGGTGGTTTCTTTGTTAAAATAACAGATTGTTCATTTTGCGACAAACGTAAGCAGTGTTTAGATCGAAAGGACATTTTTCTAAATGTATTTTGGTTACGACACGTATTGTTGCCAAGTCTACCACCATCACCATATCCTGTTGCGTAAACATTTCCAAGCGTATCTAATAAACATGTATGGGCTTCACCAGCTGAACAATTTATGAAAAATGTATTCTCCAATTGAAATTCTTTTAAGTTTAGTAAAGTTGGTTTTGATTCATAATTGCTTCTGCGATCTCCTAATCCCAATTTCCCATCTGCAGTTTCACCCCAAACATACGCTTTACCATCCAAAGTTATACAAATTGTATGTTTACACCCAATACTTATTTTAGAAACGGAACTTTTTAATGTTTTGCCAATAAAAAATTTCCGAATTGGAGACACTATTCGCTTGGGCTCTCGTATGAACAGGGTGCCGTCGTTTAAAACAATGCATGCTAATGGATTAAACTGATGCCCGGCAATATGAAATATATGGTTCTCAAATGTCCAAGAGGAGGCATTGATTCCTTCTAAATTAATGAAATCATTTTTTGCCTTTGCATGAAAAGTGTTATTTTCTATGTAAAATATTTGATCTTTGCGTTTGAAAATAGTTTTCCTATACGAAGCTAAATGCTCATAAACCTTTAAATAAAATTTTAATGAATCTAAAAATGTAGATAATGAAGTAGTATCTAGCGATATGTTTAAGCTGTGCAGGAAATGCTGATATCTTAGCTTAAAATGTACCGTTAATAAATTAAAATCAAACAGCACATTATTAAATTGTTTCGAAATAAACACACTGTCATAAATTTCTGATGTTGATAGAAATGTTAAAATATTTGTACTGTATACAACAGCTGGTACATCCAAAATACATGCGCGTTGTTTGTGCGGTGTATGAATGGTGATTGATGCCATCGCGCCCCGTTTGTCGCTGGTATAATAGTTATAAGTTCGTATGCCGAACGTATTGATGATAGGTGGAACGGAGGAGAAGAGAGTATTTTACTATAATAATAATGAATATAAAGTAGTCGAGACCCTCGCCTCCAAAACAACAAAACAACACCATACACAATGGGGACTAAAATTATTATTATATTTATATTTATTGGCACATTTACATTTACATTGGCCAAAAAAAATAAAAAATAATATTAATAAAATAATAATAATAAAATAAATAGACTATTATTGAAATTATAATATTATATTTTTTTGTTATTATTATTATTAAATAGTATATAATAATATTATACCACCTGGTGGTAGTTATGTTGTAGTAGTAGTACGACCAACACTTTATAATTATTAATAATATTATTATATTATTATATTTATTATTATTATTATTTATTATTATTTTATTATTATAATTATTATATATTATTATTATTATTATTTATTATTATTATTTTTTATTATTATTATTATTATACTAGTACTAATTAATAAATTGCACTATACTTACTACTATAATACTATATTATACAGTATTTTATTATTTATTATTATTATTATATTATTATAAATATAATGGCCATATATACATATATATTATAATAAAATATTGTTGTACACACACGCACACATGTGTCAAACTGGGAAACCCATGATCCTTGTTGTAACTACCCTCTCCCATTTTCTCGTGACAACGAACCATTGCAGTATATACAGTTCATTTCGTCTTCCTTTTAAACCAATTTTTTTTTTCCGTCAACAGATGGGATCTGGTTCATCGTCGCAATCACGATCGCAAGGGCAGCAACCTCAAAATGCCTATTTGTTGAACAACCAACAACAGCAACAGCAGCAACAGGCACTGAACGTTGTTAGTGCTGCCGATTATATATATGATCCATTCGGTCATTTGCATTTAGTATTGTGTGTAGAATATCATGATGAAAACAGTATTACTAATTCAGGTTTAACCTATTGCGCTTTTCCAACTAGCCAAGGTGCATGTGTTCAATCAAACATTTATAATTTTAACCCGCCAACAGACAGATGTAAGTTTGATTTCTTAATATTTTGCATGTTATCAACATACCATGTTAACTTGTTTATCTCAAACGCAATATCGTATTTATGAAATGCGCAGCTAACAGACGGTAGATAATGGCCCCGTGTACAATTGATGCTCGATGCATCGATAATGTGCTTAGACGAAAAACATGTATCTTTCGTGTTCACATGTATGTTACATTCGTGGCATGGTGTTGTTGCGATGAACAATATTAATAATATAATATGGTAATTCATTGCATCGTGATTATTACCCGCACAAATTATTAGTTCTCGAATGACGCACAAAACGATTGGCCGTCGTGAAAACAGCAACACAGCAAATGCCTTTAAATTCAATCCATCGACATGCACAAAATAATCTAACAACTCGTAGTATGTATAGTAACGGAATGATAATACCAGGTACAACAACATTATTCACATAGTAATAGTCTCTCTCTACTATAAGTTAAATTAATGCCATATTAATGCAATTAATTAAAAAATAATAAAATAATAATAATAATAATAATTTCAATAAATATAATAATAAATAAAAATTTAAAATTTATAATTATAATAATAAAAAAAAAAGATAAGTATAATTAATAATAATATATACGCGTATATATAGCACTTTATGATAAATAATTTAATAATAATAATAATATTTTATACGAATGCTTATATTATATACTAATACTATATATACTCAATATAGAATTATTATACTTCCTACTGTTGTAGTAGTACATTATTAATAAATCTATTATCTGTATCATCATCATAAAAAATGTCTTAACTCCCTGAACATGCATTTATAGAGAATTTCCAGAATTTGTATAAACACTGCATGGACATTTATCGTATGCATGTACATAGACTAATTAAAAGAATATGGCTTTCTATGAATTAAAAAGCAAAATCAAAACTTTAGAGGAGAAATTAGATCTTGCCAAAGAAGACAAGAAGCAATTAATTGATGAGCGAGAAACGGCTGAGCAAAATGAATCAAAGTACCGCAAAAAACAAGAACGGGCTAAGGAACAATTAGAAACGTTCAAGAAAAAGGCAATGGCTTTCCAGAAAGAGCTTTTGCTTTTAAAAACAGAACATGAAAAATTAAAGGAACAATATGATCAATTAGAGGAGGGATATGCAAATGACCTTGAAAGCTGCCAAATACAATTAAACAAGAGGAATTCTACAATACGCTTTTTGAAAAAAGAATTATACGACAGAAATAAATCTTTGCATACTTACAAACATATTCAAAGCGAGATAGAGAAGAACAAATTGCTGTTACAAGGTTTCCATATGCAATTGCAAGAAAGGGCAAAAACGGACAAATTACGCGAAACACTACTTAAAACGAATTTTCAGCAACAAGTACGGGACGCACTATTGTTAGGTCAAGAACAAGGTAGACAACAAGAAAGACAACGCCAACGACAACGTGAAGCTGACAATTGGAAAAAATTATTAGAAGATGAAGAAGAATTTACACAAACAGAGCAAGAAGCGAGAATGTCAGCGGCACACTTAGTTGCAAGTGAACTGAATGGGCATACTTCATCAAGGCTAATATCTTCTACGATTGTGCCAGACAGCAAAGGATCTAGTACCGGAGCAATGACTGCATCTTACATGAATCCCTCTAACCCAATATTTTATATGGATAAATTCAACAGTCGTATGGAAGAAGCAAATTTGTTGTTAAAAAAAAATTTTGAATCGTCGCAGCATATAAAAACAACGGCAGGTAACGCTAATAATAATTCGTCGTTGAAATCGGTAACTAATTGTGAACAACAACAAAAGAATTTTGAAAATGTTGTTTCAAGGCTTAAAAATATGAATCGTGTGTATTTTACAGATCAAAATTATCAAGGTGAGAAGGAATTAAACATTAAAATGAAAAGTAGTGATATCGAGTAAAAGACTTAGGCGTTGTAGAGCCATGGTAGTAGTAGCCATGAAAGTACGAGTAGTAGCGACGACGAAAGTATTAGTAGCGATGTTTGGCGTGATTAAAAAAATTCCGTGGGCTCGTAATAAAAACTTAACTTTAAAATTTAGTGCTCTTCTAAATTGCCACTTTGCATCTCCGTCGCAGGGGTTACATTTCTAATCAATTCAATCCAACTATTATCCAATTTAGATACATCTTTTATCGCTTCTACATTATGCTTTTCAATGTCTGCGTACCACTTAGGTAAGAATTGAGCAAAATCTTTGCCTGAAATTTCGATGCCGCTTTTTTTCGGTACATTTTCTTGTTCAGAAGTAGTGCCGTTTATATCTTTGCTCTGGACAAGCCCTAATTTGCTATCGCCATCTTCTTTATTTAGATCCTCTGTCATATCAGCCGATGCCTGTGATAGTGCTAATGCCATTTGCAATGCTTCCTCATCACTCATTTCTATTTCACCTTTCGTGTTCTCGTTCCCGTTCTGAATTACTTCGACCTTCTCATTGTATACAGTGGCATCATTGTCCTGCTTCATGTCACCATCATTGTTTTTTGATATTTGAAGTGCTAATGACAGTAATGCCGCTTCATCATCTTCCTCTTTTTTCGTTTGATTTGGACCTACTTCTAATCCTGTTATTAGTTCTCCTGGCAGTGCACTTTTATGGGACGCTAATTTAGCATCATGCAATCGTTTGTAAATTAAAATATAAGCATTGGCGCCAACTGATTTGGATATAGTTTCTCTCATTCCTTTAAATCCGTTTTCCACGTAATTTACCCGCATATCATTGAACTTAATCCATGGCGCTTCCGGGGAATCTTGTTTATGCAAATCTGATGCATTTGCAGACCGTGCATATGCGTAGTAATGCCCGCTGTTTGCAGTTTTACCAGAATGAACGATGACGGCAAATAATCCATAAGAGCGACATTTAGCATCATTTTCTGACCTAGTATTGACATTACTGTCGATGCCTGCTGGGTCGTCATACTGAGGTAAAGTAATCGTAGAGCTGAAATGCGCATTCATTAAACTCTTTATATTTTTATTTGATCGCCAATCAAATGACATTCGTTTTACTGTAAGCATTAAATGTTCGGGGCTTTTGGTGCAATGGACGCGATTGATATGGGCTGTTCTTTGTTGGCACGTATCGCAATCAACTTCTGGGTTTACGGAAGGCGAAAAAAAATTCAATACCATGTTTGAAATATCATGTCTAAAACATCGCTCACCAAACTCCATTTCACTATTTTTAAAGCTACAGTTGTAATCTTTTTTAAAACTCATTTGGATGAAATCATCTTTAACAAAGGACCATTTGTGTTCCTCTTTCCCATCACTATATGCCCCGGTACACTCACCGTATGGATATTTAAATAAAAAAGAGCACGCCATTAAGTGCTGCGTAGTAGAGTCTTTCCAGCGCCCGATAAATTCCCAATCATTCCTTTCAATATTTTGAATTCCAGACCCCGAGACATGTGGAATCATAACTCCCTGCAAAATTCCTTGGTATTGCGGCGCCTCGCCTCTCATACGGGCATTAGGATCTATCTTCGGGTCGAAGGAACCAATGACAGAATGGCCGAATGACTTTGATGTGCCGTACAACTCAATGATTCCAAATTTATTCGATTCGTACGTTGCGTTGATGTGATGGTCAATTGGTTTTTCAGCTGCAGCCGTTATTTTTTTGCACAAATACAAACGGTGTTGATTGACGTTTCCAGTATTTAAATCTGTATCATGTCTCATAGTACCTTGAGATTTTTCAACTTTTTCATAACCTTCCGGTATTTTAGCAGATGCAACACCACCAACACGAAGAATAGCAATATCCATCAAACCTTTTGTTTTATCATTTATTTCTATTGCACGACGGGTACATAGATACAATTCTGGCACATCCATCCCTTGGTTTAAATTACAATCTGCATTTGTACTGGTGGATCGAACAACTTCATACCCGTAATTTACTGGCATCTCAAATCCCCATACAACACCTATGTCCGTAATTGGCAACTTATTCTTATCACGCTTCACACATATGTAAGTTTCATTTTTAGAAACACAATCACGATTTAGATTGCCAATTGTTGACTCGTCGTTACAGCATTTGTCAATTATAGTAAATCCATCGGGGACGTTTTCGATTGAATTCACTACAGTCACATCAGTTATAAAAGATTTAGTTACTAATGGCATAGTGGAGCGCACCGCTCCAACGTCGACTAACTGTGGAAACAAAATATCACTGCCGCTGTTAGTGCTACCTATGCCGTTATTATTTCCATTTAACCCCATAGTAATATTATTAGCATTTGGCAAGTGAACTGTTCCTGATATTCGTATCGACTGGAAATTGTCGGTTGTTATCATGGTCACATATTGGCTTGCTTTGAATTCCCCACCTTTGATAATGCACATAGAACTATACGTTGCAGTGTTACCATTTGAATCTGAGTTCATTGGTATCAATATTCCATGAATTTTCCCGCCGCCAAAACCTGAATATGTACCTCTAAATTTTACTAAATTTTCAGTTCGATTATGTAGCTTCAATGGCAATTTTTTCCTTGCCCGGTCTCGCTGCGTGCGTGGTTTAGTATTTGTTGATAGCCAGTTTCCATTTAGGCGCTGGGGCCACACCTCACTCGATTTCACTAAATCTATATATTCGGGATAACCATGCTTAGGTCGAATTCGAGGTGCACGGAAAATATGAATTTCTGTGATTGGACAACCGCTGCCACGAGTAGCAACTAAATATTCCTTTTTGCCACTTGTACCAAAATCTTTAGACAACACTTGCAATTGTTTTTTTCCCTCTTCTGGGATAGATTCAAAAATAGCTTGATCTACCAATTTAATTCCAGTTATGGGTTCATTTTGACTTTGGTCTGTGTGGCAAACATATAGTTGATTTGCGTCGTTTGGGCTAATATTTACATCGACAAAGGTGTATCCTTTGACACCAGAATCGCGAACGATTATGTCGCGTATTGGCAAATCTTGTAAGTAACAAATATAAATTGGTTCTTTTTCTCCTCCGTTAATATCCTTATTGATTTTACAAAATCCTTCTTTGACATGGGTATCTTTTCCCACGACAATATCAATATTTGAAATAGGCGATCCTTCCCCGCGTTTAAATGCTAAATAAACACGCCTGGCAGTTGACAAACCACCTTTGTTTAAATTACCATCAACAAATTCCCACCCAGGTAAATCCGGTCGTGGATCTGTGGAACCACAATGAACAACTGTTATATCCGATAGGGGTTGAATTTTCCTATTTGGGTCACGTTTAACGCACAAAAATACATATGGCGTGTCCTCCCGTCCCTCGTTCAAATTAAACCCAAGCCGTTCATATCCTTCCGGTATGTCAACTTCAAGGCCTTGGCCGCTAACAACTTTTATATCCGTAATTGCTTTGAAACGTGTTGGAAAAACTAACGGTATATCTAAGTATGGTTCCTCTTTCCCAATTTTTAAGTTCCCGCATTTAAAACATTCCATTGAATTTCGTATTGTGCACCCAAAAAGATTGCTGGTAACGTCGTAGTCCTTTTTCTCCAACCCGACTTGTGCAAACTCACTTGATAAATATTGCCAAAATTCAGAAACATCTTGTTGTTGCCCAGAGCCGAATGTACTTGATGGTAATGCGCGTTGAAGTTTATGTGACGCGACGTATGGTTTATTGATTCCACTCAAGGAAGCATATAAATCGGCAAGCGCTTTTAATACGTTATTTTCATCCGTGTTCTCATTAAACACAGATTGAAAATTCAAAACTCCTGTACGAAATTCAGGAGAGCGATACAGTGATTGTAACAAACTATTTTGAAAACAAATATTTGTTAAATCGTCTTTACCATTGACTAGCCCACAGCAACCAGTGCTTGTTTTGAAACTGTTTTTGAATTTTTCGTAGTCCATAGTCCTTTTTCCGCGCCATTCAACAATGCTATTGCCTTTAAACAGCATCCCACTCAGTGTATCTGTCTCAAAGTTCAATTTGATCAGAATTAAATTTTTAGTTTTGTTCGAACTTCGGGCATCGCTCCACCAACCTTTGATCGTCCATTCAATTTGTTTTGCATTAATATCCTCACTAGTGTTAGATTCAGTGAACTCGACATTCTCAGAAAGATATGCGTATCCATAAATGTTATGAGAATTTTTTTGTGTCTGCCCTGTAAGAATTTCAACAAACACATCTTTAGCTTGCCTTTTAATAAGAAAATTTCCGTGAGTAGTATCCCACAATTCAATGCATTCTTTCTCTGCCCCTTTTCCTCCACTCGCAAATGCTCGATTACCCAATGCTTCAATGTTTTCGTATTTATTTCGAATAACATGCTTTAATGCCTTTACTTGCAAGCCTTGTTTTTTTGCTTTTTCTTCTTCACTTTCCCCCATTTGGCCACTTAATTTATCTTTCCTCGTCACATTTTCTTTGTTATCCTCAATTGTCGTTGTTTTTGTTTCGTTATCAGAATTCGAAAATGGTGTCGATGGTACAATTATAGCAGGTGGAACTTTCGTTGGGTCTTGGAAATATGATAAAATGGCGCTTTGGGCATTATTATTGTTGCCTTTTACCCAGCGAGTAGCGATGGACAAGTCAGTCACTCCAGTTATTTCCATAAAATTTTTTGTATTTTCATCCGATACAATACTTTTTGCTACCCCAGGTTGCTCCCCAGGATTTGTTGTCAACGGCATTGCTATCTTTTCACGTTTATCATCTTCCCCACTTTTGTGAAAATATTTGTTTAAATCAGTAAATTCTGCTACAAATTTGTTTTCTGTAATGGCATTTGAACTCGCGGAGGAGAAGCAACTTAAAACAACATCATCGAATGAAACATTTTTTGCAATCATACCAAACCATGCATCAGTAATAATGCGAAATATGCCATTCGCTTTTAATTTTAACAACGTGGTGCTATTTTCTCTACCGTGGTCATTGTCATCAACATTTTTGTATTGAGTAAAATGAAGTTCATTGTGTGTTGAATCTAAACACAATCTTAAATTATTTTCACGTTTGATTATGTTATCAGCAGATGCACAAATTTCAATATCTCCTGATTTATTTGCACAACGTAGACATACTGAATATGTTTCAATTCCATTTATATTTTGTCCAATGATATCTATATAGATGCCAGGAATTATTGGTTCCGACGCTGCTTGCGGTTCGTTTTCGTTGACTGCAACATCATTAGCCGCGTTATCGCTGCTTGTGACATGTGGGAACGACGGCGGTGCGCTAGTCCGACTTTTGCAATCACTCAAAATTCTACTTTTTTGATTAGGGTCAAAATATAGGGAGGCCGCTTGTTCTAACGACATATTTGCTTCTTGCAAAAAAATTATCGCATGATCCTTTGTATCCGATCCTGTAACCATTAAAAATTGTGCGATTAACTCATCGGAAGGATACGATAAATTTTCACTTAAATTAACTTGTGGCGCGGGCGGTGTATCATTATCTATATCCATTTTCCCACTATTCTCCACGCTGTTTTCTACTTTGTTATCATTTTCATTGAAGTTGGATTCATATGTATTTGTAGGCTCTATGTTCCACCACGAACATGCTTGCAATAATATTGTAATCTTTGACATGTCATTACTATCACTGTTATTACTTTTAATATTCTTTATTTCAAACAACACTTTGTTTCTAACATTAAGCTTTTTTGCGCACCATATACTGCCACTGGATTCTTCATTACCAATTGTATATTTATTATCGTTATTACTCCAACCTGAGACGCCAGCAAACAAAAAGTCATTTTCCCGTTTGGTAAAATGGCCATTGACAGGGAAACAATGCCCGTCTATTCCATTAACTTTACAAGACAGTAAATCTTTTACTGAAGGATTACTACGGTTACAAACAATCGATGCATTGTTACAATTACACGATTTATCTACAAGGAAGGAGACCATATCACCATCGTCTAACAATGGCCAATAACCTCTTAATGATGGGTTGTTTCTATATACGACTGATTTTGCTTTATAATTTGACAAAATATCACTGACCCCACCGTCATCAACTCCAGTATATACTCTAACTTCACAGAGTTTGCCACAAAATGGTTCATTCAACGCGTTGTTATAATAGCGTGACCCAAAAATTAAAGATGAAATAGACGAACGCGACCCTGGCATATCTGCAGAGGCTGGGTTTAAAATTGCACCATTTAAATATAATTGTAAAGATTTGCTTTTCGGGTTCCAATTTAGAACCAAATGGTGGAAATTTGTGTCTGTCACGGGGTTTTCCATGTATTTACATGATATCTTATCATACCACGCATATAAATTCCCACTTTCATCAATACTTAATCCATATTGGTTGTTTGATATTAACGTTTGACGAGAGCTGTTACGTTTGACTAAATTTCTTGAAAAGTACAATTCAATAGAAAAGGCTTCATTACTGTTGACAGAAAAACTTTTTTTGGTATCTATACCAATTACGCTTTGCTTTTCTATTTTGTCTCCCCCTACGTAATATTGTCCAAAATCGACCATTCTAAACACATGGTTATTACCATTATCGCTGTTCGCAGTTTTTCGAAAAGATGATAAAGACAATACCCCATCTGCCTGCTTTACACGTTTCCCCAGCCAACTTTTTTCTTCGCTACCACGTCCATACCACCCGGTAAAACTACATCCAGAATCATGAAATGCCAGCTTCATTACTCCGGGATTTTTGCCTTGTTTTGATAGTTTTGTTTTTGGTGGTGCAGCAGTATTACATGTTTTGCATGTTTTAGCATCACCTTCATTACGAAAAGTGCATGCGGGGCAAGACCATGATTCGTATTTCAACCCTACACTGGAAGTTGCACTGGATGCAGCATCACCATCCTCTTTTTTATCTTTTTTGGGGTGAACTTTAAAGTTTCCTAAAAATTCGTATGGAAAATCCATGTTGCTGCTACTTCTTCTTATTAAATGTCCTTCAAACTGTGATGGTTTAGAACGTTCTGGGTCAAGTGATATTGCTTGTAGAAAAGATGCACGACAGGATCGAACAGAATTCAAATTCAGATCAATCATAGTTTCCATTTCAAATGATCCGACTGGCCATGGTGGAGGAGCAAATAGATCGTTTGGGGGTCTTTTTTGGCTCGTAATGCCTTCCGTCCCTTCAGCAATATCTCCAATCTTTCTTTCGTTTAAAAGGTCTTCAGGTATACTATTGTTGGTGCCATTCATATTAGCCTCTGTTGTCCACGAACATTCAGTTGCATAATTTTGTAAATCAACCGAATTTTTTTTACCATACCGTTGTAACACATTTGAAGATTGTAATAGCATTTTGACATCTTTCATCTCGTCTATTAAATCTCGGTGCAAGTACCTACAAAAGTCAATAATTTCCACAACTATATTGGCAATTGCTGAATCTTCCATATCAATAAATTCTAAAAAAATTAACAAAAATTCAAGACATTTCAAAAAAACCCTTGGGGAATGTTGAAGACCACCTAATACCAGTTTCAGTAACTTGGAAATAGCCGATAGTACAGATTTATTTTCAACAGAAAGATATTTGCTGTCAGCGTCCTCTACTTCTACTCTTCCGAGTTTTGATTCACTATCTTCAGCTCGTTCTGCAACGGCATCATCTTTTATTTTATTCAAATGTAACACAGATGTGAACGCAATATTTTCGCTAACTTTCAATAAAACGTTGTACCTTTTACAAAATTTAAGCTGCTCAAAAATGTGTGCAAAAACTAAATATCCATGTTCACATGAAGTGATATTTTTGCTGCTTAAACCGAATAAATATTTTGAAAATGCAACTAAATTATTTGAAATTATGTCATCACTCAAATTTGATGAAACTAACATACGTGAAAAAAGAAGAAAATCAAGTGGGACTAAGTGTTCAACTATTTCAAAGTTATCATGTTGAAAAGATGTCAACAATGTCTGAAAATCTACTCGCGTCATTACACTTGGCGCAACTTCTTCTGGCAGAGGTATGCCCTGCGTTTTCTTTTCTTTGCTAATTACTGTATTGTATAATACTCCAATTAATAATATGTCGTGCGGTAGATAGAACATCTTTTCATGGAAAGTCAAATCCGAAGACGTGGTCTGTAATATGTTGCACCAATAAATAATAATCATCCACAGCTGTATTATTAGTATTATCATGATGATGTGATAATAATAAAAAAAAATGATGATGAGTGTTGTGTTGTGTATTATTATTAATATTTAATATTATTATATTTTTTAGTACTGTACCAGGATATTCGATCTTGGATTTTATTCTTCTTACTTATACTTATTATATTTTATTTATGTTATTACTTATTAATTGTAAGAGCTTATTATTATTATTATTATTATTATTTATTGTAGTAGTACGGCTTGTTCCAATCGAATTTGAATTTAAATTAAAATACGTACAGGTAATTTTGAACTGCACAACTAGCCACCAACGACCTTAAAACTTGACTACTAAATTAAAATTAAAATTCTATTCTCGTTGACCTTAAACACGCCAGACAAATATTAGTACATGAGCGGAAAATTAAATACAAATCTTAACTCATGCAGAAACTTATTATGAGCGTATATTCTTACAAAATACAAAAATACTACAGTAGTAAATTCATTTATTTTTTTACAAAACATTTTTATTGCTTATTACTGCTGATATCCACCGCCGCTCAATTCCATAGGAGGTAATTTCTCTCTTGATATAGGTCGACTTGCAACCATACTATTTTCCAACTTTTTAATGTAACTCTTTAATTGGCCGATCTCATTTTTTTGCTGTTTTAATTGATCACTTACTGAACCACTTTGTTGCGACGAAGGGCCTGGCAAATTTATTTGGGGTCCGGATGAACTACTATCACTATCTTTAGCTTGCATGCGTACAGCCCGTACATTCTTTCTAAGACTATTGATTTCTTTAACTAATCCCATATTTGCCATCATAACACGTTGATTATCTGCTTTATGCAGTGCACTATCACGTGTCAAACGACGTTTTAATGCATCAACACTTTTTTCCAAATATTCTTTTTGTCGCTGATATTCGCTTGTAATATCAGCATCCAGCTCACCACTTTTAATTTCTTTCCGGACGAATTTTTTATACAAATGCTCCACAGACACTTTTAATTTTGCTGGTTCCTGGATCAATTGCACGCATTCATGCAATTCGCTTTGAAATGAATCGATGAAAGACAAACGATCACGGATTTTCTGCCTTCGCTTCATAATTTCACGTTGCATAGAGTCTAACTTTTCACGGTTTTCACCAATCATTTGATCTAATGCAGCATTCATTTTATGATACTGTTCTAACTCGTGGTCCATTTCCGTTATATTTTCTTTCATGTCCGTAATTTCATTTTCACGTGGTTCGATTTGTCTGTTTAAATCTTTAATTTTATAATCTAATACAAACTTGAACTTTTCCAACTCTTGATTTTTTTTCTTCAATTCATAAATTTTCTTTTCCTTCTCACCAATTGTTTCATCGCGTTCCCTGATATCTTTTTTGTGTAATTGGATTTCACTTTCTAGGTC
>Ga0099797_100581_pt1 | contig 23323 bp, 17 predicted proteins | sample Uncmet_Sort48C_1_FD_89871 | JGI IMG/M metagenome (GOLD analysis project Ga0099797, IMG submission 89871) | Marine eukaryotic communities from CALCOFI LINE 67, Pacific Ocean - C012_Sort48C_1 | ecosystem: Environmental > Aquatic > Marine > Oceanic | place: Pacific Ocean: Monterey Bay | collected...
TGATGTAATTGAAGTCACGGAAATGGATGATGAAGATGGGTGGTGGCATGGAAAGTTGAAGGATAAATTTGGTGCTTTCCCATACAATTATGTTTTCTTAACATTAAACCACGACGGGGTAGATTACATGTTGACGACAGAAGAAAAAGAGCTATATGGATTAGAAGATGGGGAATTGAAAGGCAAATACGACCTCGAGACAAAAACATTTACAGGAATCGATGAGGATGGGTTAATTGATGACGAAAACACGGAAGTATGGGAAAATTCAAGCTTAAAATAAAGAAAATATTTTACACAAGACACATTTCACATTTTTATTATAGAAAATAATTTTTTGTGTTTACTTATTCAGATATATAAACCTTCTCTATCATTCGTCCCTTTCTACGGTACAAAATTCTGGTTCGTGGGTAAATAAAATGTACACATGCGGAAAAAAACTACATGACGCAGTTAATTTATTTAGTACTTAAATAGTATTATTTTATTTATAATTACCTATATGATTCTAATTTTTTCTATAGTATATACTATGTTTTAGAACTATATATATAGATTTTGGAATTTTCCACTTGTCGTCCATATATATATAGATATTTATACATTTTAGACAGTCGTTTATATATAAATTAGAGGTTGTAACGATCATTTTAATATATATACAATACATACATTGCATTGCAACTATTAAAATCATTTTTATTATGAGCAAACCATTTTCAGCAATCCCACGTTTACCAGTATCATCCTTATCATCACCCAAAAAGGAAAAAAAGAATAAATCCAAAAAGTCAACATCACGGCCAATACCAAATGATCCATACACACCATTTTATAAGGTTCACCAACTTTTAAAATCAAATATTTTTGCAATAGATTTACCAAATAATGCTATGATTTATGTCTCAGATTATGATGAAATTAAAAAAATTTTAATTAATAAAGATAATATTTATGGTAAAGGCCCAACAACAATTATACCATTTCAATCCATAGTCCCACTCCATTTAATATCACTGCCAAATAATTATCAACATCAAACCATGCGAACTGCGGTATTGAATAGTATCTCAATAAAAAATTTAAACGACAATATTATGCCTATAGTTGTAAAACATGCAAGAATATTTATTAAACAAATAAAAAATGATTCCCCGCAACTATTAGAAATTATAATATCAGATATAGATAAACGTTGTAGGGCATTTGCACTTGATGTTATGAGTGAAGCACTATTTGGTAAAACATGGAATGCTCAATTAGATTATACTAAGGAAAATAATATAAATGCATATTCGTTAAGTGAAATTATGTATATTTTACATTATCGAATCTTAGATCCAAATGATGTTGGTTGGAAAAGTAACAGATACGATAAAGGTGATGTCATACAAATGTTAGAAAATAAAATTAACAAAGAAATTATTCAACATAAAGAAATAATGAATAATAATAATAATAGTAACAAGAAATTATTTCAGGATGATATTTTATTCCATCTTTTAACCTATAAAAACATGGATGATGGGAAAGCACTATCAACAATTGAAATTCAAAATTGTTGTATGACATTATTAACAATGGGTCACGAAAATATTGCAACTGCATTGTCATGGACAATTATTTTATTAGCAGAAAATAAAGATAAACAAAAAGTGTGCAAACAGGAGACGATAGAAAACACGAATAATAGTAATAATAATATCTACAAAGCATCATATATGATGGATGAAAATTCTTTTAGTAAATTAACAGCATGTTTTAATGAAGCCATTCGTATGTATCCATCTGTACCAGCAGTCACAAGACAAATTATTAGTGATCAAGATACTACTATTTGTGGATATAAAATGCGTAAAGGTGATGAAATTGTACTAAATATACATGGGATGCATAGATTGAATGATAAAATGAATATCCATGGTAAGAAGACTGATGTAAATGAATTTTGTCCATTTTTACGGTTTAATGATCAAAATCCAGTATTGGATCAAGTAACATTGCCTTTTTCATTTGGTAAGCGTTCATGTATAGGACGTAATTTATCTTACCTTGAAATGAAAGTATTGTTATCCTTGCTTTTGAAAGAGTTTGAATATATTGAAAGCATCTCTCCCACTGTGGTTCAACCAGTAGTTTTAGTAAGTTTAAGACCATCAACACATGCATTAAAGTTTGTATGGAAGGAATCTAAAAATCATCATGACATTTGTACCAACAATAATAAATCTAGGTTGTAAATAATAATACGTTTATATTTTTTTATATTCTCTAGCTTTATTTTTTTTGCTACGAACCGTCGTAAAAATTTTATATTGATACGAAAGAATATTTATATCTAATATCATATGTGTACACATTTTTTTTACATTTTCGAATCTTTCCCTACATATCCTGGCCATTTCCATCGACCCAATCCTTCATTTCCAACAACATGTGGTGCAGCAATATCATTCATCATCAATTGCATTCCTTCTTTGGACATAAATCCTCCTATTCTATGCAATGCACCTTTTGGCCCTGGGTGCGTTTTATGTGCTTCATCAAATGGTAAAGACAATGCAGAATTGTCACCAGGTATACCTTCAGGTTGCATTACTATGGCTAATTTATTTTCACCACCATTATTCCCGCTACCACCGCAAAACCAATTTGAACCTTTAACAGCATCGGATGCACTATCAAATGCACTTAAACGTTGTAATAAATAAAATTGCGGTGGAAACATCAATAACGTGCCAGCTTTAGAACGTTTAACAGCTTCGATTGGACTGATCCATTCTGCATTTACAGTTTCATTATCATCCACGTCTGCAATTGCCCATGGTGGTAATGTTTCGAGTGGATCATCGTTACGTGCATCAACTTCACATACGAAAAAATGAGTTAAATATTGTCTACCACTGCGAGCTGCTTCCATCTCCGGTGTTAGAAAGCAACAGATTGGACTTACTTGTGTAAATAAATCGCTTCCACCACTTAATATGGTATTCCGAAACGTTGGCCATTGTGAGGCATCATCATGTACTTTTTCACGCCATTCTTTCCAACTTGATTTGTCACGCGGTGCTTTTTTAGCTGCAGAAGCAGATAATGGCAACAGCCCAGTTTCCTCAAATGCTTCACGCATACATGTTTTTCGTAAAACATCGACATTTTCAGCAAATGATAAACCATCTTCAACACCATCACCATCTGCTTTGTCATATACACCACCTGGAAAGACCCATGTTGATGTTGCGAATTTCATCGTCCTGGAACGTTGAACTAGTAATATTTCAAATTTATCACCTGGAATTGCACTATTTTTTTGCCTCAATACAATTAAAGATGCAGCTAAACGTTTTAATTTTTTAATTGTTTTTGTTGCCATGGTCAATACTGTTTTTTTTTTTTGTATAATATGTGTATATATATATATTTGCTTTGGTAATAGCAATGTACTTTGTTAATAGCAATGATAAATGATAATGATATTAATAATATCTATTGAATGTACTGTTATATAATATGATATCTCCATGTACTACTTGTCGTCTCGTCGTCTATCTTTATTCATTTGATAAATATATATAGTTGGCACGTTGTACTGAAAAAAAGGCACAACAAAATGAAGAAGCCTTTTGTTGAATCTTTTTTTTTGCGACATTATTAAGGTATGCACGGTCACATACATTTTCCTATAATAGAAAATACTACCAGGTAGCATTTTCAACATTATGTAATGGATAATTCCAGGGTATAAATTACTTAAATGTCAAAAATTATTTTTTTTAAGAGAAAATCTTTTCGACGATTCTCTCTGCATTTGATGATGGTTGATAGATAGCTGGCCCAGCTGGATAGCACGATATACATTTTGGGTTTTTCTTGTCTTGTTGGGTGTTCACACTGCAATTCGTCAAAATGTCGTAATCGATCCTTTTCTCGGTAATATATTTATATACTGTATTTAATTGATAAAATGGTAAATTAAATGTTTATAAATATATTGATTTACAATAATACATCAAAAAAGTATCCATATTTATTTTCGTCATAATGGTATTTAATGCTATAATTTCTCCACGCCACCAAATAATCCACATCAAAAGGAAAAAGGAAAGCACCACCAATTAATTGTTGTGAATAGAAATATATATATATAGATTTGATGATCTACATTCAAAACAACAAATAGAAATTTCAATCAGAAGACAACAATTGAAAGAAACACAATATGTCAACAAGATCAGGCAACAAAAGAAAAATTGCAGAGGAGGAGGAAGAAGAAGAAGGCAAAAAGACAACAACAACAACAACAACAACTACTACTACTACTACTACAAATGATGATAATAATAATAATAATGACAATAAAGAAATAGAACAAAAACCTACAACAACAACTACCACCACCACTTCTCCGCCACAATTAGTATCGCCTTTTATTAACCAAATTAGGCTTGTAAAACGGGCAAAAATTAGTAGATTGCCCCGGGATGAACTGAAACATTTGACGACAAAAGTAATTGCAACTTTACAAGTTAATGGTCCACAAACTTTACAAGCAATAACAGATAATATAAATGCAAATAAAGTCCATATATCCCGAGTATTAGATGTGTTATTATCCACCCCTTTAATTGCTGTTAGTAAAAGTAATTCTGGTTCTCAAGTTTTATATCGATATTGCCATGGAAAAAAATTACCAACCAGTGTAAATATGAAAACATTAAGAAATGATATATCATATGAAATGACAGCTTTATCAGAAACATATGAATTATTAATACATTTAAGGTCAGTAGCTGCAAATTTAGATGAAAAAAATCGGGCTTCTTCATCCCCATTAATAAGCACTGAAGCAGAAAAAGAGTTATTGCAATGTATTGAACGTGTGAAACAATTGGAAGAATCTAAAAATAAGTAACATAAAGTACACGATTTATACATAATATATATATAATATATAAAACATTTATTTTTATTATTTGTGTAAAAATTAAAACACGAAAAAAAGGAATTCTAAAATGATCTTCATCCTAAAATATGCCTAAGGGATATTATATGATATTATACTTCTTCCTTTTTCATTATTGCCCCTCTCTTCATCTGTGATATGAACCGTATGACATTTAATAATTACATACACACACACATAAATATAAATCTGTTGTTGATCTAACTTTTTTTCCTCGTCTCAACTTTCATCATATATTCGATGATTTCTCAAATCTAAATCTGTTTCTTTTTCCTCTTTCTCACCTATTTGTCTAGTAGTAACCTTTACTGCATTGCTTTTGGCACTTGTACCACATTTATTTCTAGCAATCATTTTAAAACTATAAGTACAACATTCTTTTAACTTTTTCACAACTATTTTACAATCTTCGTTATATGGATCCATCGAGGAAGCAAAAAGGGTATCTTTCCCTGTGCCGTCAATCTGTCCTACAACTAAAATTTCTCTGACTTGTTCCGCCAATCGACACTGCTCTTTCTCTTTAGCTTTGGCATTTTCAGGATCAACAGGTCCGTTAGAATTTGTTTTGAACAATTTATCATAGGACAATGTAATTCTCGTTGCGCCTCTTGTAATACACTTTACATTTTCAATTCGTTGTGGTCGTGACCATGTGTAAGCTCTGCGTGAAATTCCACTCCATTCACCAATACCAATTCCATTGACAACAGCTACACGTGCTATATATTTTTTACCTTCCTCCAAGCCAGTAAAACGTACTGATAAATCAGAACCTGCTGGCTTTACCAATTTATGCTCTAATTCTTCCATTTTTTGTTTCAATTTCTTTGCAGAACTAATTCTACAAGCATCTTCACCTCTTAAAAAATCAATAAATTCACGCTTATCTATAATGCCACTGCCATCTGCATCTAATTGGGCGAACAATTGATCTAACATTTTTCTTTCATCATCTCCTCCCATATTCGCTTCTTCATCGTCGTCATCTTCATCAATCTCTGGTTTGTAATGATCAAAGAATTTTTTATCAATATGCAATAAAAACCCTTTTAACTCGTCTCGTGATACACCACCATCCTTATTTTCATCAAAATCATCAAACAATTGATCTGTTGTCGAATCTGCTACTTTTGTCTGACGATAATCCCATTGAGGGTGTGTCGTTTTCTCTGCTACTTCAACCACGTAACCACGTATTGGTAAATCCATCCCTTTGCTATTGCTAGCATTCACTTTCTTATACGAATCACTTTCAGTATATGGTTGAAAGGAAACAATCACATCGCTTTGTGATTTTTGGTCGGAAGTGCATGGTTTAATAACTGGTTTTGCAATTGGTCCAGGTTTTTCTAAATGACGCGTTGATTTAAATATCAACGTTACCTCCTCACTCGCTGCAACATCAAACGCGGATAGACCATACTCTTTATCGCATATACTTAATTGGCAACTTAAGCGAGGTTCCAATAAATATCGTACAACGTCAATACGATTTTGTTGACTTGCTAAAAACAATGGTGTACATCCATCACCATTCGTTGCATTGACATTTGCTCCACGATCGCATAATAATTTGCATAATTCTAAATGTCCTTGGTAAGCAGCGTAATGTAATGGTGTATTATCATCACCTTCAAATAACTCAGGATTTTGACCTTCCTCATTACCAGTCTTATCAGGCATGTTGACAAGCTTTGTTTCCCCCATTTCCTTTGGACGCGCAGCATCAATATCTAAGAAATATGACACAATTACAATGTCATTTTCCCAACATGCTTTATGAATATCTGTTTTACTGCTTTGTGTTACTTTTTTCGCCATGGCAGTTAAACGTTTTGATAATTCACTTTGTTCACCATCTTCACCTGCTGTAAAATATATATATGTATTTGAAGTTAGATATTTGTTTTTGTCTTTCGGGGTTGTTTCATATATATATATATGTTTGTGTGTGTGTGTGTGTATAGGCGTCTTCCAATATTACTTACTGTTTGCTTGTTTCATAATCCACTTTGTAAATTCATGTTTATCAATTTTACCATCATGGTTATCACTATCTAACTCTTCCAAAACATCGTCCAAATTATTTTCATTTAAAAACGTATCATCAATTTGATCTAATATATCTTCTAGCTCATGTTCTTCAATATATCCATTTCCATCCTCATCAAATTTCTGCCATGCTTTTTCAATCGTTACTTTCATGTTCATTTCTTCATTTGAGACTTTGCCATCACCATCTAAATCCATTGCATCCATAGTATCTTTATTTACCTCGAGTTGTTTTCTTGGTGTTCTTATTTGGTTTTCTTCATCGTTATAATTAGAAGCATTTTCTTTCTCATCATTATGTTTAGATCCAACACTGTCATACCTTTCATCTTCTTCCTCGGTATGGTAATCATCATTTTGTTTATTCGCCATGTTTATATATGTTATTTTCTTTATTTATTTTGTTTCGCTTGTTTTGTGGTTCGTTTTTTCTTTCGGGTATGACTTATTTGTATACATGTATCATGTTTTACAAAAAAGTTTTCAAATTTTTTAACTGCCAAAGCTGGAAAGAGCTGGAAAGCCGGAAATCAACTTAAATTAAGGGGGGAGTGTTATTTCCAGCCAAAAACCATCAAATCTTCGTATTCTAATTTCCCTAATAATACTTGTATTTATATTATAAATATAAAAAATCATGGAAAGCTTAAGCTATGCACACCAGGCTTGAATATATCTTTTCAGTGCTTGGAGTGCATAGCCTTTATTCTACATGCACTATTTTTAGCTAATGCTGTGGCCTGTTTTTGAAGAAGTGTGTTAGCTGAAACCGTGGAGGATTATAGCATTGAAATATCATTGTTGAGGCCCTTTTTTTGGCCTGCCAGTGTCAAAATATGAAAAAAATAACACTATTCATAATGGATGTTGGCGTTCTGGACCTGAGTAATTATAGTATACCACTCATTACATGTAGAATAATAATATTAATTATACGAAAAAGATATTAAGTAAATACGAAAAAGTTCAAAACAAATAAATCATCTAGAATAATAATAAGAAGAAGAATACATAATAACAACTAATTTCAATAAACCAATCAAAGTTTTACTTTGTAAACAACGAAAAAGAACAAAAAAAAGAATCAAAACAAGAAGTCATAACAATAGAATTATGAAATATATAGTTTCAATTATATCCACTTTTGCAATTCTTTTATGTGTTGCAAATGCACAAGCCGGGGGCAATGATCCAGATTGTTGTATGGGCGTATGTTGTGTTGTTAATGGTCAATATAAATGCTCACGTACTGCAAATTCATGTTTCCAAGGCCAAAAATATGCCTCTGGTCCTAAATGTGGCGCTGGAAATAATGGCTTTATCTGCAAAAAGCCAGCTAATAATGATTTTCCATCAGGAAATGGCACAAACGCATGTACCTGCCAGATTAATGGTAAATGCGAACCAATGGAAAAGTGCGAAAAGTTTTTTGGAAACTTTTTCAAGCTTTTTGCTGGATTAATGTGGTTAATATGGGTAGGTTGTTTGTGTGGGTGTTGTGCGCTTTTATTCTGTGTATTCTACTGCTGTTGTGGTGGTAGAAATGGCAGAGGACGTACATTATCTATTACTGCAAGACAACCTGGACAATCCTACATAAAGTTCGCCCCAGATGCAGTGGCGCAACGTGTAGAAACTGGTGACAGTTCCTACATGCAAATGCAATAAAATAAAAAACCGCCCTCTAATACTCTAATCCAGATATTTCGTGTTTTAAAAAAAAATTAATTTGCGGTACGGAGTAAAAATATACAAAAAAAAGTAACGCATATATATAAATATATACGCGTATATATATTAATATATAAACTATGATATATATGAGGCAAAAGAATTTCAGCCGTCATCATGAACAGATGAACAGTGAACAGAGAACAGAGGCACTATAGTGCATAAAAAAAAGCCGTGAATATATAGGATAATATAAGTACAATAAAATAGTATACTATTTTGTGTTTTTTTTACATTTTTTATTATATTACTAGTGGAGGGTCTCCCTTCGGTCAACAGAGGCCTAATTTCATGCTATATTTACTTGTTTATAATTTACTTAAATTACTATTTATCTTTAGTGGAGGGTCTCCCGTTGGTCGACAGAGGCCTAATTTCATGCTATTTTTTAGTTGTTTTTAAATTACATACTTCGCTTTATGATTATTTCTTTCGCCTGCTTTGCTATGTGATCCTAAACTCAGTATTATAGGTCCACTTATTTATATTCTCTCCTATCTCCAGCAGATCATCCTGCGTCCCTAAAATCTATGATCTCTTCTCCTATTTCTCACTTCTTCTTCTTAGATCTCTTTGGCCTCTTCTCCTCTTCATTATTCTACTTGTTTGTCTTTTTTTCCTTCTACTATTACTTCTTCTACGTCTTCTCTGCCATCTTCTTCTACGCCTGCTTCTTCTTCCTTTACGTCTTCTTTTTCTACTACTTCTCTACATCTCCTATGTCTTCTGCATCTTCTTGTTCCCTTCTTCTGATACTTCTTCTATTTCTTTGCGTCTTCTTCTATTTCTTTGCGTCTTCTTCTTCTACTGCCCTCTTCTTCTTATACTTCTTCGGCATCTTTTATTTCTTTTTCTTTTACATCTTCCTCTTTTTCCTCGTTCCATATTTATATAAATATATTTGTTATATTATTTTATACATCTAAAATACAATGCTGTATAGTTTTATTTTGTCGCGCGTTTTTCAAGTTTTATCTAATGTTTCGTGAATTTGGTCACTTTCATTTTGTATTAGTATTGATAATGTAAGAAGTACCATGTCCTATTTGTATTATTCAATCTCCTTAAAACTAAGGTTTTTGACGGAAAAGTTTTAAAGGTTGTACTCGAGGGTATTGTAAGTGAAGTAGGATACCTATCGATAAAGTGTCATTTATGAAAATGATAGGATTTTTTTGAAATTTAAGTACAAACAATAGTATTGTTAAGGAGGAGCCTTGAACAGACATTCTATTTTTTTAGTTGTTTAATACCTGTACTTTAATCTAGGACTTTTCATTACCTGTACTTCATATTATATATTATGCCAGTATGGCAACTATGCAAACCAGAAAAACTTTTATTATTATTTTAAAAGAAACAAAACTTTTACAAAGCTGGAAAGATACAACTTTATAATAATTTTATTTGTAAACAACGAAAAAGAACAAAAAAAAGAATCAAAGCAAGAAGTCATAACAATAGAATTATGAAATATATAGTTGCAATTATATCCACTTTTGCAATTCTTTTATGTTTTGCAAATGCACAAGCCGGGGGCAATGATCCAGATTGTTGTATGGGCGTATGTTGTGTTGTTAATGGTCAATATAAATGCTCACGTACTGCAAATTCATGTTTCCAAGGCCAAAAATATGCCTCTGGTCCTAAATGTGGCGCTGGAAATAATGGCATGATCTGCAAAAAGCCAGCCGGGCCAGCTAATAGGAAACGAGCTCTAATAGGAAACGTTACAGACTGTAGCTGCCAGATTAATGGTAAATGCGAACCAATGGAAGAGTGCGAAAAGGTATTTGGGATGTTTGGACCCTTATTCAAGTTTATTGCTGGATTATATATATTAATATGGGTAGGTTGTTTGTGTGGCTGTTGTGCGCTTGTATTCTTTTTATTCTACTGCTGTTGTGGTGGTAGAAATGGCAGAGGACGTACATTATCTATTACTGCAAGACAACCTGGACAATCCTACATAAAATTCGCCCCAGATGCAGTGGCGGAGCGTGTTGAATCTGGTGACAGTTCCTACATGGAAATGAAATAAATAAAAACCTCCCTCTATACTCTATCTAGATTATTCGCGTTAAAAAAAATGTATTCGCGGTACGGAGTAAAAATATATTCGTACAAAAAAAGTAATGATGTATAATATATAATATGATGTGGTTAAAATCTAAGTTTTAATTAATAATTTTACTTCCCGTGGTAAATAATATGCTCAATACTCAATCTCAGGAATAATATTCAATCCTATGCATACTATACGTTCGTAATATTAGTGTAAAGCTCTAAATGCACTGTCTGCACAAAAATAATATTTTTTTATTACCACGGCTCGTACGAAACCGTTCGTATTAAATACATATTCGTATATATATATATATATAAAACTATTTTCATAATATATGTGTGTAATATTATTGTGTAAAAAAGCCTTTTTTTCTCAATTCAACACACCCAAAAATTAACACACACACTTTACACCTGGACCGCATATCATAAAATATAAAATCTTGTTTTTCAATCTATCACCTCTCACTCTTTTACTACACACATAAAAGCAAAGCCATTGAACCATGAGAAACCAAATTAATAGCATTATAATGACCACGGTGTACTCCTAAATTTTTATGCTTCCATAAATCTCTGACATTCAAGGATGTTTCCTCATTCCAAGTTCGATTTGGAATATTTATAAAATCAATTGGTATAGTATCAATTGTTGAATCGCGGCTATTATATATTACAATTGCAGCACAAGACTTCGTTGTTGTTGTTGTCGTTGTCGTCAACATCGTTGTCTTCTTCTTCCTTGTTTTTCTTTTCTTGTTATAAGCATCTGAAAGTGGTCGTAGCCATGCTATACTATCATTTACTGGACGAATAACTTTAATCATATTAAAACTTGATACATCGAAAAAGACATCCAAAATCTCTTTATTAAACCAAGCATCTCGCTGTATATCGCTCATATTTCTAGGATCACTTGCAATGACTAATTGGCCACCAGCTATAGCCCATATTGAAAATTCAGTTTGATATTCTACATTTGTTTGACCAGGACAACGTTTTCCAGGAATATGGGGAGCTTTGTTACTACAACCTTGGCCTCCAGTAAATATAAAATCAGGGTCAACAAACGAATCACCACCACCATACCATGTTCTACGTTCACGGGCCAATGCCATTTCAATGATATTAGCAGTGCTTTGCCATGAATCGTGGTGATCATCCCATACTCTAAATGAATTTGAATATTTACCACACCATGATCCTGAAACTTCACGACAACTCATGTTTGCTTCTGGTTCATACAAAAAATCATTTTTTGATTTTCTTTCTTTAATATTACTTTGTATATCTATTGTATGTGACTTTTGTTGAAATGGGCCTCCTAAATTTAACCATATGTCATGATTCATTTTTTTTGCAGCAATACGAAGACTAGTTGAAAAGTTTTGGACTAATTCATGTGGTGAATGAGGCCATGGTCCACAATCATCTAATTTTACATAATCAACTTTCCAATCAATAAATTGCTCTGCATCTTGATTGTAATAAGGCCATGATCCGGTAAATGGAAATGAATGAGGCCAGGATGGTGAATTCCAATGACATGCATGTTGTCCCACTGCCGTATACAATCCAAATTTTAAGCCAAGTTGGTGAATTTGTTCAATTAACCATGGCATTCCTTCAGGAAAGCGTGATTTCACCCATGTAATTTTATTTGTAGTATTGTCTCTTATACCCCAACAATCATCCAATAAAATATGATTCCAGCCAGCCTCAAGTAAACCATTTGTGGCTATATCATTCGCGACAGAAAGAATTTCTTTTGAAGAACACCAATCCACTGGCATAGCACTTAAATCACTACAATGTGCATCTGTACACCATGTTGACCATCCTAAAATTGGTGCTGCTCGTTGTTTTCGTGCTTTTACAGTATTATTAGTTTTTGCATTAGATAATCTGGATATGGATATTATTATTAATGACAAGAAGAAAATTTGTTTAAACATGTTGTGAAAATATTTTATTTCCATTGTATTTTTTTAGAAGTGTGAAGGGAAAATTATATATATGATTGTGTTTCATTTAATGAATGTTAACTATATACATATGTATATATATATATACATACACTCGTACGTATCAGGATACGTATAGTAGCAAGAGAAAGATATATATACTAGTAGTAGTAATAGATATAATATATATAGTTTTTGTATGTTGAAGTATAAAAAAAAATACTGGTAGTATAAATTTGAGTTTTGAGTTTTGAGGTTTTTTTGTCACCTGCAACACCTATCAATTTGTTATAATATAAATTTATACTTGAAATACAACATCGAAAATGTACACATTTATTCATTCATTTCATTCATTTGTGCATTTGGAATTTATTAAAACTATTTCATCATCTCATAGGTTTGTGTGTGAAACCGTTTTGTATATATATGCATATATATATATATTGTTGCTGTTTATATTCCTTCTTTCTTTGATTTGTTTTATTTCTATACTTTTGTAAAATATATATTAATATATATATATATATACAAATACTTGAGATAGGTATATATATAATATGTATATTATTTTCTTATCGACATTATTATTATTATTATTATTCCAATATCCAAATCAAATCAATGCATTTCGTGATCATAATGTAAATCCATCCAATCCTCATAATTTAGATCATAGGATACAAAAAGATGAACATGGAAATAAATATTCCAATGATTTAGGAATAGAATTAAAACCGGAAGAAGGGACACATGTTGGTAAAGACAATCGTTCAATGGTTATGACGAAAGTATTTTATCATAATTATACCGATTCAGAACGTTTTGATCATTTTGATCCAACAGCTAAAATTTATTCCCCTGTGGAAAAGAAAGGATATATTCAACGTTTTCATTTGGAAAATGGAACATTTATGGTATGGTCTACGCCTAAGTCACGATATATAACAGAGCATGAAATGTCATATATTGAATTTGAAGACGGAAAAACACCACCAAAACATCAATGGAAAGATGAGCATGGTAAACCATATGATATTATATTTAATAATGCAAATGGTGCAAGATATCGTTGGAAATCAAGAATGAGGCGTGGCAAGTCAAAAGGAAAATATAAACGGTTTGGTGGTGCTGTTATAGATGCAAAATTACGTGCAGCAGCTGCAAATGGAAATTATAATTTATGTCGTAAATTGATGAATTATGAACATGCTGATGTAAACGCAGCGGATGACGATGGCAACACACCTGTGCATTATGCCCATGCAGGTGGTTGGGTACATATTGTACGTTATTTTGCACAACATAATGGTGACTTGGAAAAGCCAAATAAAGCTGGGCAATGGCCATATGATGTATATGAAGAAATGGCAAAGGACGATGAAATATTAAGTGATTTACATCATGAGATGCAAATGGTACATTACAATCATTATATACGAGATGGAAAAGCAGGTAGAAAGCCAAAAACTTGGGAACCTGGAAGCCGGGCATACCACCATCGACGAGGTCAGCCAAAAGGGCATGTATTGCCTACTGGAAATCCAGACACGGTATGGCACAGACCAGCGCATCATGAGCATCATCCAGATAATGTACACAAGCCTGGTAAACCTGATAAACGTGTTGATACTCGTCGTGGGAAACGTTTGTAATTTTAATGAGTTGTGTTTTTTTTTATTGAGTGTTTAAAAAATATAGAATATTGTACGAAGTAATACTACGACTTCGTATAATTTAAAGAAGATATTATTTTTTTTTTTAAATAAAAAATTTATTACCACCACAGCACAGGCGATCCAAAATCGGCGTTGTTCTATTTTATCTACATTTATATATACGATCCTAAATGTCCTTGTACGAATAAAATTTACAACCTGGTTGCGTCATTTGCCGTATTTGATACTTCCTCTGCTGTATTTAATGTATTTTTTTTCGCTGATGAATATAAATCATTGATGGAATATTTAGCAAAACGTGAAAAACGTAATGATGCACTTTTAAAATAATTTCCTTCCGCATCTGTACCAGTCCATACAACAAATAATTTTAAATCGCAATTTCCATCAATACAAAATTTATTATATTGTGAACAACTAGGGCCAGTACAATCTTTTGCTTTTTGTATAATATCCATCCCTGGATCTGCTTTTACTCTACAATTTTTACCTAATCCATCAAGCATCAACTTTCCAATGACATTGTCTGACACTTTCATTGTCTCATTAAATCGATTTGTTGGCAATGTAAATATGTTTGATGCACATTCATCTGTAGCATCTTGACAAAAATGACAACCATCATCCCACGTAAGGGCTTGTACTTTACCTTGTTTAACACTAATAACAATAGTTAAGATCGGAAATGACCATTTAGGTGTAGTACTATCATGGTCAAACACTTTGTATGCTTTTGCTAATGAACGTTTGCCCATACTTTCCACATGTATCATAGTATATTTACATGCTTTTGGTTCGTTGGAATTAAAACGTGTTGAAACAGTACATTCCCCTGTACTTGGACTTTGTAAAGTTTCTGTACCAAAAGTACTATTACTAGTAAATGAATCTTTCATATTTAATCTTGTGTATTGATCAGCTTTTGGCATGAATAAGGATACACGTTTGCTATTGATAACAAGGCATACATATGTTTTATCACCAACTTTTGATATTGTATCGACACCATCTGGTGCACACGATAAGATTGTCTTTGGTAATAATATTAATGCAAATACCATAGTAAAAATAAGTGTAACAAAGTGGTTCTTTATATACGTCATTTTTATTATTATTATTATTATGATTATTCTTATATATATAATATATATATATATTATGCGTTTGTATATTATATATTTCCTTTACGCACAACTATACTATTTTCTATTTTATAAATATGACCTTTTATTAATTAACTTTGATTATATATATATATATTATATATATACCTTTTTATTTCTATCTATACACACTACTCTTTTTCTCTGTGTATACAGAGAAATGTATTTTATTTTGTTGTTTTAATTCATTTTTTTATATTTTTTTGTCATCAGAAATTTACTAATTTACACCCCATTTGATAGCGCTAGTCAGTCTATTTTATAGGTGATATAAGCTCAAGTACGAATTATGGTAGATTGATTGAATAATAAGGTAATTCGAGCATTCCAATGGTATTCTGAACTAATACGAGGATCGTTCCATGAAACTTGCTGTTCAAAATTGCTTTAAACACACAAGTTTTAATACGGGATTAGCATTACGCCTGATCATTTGATAGGAACATTGTTGATTCAACAATACCATTATATTTATACTTTTTTTTTAATAAACAATCCCATCACACACCTCAACATTTTTTTCATCGTTCGCTATGGTGCTGGTATGGCCGATGTAGACAAACTTGGCTACTTTTTTTAAGGGTTTTGAATTTTGAAGAAAATTTGGTCAATCGATTAGCATTGAATAGCACGTATTTTAAAAACAAATTTTGGCAAGGTTGCAAAGTACACATAAAAAAATAATAGAAATAATATTAAAAATTAATAATTTACATTTTGATGAATGAACTAAGAAATAAGAAATTATTATACATTATTGTGTATACACTTAGTTGATAGATAGATAGATATATATCAATAATAGTACATAGGTCAACGATACATATATTTATATATAGATATACATAGTTTTTACGCAGCATATACATACACAATTATATATATATATATATATACAATAGTTTTATAATAATAAGGAAAGATAAGAACATGTCGGGACAACCATTACATTATAAACTTGTATTATTAGGTGATACGGCAGTTGGAAAGTCATGTCTTGTTGTAAGATTTGTACGTGATGAATTCTTTGAATTTCAAGAACCAACCATTGGTGCTGCATTTTTAACATCTACAGTTGATTTGGACGATACTAAAGTTAAGTTTGAGATATGGGATACCGCTGGACAAGAACGTTACAGAAGTTTAGCACCTATGTATTATCGTGGTGCAGCAGCAGCTATTGTAGTTTATGATATTACCAGTAAAGACTCGTTTGCAGGTGCAAAAACATGGGTCAAAGAACTGCAAAGAAGAGGTGCACCAGATTGCATCATTGCACTTGCTGGTAATAAATCTGATTTGGAAGATCAACGCAAAGTAGACAAACAAGAAGCAGAGGAATATGCAGAAAATGAAGCTATAATACATATGGGAACCTCTGCTAAAACATCTATGAATGTTCAAGACTTATTCATAGCTATTGCAAAACGATTACCAAAAGAGCCAAAAGCTGGTGTGGATAATGCTGGTAGTGTATTTGATCCAAGTAAAACAGCAAATAAAAAACCAAAATCTGGATGTTGTTAGTTTGATTTGTGGTACACTTTTATTTATTATTTTTAGTTTAATGGTGATTTTATAAATATTACATATATGTATAAAACAAATATGTGGTGATAGTGGAGAGAGTGAGAAAAGACATATGCATGTGTAGTTTGAGATGATGTACATGTATGATGTACACTCTTTAAAATTTTATATACATATCATCATATTAGTATTATATATATTTGAGTTTTTATCACACTAGTAAAAAATTTATATTTTCGTAAAAGATATATACAACACACCACTCTGCGCAAAGCGTAAAATCTCTTTCTCACGCACACTCTCTCAACTAATTGTATCTCGTTTCTGTACAGCATTTTGTTTCCATTTACTATTATCATTTTCATTTTGATATACTTCTTTTTTCCATATTGGTACACGTGCTTTTAATTCATCGATACTATATTGCACTGCATCTAATGATGATTTACGATGTGGTGATGAAATATAAATTGCAATACTACCTTCTAATACAGGAACAATACCAATGCGATGTGCAAATACTATTTTAAAAACATCAGGCCATTTTTTAACAACTGATAAGCCAATTTTTTTCATTTCTTCTAATGCCATGGGTATATATGCTTCATATTCTAATCTAACTACTTCTTTTCCATTGAAATTATCTCGCGTTGTCCCTATAAAACTACTAACAGCACCACAACTTGAATCCAATACCATTTGATAATATTCATTTATATTTAATTTATTACTTGATATAATTGCAATAATTTTTTCATCTTTTGTTTGCATCCGATGTATTTTTTCCACATGTTCCATATTACCCATTGGTACATTCGATTTCTTTTCTTCTGCATTGTTTGTTATTGATGCCATGTTGTATATTATTTATATATATATATATATTCTTCTTTATTCACCAATATCAATTAGACGTAATGTATCTATGTTTCTCTGTGAAGAAGAAGCACATAGAATTAATTCCTATTTTTTGTGCTCTTTCTTGGAAACAACAAAAATGACTAAAATCAAAATTATAATTGGATTATATAGCATAACAATATATTTTTAGAAATTTATTTTTTAACATTACTTATAATAACAAACAATATATGAAATAATGATAAATATATCGGATATTTATAAATTATTGATTCGTGGAACTTCTTTGACTAAAAACAACAAACAACTAAAAATAATAACAGAGGGTATAAAAAATATATATATAAATAGAAGAAAGGTGAAAAGATAGACAGAAAAATATTTTGTGTGTATATATATATATATATTATATCCTTTTTCTGTGTATTATATAATTTTTTATAGTAAAACAATGGAATTGATAAAAGATGCAAATAATGTAAATAATTCGTCATCATCATCTAAGAGTCTAAGCAGTAGTAATCAAAAACATAGTAATTATAATAATCGTCGAACGTTTAATTTAAAAAATTATTGTGCTTTACAAATAGCGAAACATATATTTACCGGTATCATGAGCTATGAAGATATTGATATTTTAAGTGATGATTTAAGAGCGTTGATATATTTCAACTTGTTGCTGATAAAATTCAAAGTAGAACATCCTGGAGGAACACCGTTAATAATTGCATGTGAAGAAGGTGAATTACACCATGTCGAATTGTATGTACAATTTCATTATTTAAACCCTGACTGTAAACATTTAACAGCGAAAGAAATGATAAATAGAGTGGGTAAATTAAGTGATGGTGTGAAAAGTACAAAGAGTACATGGACTGCATTATTAACAGCATGTGAAAACGGGCATTTGGACATTGTTAAATATTTACATGAACATGGTGGAGATTTGGAAATATGTGATGGTGGTGGATATAGTTGTTTAATGGCAGCAGTTAGTAATCGACATAACAAAGTTGTTGATTATCTCTTGAAACAAAAAGTAGATATAACACAATCTACAAAATATGGATTGACTGCATTACATTATGCTGTTATAAATAAGTGCCGCAATGGGATTAAAATGCTATTAAAAGCGGATAGAATTGCAGAAATAATAAATCAAAAAGATAGCCATGGGCGTACTCCATTAGCATTAGCATCTCTCTCTGAATATAGAGATGAAATTGTGGAATTGATGCGTAATCAGGGGATCCTATTAATTAAGAAACATAGTTCATAGTAAAAAATTATTGTTTATAAAAATATTAATAAATATTAATATTCATTTTTGAACCCAGTTAAGTTGTACGAAACAGAACGAGAATGTCAGAGAGTGTGTGAACCAAGCAGTGTGTACTTGTACTAGGTTGTATAAATTAATACGAATATATGAAGTTCGTAAAAATTAATAATGTACATATATATATAAAAACATATATATATTTTTAATTTTTACATAAATATAGTTGACGAGGAAATCACACACACACAGTGTACGTCCCACCTCCCGGACCTCGGTGTGTGTTGTAAAACTTTTTCTTTTTTTAGCTTCAATATTTCTAGAGAGTATCATAGATATGATATTATGATATTCATTTTAGCTTTCTTTAGTAAAAAATAAAATACGAACACGTTCGTATATAATTTTATTTTGGTTTGCAGAGATGCATTAGAGCTTTACTATAGTAGGATAGAATATTATTCTTGCGATAGAGTATTGAGCATATTTACTTAAAACACGAGAAGTGTGTAAAATTATTATAACTTAGATTTTAACCATTATTATTTTTATTTTTGGTTTTAAATATTAATACGTATATTTATATTAATATAATTTTTTATTTTTTGATATTTTTTTTTATAAAATTTCTTTTGGACAGAGACATTTTCACGGTAAACATTTTTGTTTGGTTTTTTCGTACTGAATATTCGCTCTCCTTTTGCTTGTTCTATCTATATCTTCTTCTTTCATCTATTTTTTGTTTATATTCAATTCCATTTTATTTTAATTTTATTTTTTTTTCTTATCATACATTCATTTTGTTTTGTTGTATGATATACACATTTATAATTAATATTCTTTTTCTTTAACGTTATGTACAAAACCATCATCATATTATCATCCCCACATCTATCATTTATCTTTATATTTTTATTCTTCTCTAGCGTTTTCTAGCTATTGTTTTCTTTTTCCTTTCTTACATCGTTCAAGATTCTTATTTTTTAGTACTACCACCAGATTGTTCTTCGCGTAATCTATTGTTTTCTTTTTCCAATTCTTCTAAACGTCTTGCTAAACGTGCATTTTCTTCTTTTAATTTATTTGTTGATTTTAAAGCAGTTTCTTTCTCTGCTTGTAATTCTGCAATACGTCTTACAAGCGTTAATTTGTTTTCCATCATTTTTTTCGAATCATCGAATTGTTTACGTACAATATCCATATCTATATGCCCACGCATTTCAAACACACTATATACTATGCCAATAATTTCAGGCGTATTGCAAATCCAACGTTTGAACTCTTCATATGATAATTTTCCATCTTCGTTAATATCTTGTTTACGAAAAGCGTCGTCTACCATAGCATTCACTTCTTTTTCAAACTCTGCTGGAATCAATGCGCTCACTTCAACCACCAGCCCTTGTTCCATTGCAACGGCTTGCAACAATGCGAATGATGCAAATGCCGTAGATGCTAAGCAACGGTGTAGCTCAGCACGATCTATATACCCATCACCAGACAAATCAAACATACTAAAACAAAATTTTAGTTTATCATTTAACTCACCACGACAACACATAGCAAGTCCACGCATAAACTCTTCACGATCTATAAGTCCATCTCCATTGGTATCGAATACTTTAAATATTTGCTCTCGCAACACTCCTGGGTAAGAAAAATATTCCCCAAACGTATCTATATCAATCCCAGCATGTGTTGAGTTTCTATCACCACCTCCTCCTTCACTAGTTTTAGACGAGGCTTCTTTATCAGCTTGTAAACGGTTGAATATTTCTATAATTTCACTGACCTCATGCGCTTCAAAATATTTCAACGCTTTTTCCATCGCCTCTTGTGGTAGGCGTGATTGTGCTTTTCCCATATTTGTAGTTGTTGTTGTTGTTGTTGTTGTTGTATTGGGAAAGGTTGTTTGGTTATATGATGTATATGGTATATATTCTTGTATGTATATGTATGTAAAAACGTTGATGTATACTATTGATATATAATATATACAGTATATATTTTCTTCGATCAACAAATTTAACTTATCTACTCTAATGATATTGCACTGCTATTCCAACCTAAATAAATTACCAGGGAGGTTTCCTCAACAGCTCTAAATCTAGACGACTAAAGCTCTAAATTATCAAAGGGTGTTGTAACCCTAATTAGAACACTTATTTACATGAGGAAATATGTTAAGGTAAATTTACCGCAAATGTTGTTTTTTTTGTTTTCAGCTTCTCTCTGGTTTCAGCACTTACTTACATTAAATTTTTGTTTTTATTCAATATATTTTTATATACTAATATTATGAAATATCTTTTATTGAAAGCATGTAATATAAATTATACGGCACTACAAACAATCATTGTCAAAATTAATTTCGTAAGAGCATTAAATTAAACAGACGCAAAAAATAATAACATAACGACTACTAGACGACAGGCAATTAGACACCGTTCGGTATAGCGAAAAAAACAAATTGATAAAATAGTAGAAGCAGAATATAATTTGAGAATGAAATATACTTTGTTGTTCCTTGTCGCCACTGTGTGTTTGGTGCAACATGCACTTGCTGATTCCATCAGAAACGCCTTTGAGAAACTGCGAAGTAAAAAAGTTAAAGATCACAGAATGTCCAGTGATATAAAAGGTGCCATTTGTACCAGAGATGGGATGGATAAAAACGATTTTAAATCCAACACTTGGATACGTCCAGGGGATAAGATAAAAGTAGAGTATTTTGATTATAAACAAACGCAAGGTGTTTGTTATAATAAACATGGACCAAGATGTGATAGCAACTTTCTGAAGGAAAAAGAATGTTACTACCAACAAGTAAGGGGGAAATGTTGTCTATCGGATGGTGGGCGGCCTGGGTACAGCAAATGCGTAGAATACCCGTTAAGGTCACATAAAGAGATTTCAGAGCAAGTATGCCCATATCCTTGCGGCTGTATCTTTTCTGGTAAACCAGACAGAAAAACTAGTGCAATTAACAAAGTGCAAAAGCTAAAAGTCAAAGGTGGTGGTTGCTATTCCAAGGAAAACTGGAACCAGGTGAAAAAAGTGTTGGATAGCTGGAAGGTACCTAAAGAAACCCACGATGAATTTGAAATGGGGACGCTAATGGACAGAAACGACTTCGTTGCATTTGATTACTTCATTCAGCCAAACAAAAATACCGCGAGGTACGGAATTGCATTTGGTGCTACCCGTTGCCGCGGGGAGACTATTGAATTTGGGTACATGTTCACTGGAATGTGGGAAGTAGATACAAATACTCAAAGAAGATGTACGTCAGGAGGAGGTAGCGGACATTCCTGTCACAAAACCGGTATTAGCGATGAGCAAGTAAAGCTTGGTCGCAAAACCCTTGAATACTATGCATGGGACAACCTGGGAAGTACGAGTTTTAGGAGCTTTGATGTCACTATGGAAGATTTGGACAACGAAGATCAATTTGAAGTACCACAGTATGATGGCATTTTCGATAGTTACACACCATCAGCACACAAAAAAAGTCTATGGAAGAACAATTTAAAACCGTTCAACAATGATTTGAATAGTTTTGACAATAGAGGTTTAGGATGGGATGATACTAATGCTTGGATGGGCATTAATTCAGCAAGAGCTTCGGAGGTAAAACGAACCGAATATAAGTACAAAAGAAGAGAGGAGCAGAATGCAAAGTTTTATGTTCGGCAAAGGCATAGTGTGCCACAATATCATAGTAATGAATGGGGCTATGATTTTGACAATGATTATAGTAATGATGGTTTAGGATATGATGGAGAAGATATTTACTAGAATCTTGAGAACTGTGCTTATAATGTATATATGTGTAAAACAAATTGTGTGACATATATATATTTCTAAACGGGAGTAAAAGAAATTTATATAATATATGAGTAAGAGAACATTTTATATATTTCTAATCATTATAGTATCTATGACCCATTTATCTGATGTAGAGGACTTTTCTGGCCCTAAATGGACAAAAACCATATTATATAGGTAAATATTTCTAGTATACAACT
>Ga0099797_100582_pt1 | contig 23274 bp, 25 predicted proteins | sample Uncmet_Sort48C_1_FD_89871 | JGI IMG/M metagenome (GOLD analysis project Ga0099797, IMG submission 89871) | Marine eukaryotic communities from CALCOFI LINE 67, Pacific Ocean - C012_Sort48C_1 | ecosystem: Environmental > Aquatic > Marine > Oceanic | place: Pacific Ocean: Monterey Bay | collected...
GGCTCTTCACAGGAGATCGAGCCCAGCGCGTATGCGTGGCAAGACCTGCCGGACCATCCCCGCATCATATTACCCCACCAGCGCGACGGCCTACATGAAAAGAAGTTAGCCCTCACGCAGAGGAGCCGCGTCCACAAGCGGCACGCGCAGGAGCAGAGCTTGGCGGATGAGGACGAGACAATGGCAAGTCACGCGTTGCGCGGCTCCGCCGAGATGGGCGTGCAGAAATCATCGGACGCATTTTCGAGGCTCGCTTCGCCGCCGAAGCTCTTTCCGTCGAACGCGCCTATCACCAAGGTCAGACGTTCCAGCACAGGCGATATGGGGAACTTGGAGGAATTGATCGCTATCCCCAAAACTAAGCCGGACGCGGACACCTCGGCTGCACCAAGTAAACGGAAGGCGCCGGTGGCCGAGAAACGGGCGCAGCCTGACAAACTCGTCAAGCCAGGGAGCAGGCAGGAACAGCAGCGTGCTGAGAACACATGGCTCTCTGCGCGACCGCAAGACTGGAGCTCGGGAAAAGTGACAGACCTCGTATCCACCGAGGAAATTGCTGAGAAAGCAAATGATGACGCTGACGCGGACCGACAGAGCATGGAGGCGACGCACCATGTGATAAACGGGCAGCGGCAGGAATGGCTTGCAGGCAAGGAAGGTCGGAACGGCGAAGGCCACAGCAGTCCGGATAATGAGACTGACGCAAATATGGCGAGCGACACTGGAGCGTTAAATCAGGCCGCATCCGCCGTTACACCCTTGGACGATGCTAGCATGAGGCGAGCCAGCACTCAGGTGTCGCCCGCACAAGGATCTCCAACAACCACTTCTACGAGTACCACGAGCACCACATCTACGAGCACGACGCGTAAGATGAGCAAAGAGGAGAGAGCGGCGAATAAGCTGGCGCGGGAGCGGGAGGAAGCAAAACAACTGGAGGGAGAGGTGACCGCCATGTTGCGTGCGTCCGAGGATAAGGCAGAGCTGCAGCGGAGAGTTGACGCCGCCGAGAACGGGCGCAAAGAGCGCGAGGCCGCGTACGGTGCGGGCATTCTAGCGGCCAAGGCGGCCCGGACGGCGGAGGGAAAACAGAAGGCGAAGAAGGGGAAGACGGACAAGGCGTCCCACCCGCCCACAAGCCACTACTTCCAGTCGCTCGTGTCGGCGGAGGTTTGCGACGACCCCAGTTCCAAGACCGGCTGCCATGTGGGCCAGTGGGTAGGATTTCACTTTTTTCACTTGACATTAAATAACGATTCATCGCTGGCCCTACGCTGATATTCATTATTTAGTAAAGGTCATGTATCATTGAAATCGCAATAACAATGTTACAAAGTTATATTCAGATGGACATATTCTGATGAAAAAACGCGAAAAGGTCGAAATGGATCTCGAGAACGTGAAACTGCACAAGTTCGGCCTCATCGAGCTGACGATCGTGTCCGAGGCGCTGACGGCCGACGGGAAGAAGGTGAAAAAGCACAGCGACGGCAGCAAGCTGTGGGTGGTAAAGTACGTGATCCGGCGGCAGTGGGGCGGGCACGTGATGCAACCGTTGACCAAGACTACGCTGGAGTCGCCCTGGCAGTCCGACATCCCCTGGCGGCCGAAGCTGGTGGAACGCGACGATCCGCGGGCTCGAACGCAGCTGGCGCCCGGCACCAAGTTCGAGTGGCCGCGCCCGCTGGTGCGCAACCTGAAGGGGACGCCAGCGCAAATCGTGGGCAAAACCCGCGACGAGAAGACCAAGCAGCTTTGGTACGACGTGGCCGTCCCGCTGCTGCAGGAATTCAGCGAAAAGCAGTTGCAATTGCACGGTTTGCGGCATCCGGGCCCCGGCGAGGACACGGACAAGAAAAAAAAGCTCACAATTGACGAAAAACAACATCTTGAACAGGCTCCCATGCCAGGTCAACTGCCGGCTGAGGGGGCCGATGGTTTCAAGCCCGGCTCGGGAGAGGCCCAATTGCGAAGACAATTGGAAAGCGCGAAGCGAGAGCTCGCACAGCGCCGCGACGAGCTACAGACCGTGGAAACACGGAGGCTGGCTTTGGAAGACGAAATTCTCAAAAAGGCCGCAGCACCCGCGGGCTCTGCGCCGGAGCTATCGGAGAAAAAAGCGGAACGCGCCGCCGCTGCGATGGCGAAACCGGCGCAGGCAACGCCGCCTACGATGGCGATGGCGAAACCGCAAGAGGATGGTCTGGCTCTGCTCCGCCCCTCGTCGAAGACGGAAACAGCGGTGCTCACGGACGACACCAGTGCGTCTGTCAGTGTGGTCGGCGACGACGACAGCACCGATCGCAGCTCTGCCACACCGCGCGACCACGCGTTGCTGTCGGACATCTCGGACACACCGAGTGGCGAGGAGGACGAGATCGATGCGGAAGTGGACCGCGTGCTGCGTGAGAGCGCCCGCCACGCGAAGGAGGTGTCGAGCGGCGAAATGCACTCGCTGAGCACCGTGTTGGGGTGGAGCGAGGACCAAGCCGCAGACGGACGTCCGGTGCGTCACTCCGAAGAAGAGGCCCCACAGGAAGGACAAGGCGGTGCGTCCGCTTTTGCGGAACCCGCGGCTCCGTCCTCACGTCTTGCGCACGCACCGAGCGAGGAAAAGGGCGCGGAGTCGAAGCTTGCAACGTCGGGCTTTTCGTTCGAGTTCCTGCGATAGACTCTCGTCCACCGTGGTTGGCGTTGCGGATATGACCATTACGTCCATGGATATGAAGACCATGATCGTGCATCCATGGATGCAGTGTATTAACACTAACTCGAACTTTTTGTTGTTATTCTGTTTATCTAGCCATTATGCATAGTCTGTATTTGTCGTTGTTATTTTGTATTTGGAGACAAGTGTTAGAAGCATCATACTACGCAAAAGATAATATTCTATTCAGGTACTATTCACCTTATTGCATTATCGATCAATATTCGCGCCATCACTGTGTGTGGCACTCAAGATCAACTGTATTATCCGAATCACAGTGTACAGAGATTTTCTTTACTGAATATCCGTTCGAAACTCTGCCGAATACGGTGCGTTAGTATGACTTATACGTAAGAAAAACTCCATTGTTCTCGTGTTTCCAATCACAATGCAACATCATTCTTTCGACCCATCGGACATCTGATTCGTTTCTGCTTCTTCCATTGAATATTATCGAAGCTTCCCTGACAGTCGCCGACAAAAAAAAAAACAGCACCGGTATCTAGGCTGGTATTGAGTATCAGTTCCGGAAAACTCCCCGTACGTATTGAACCGTCTGAAAATATGACTTTTCGCTAAAGTGCGTTATTATAGCTCGGAGATTGGTCACTCTAGATCATCGTGATAGGGTTGAAAACTGAACTTGTAAACATTGGACCAACAATGGCCGCGGGATCAGAGGAGGAAACGAAAAAGAAGAAGGGATGTTGGCACCGGTTCACGCAACAGCAGGTTTTTTTTTCTTCTGAAATCTTATTAAATTGACGGCAAACTCGGGGGATTCGCTAACATAAGAGTCTTACAGTTAACTATCAGCAAATATTCCAACATTTCATGAAACAAACAAAAAAAGCTTCCTGCGTGGCAGCCAGTTCTGACTCCGAAGGGCGTTTTGATAATTTTCTATTCGTTAGCGACGGTGATGCTCGGTCTGGGATCAGTCATCCTTGCGACTGTTTCGGATGTGGTACTCGTTTTTGTATAATACTCGATGGATTCATGTATAAGGCTGCCTAGGGCATGGTTCAATACATTAATAAATTTCAATTGATTTCATGTTAAGCGTAGAGCCACTCTACATTAACAAAAGGCATTACAAAAAAAAGGTCCGAATTCAGTTCGAGTACGGCTCAGTCGACAAGAACCACGGCGCAACACAGCTCGAGGTTCCACTAATTCTATCCGTTGATTGGTGATTTGCGGTGTGCTTCCTCGTAGAGGTTGCTCGGACCGTATTTGCGTATAATTGAGAGTTTTAAGCAATCGCATTTCCCCTATTGAGGGTTCTTAATATTAATGTTCTAACAAAAATATAATTGTGGAGGTGCTGGATGGGCAAAACTTCCTGGATGGCGACGTAAGTCATGTAGAAATCGTGCCGAACAGCTTCGCGAAGTTCTATGACAGCCCGGCCCAGGACACCACAAATACAAAGCCGGACAACGAGCTGAAAATGACCTATGCCTTCCAGGTGAAGCTGAAATTGAAAGAGCCCATTAAGGACCAGGACCTGTATTTGTACTACGGTCTTGAGTACTACCATCAAAACATCCGGCAGTACGTGCGCTCCCGCGACTTCACGCAGCTTGAGGTGCATTTTTACATGAGACAAACCTCTGTTTACCTATACGATTGTAGAGACGATGCACAGTAATACAAAGAATGTTCTCCACTACTAAAAACAAAATTGCATGTGTGAATATGAATATTAAGATGCAAAAGATACCAACATTATATGCACAAACCAAAACAAGGCGGGCTCGTTCGGAGACAAGTGGGACTCTCGGAAGGCGGCCACAACGAACGGCTGCGTGGACGCTGATCAGCACGAATTGGAGGTGATCGTCGAGGCGAAGAACGGGAATCGGCGGGTGCTCTGGGAGACCGCGGCGAAGGAAGATCCCGACAAGAAGAAGCTAGAAGAAGAAAACGACGGAGAAAAGGTCGCGGACAAACGAAGAATTTTGACCCAAGGCAGTGAAGTGCCCGGAGCAGATGAAAAAACGGAGAAAAGCTACCTGTACCCCTGCGGCCTCATCGCGCGCACCGTGTGGCAAGACAGTACAAGATTTTTCAAATAGAAATTGGTGTCTTACGCATACACTAAGAGGATAAATTGATTCTTCAGGATGGAATTATTATACAGTTGATTATGAAACTCTCTGTCTCAGTTTTTCCATATTATGGTTCGATAAAATTTGTCCAGGTTATTTGATGGAGCACACTAGCGACGCGAGTGACAGACCGGAGGGGCAGCGGTGGACCGAGTTGCAGTTGGGTGAAGACATTACGGACATCGGCTGGCGCGAGATGGAGATCGGCAGCGGTCGTTATTACCAGTTCCAGCCGGACGCGGGGGCGGCGGAAGGCGTGCCGGCAGAGACGGTGGACGACCTCCAGTTGACGGAGTTCCAGGAGCGGTATTACATGTGGTTGACGCAGATCTTCCCCCCGCTGGAGTGTCGCCAGCGGCACCCGGGCGCCGGGTCCTTGGTCGGTTTCGACACGAAGATTCCGCCACTGTATGTGGCGCGGAAAACGGAAAAATATTACCCGGCCAACTACGACAAGTACCGGAGAATCCACCCCGTGTGGGATTGCACTGACTACAAGCGAGACCCGAATGCGGGTACCGTCAAGGGCAGCACCGACCAGAAGCTCGGGCCCTTCAAGCCAGACCAGTGCCGCTTCACGCCCTGGCGCGACCCCGGCGTGAAGATGCTGATGGACCAGACCTACCGGGACTCGATCTACACGTGCGACCAGCACAGACAGGGCCAGCACGCGTTGTATCGCAACGGCAATCAGCAAACGCCGATCGTGCCGACGCAAACGCCGAAGGCACGCGGGGGCGTCGATTATTACAAGCAGGAGGAAAAGCGGCACTGGGGTGTGGAGAGCGGCCACTTCATCAACTGGATGCACATCGCCGGCCTTTCGACGTTCCAGAAGCTCTACGGCAAGCTCCGGCCGACGCCCGGGGCGGATAAAACCACCGTGCACGACACCATCCGGCTCACCATCTATTCGAGGACGCGGCTCGAGTCCGGACTGAACTCGGAAACGGACACCATCAGAAAGTCCGTCGTGCTCTCGACCAAGTCGTGGCTAGGCGGGCGCAATATGAATTTGGCGTACGCCTACTTCGTCACCGGCGGCATTTGTCTGTTGTGCGCGTTTTATTTCACCTACTGCTACTGCCGGTACCCCAGGACCACAGGCGACATCCGCGATCTGGACTGGGTCAAGCACAAGAACAAATGAGAGGATTGGCGACTAACATTTGCATGCGACGAATTTAAAACGAGAATATTGCGACATCGATCGATCCAAACAGATATCATACTTCAAATAGCATGACAAACTAATACCCTGCGTAGGAGATTGATTAACATGACTTTGCAGAGACCCCGCACACAGTGGGGCAAAGAGGTTTTTGCCGTAAAAAGTGCAGAAACTGATACATCCCGCCACTCTGATTTGACAATATAGTGAAGCATCAAATCAAAAGAACACCGGAGTGTTTGCCGAGTTCCTCAGCTTGCGAGTCATAACCATACGCCAGTGTTCGCATTCAATGCAGGGGAATCAGTATATGGAAGCACGGGTCTACAATACCTGAAGAGTTTTTCGCATTGAGGCATTTTTGAAGGGAGCCCGTATTGAGGCATTGGTATACTTTGGAGTATCCGTTAGTATCTGTCTGACCGCAGCCAGCGACTAACGTACTGCGTCTTGTACACCTTTTGCGAAAAAAGGATGGCACGTGCAGTTCACCTTTTTTCCTCATCTTGGCTTTTGTTCCTCATCTGGTTCTCTCCCTCAGCTTTTGTTGTTCCGGTCTGTAGCTCAGCTGGAGGGTACAACCTCTCCGGGGCCCCAACGTATAGTAGTTATACGTACCGCAATAATCTGCCGACGAAAGTTCTGCCTACCAGGAAAACTACCATTGCGAAAACAACCACGGCGGCTTTCGTCCCTTATTCTGCTGCTTCGGGCAGAACAACTGGGAGAGGGTTTCTCGCTCGAACAACCAGCTCTCTCTCGGCGCCGAAGACACCGCTTGTCATTTTCGCCCCCACCGAAAAGCCACGAGAAGCTGCAAAACCCAGCACCAGCCATCATATTCATCAAATGCAATTTCATCATCAGACCAGTGCAGCGGAACACGGTATTCCAGTGCATGACCGTGCCAGGAGCCTCCAAGAGTTCGTGCGGGCGTTTTCGAAAAACTCCGCGGGGCCTTCCGCGGGCCACTCGGTGTTTGTGCCCGTGACGTTGCCGCGCTGCTCGTGCGCGCCAGCGAAGTGCGCGAAGACGTTCCTCGGCTGCTGCACGCCGCCGTGCTTATTGCCGGAGCCTGGTTTTGTTACCGTGCAGCTGGGACCCAATATGAATATGGATTTGGAGGCGGAGGAGCTTTACCTTCTGCACGAATCGACGTCGGGCTCGGCCGGAGGCGATGTCGATTCGAAATCCATAAAAATGCAGTCCGTGGCCTTGACGATAAAGCATGGACGGTGGGATCCGGCGGGTCCATCGCAGACCGACCCGGTGACCGAACTCGAAGTGGAACAGCTGTTGCAAGAGAAGGAGGAGGAGGAGGGCGGGGTTTCTTGTGGGGGGGAGCTAGAGCTTTTCTGGAAGCTTGATTACTCGCAAATTCAAATTCAAGAGTCGGACGCGGAAAATTGCCAAAAAAAGAATGTGTGGGTGATGGGATTCGGCGGCCCGCTAGGGGAATTGGAAATTCCGTACATCGCCAAGTATTAACTAATAACAGTATCGGTAATTACTAATTTGTCATTGATTGTCATTGATTGTGTGGGGGACGATCAAATGTCGTGGGTTCTACGGGTCTCATAGATGTTGTACGGGTTGTATTCAACATTTCTGCAAAATTTTCATTAAAAAAACTTCTTCTGAAACTTACCGTCTGGCAAAATTTTCAACGCACCGTCTGGTGCGACTGGCTATTGACCATAGCCATATTAGCGTTCATTTGAACCGACAATCTGGTATACTAGTTTACGTTCGGCTTTTGTCTATTTCAACACATTGTATACGTAAAGTACACAGTACAAGACGTTGTATTCGCCGAACGATCGGGTATGATCGGGCTTTCAGGAGCCTGTTGTTCGGGTTTTTTGCTGCGTTTTTTGAATGGGGGACCATCTCCGGACAAATTCCTATTAACACATAAAAACATTCGAAATTAAAACATTATTATAACACCCAGAGGCCGTCAGTCTCCAAGAAGTATGGGGCCTCCCGCCGGCATGTGATTAATATTATTGTTAACAGGTCCGCGTCCACTGTGCGTTGGTAACTCGTAATACAATAATTTATTGGTAGAAATACCAATCATGCGTCGTCCGGAGACTCGGGACCCGCAGCGCAGCGGGCGACCGCTCTTTCGGGAGCCTCGCAGCATGGGTCCGCGGCCGACCCGTCCCGCCACTACGGGTGGAACCGGTCTGGGGCTACACCACCATATCGCGCGGTCGCAGGCGGTACTGCGACAAGTCTCGCCCGGGCTTTCACCACGCCTGCGCACGTTGCGGCGTGCCGACGGTACCACGTCCGCAGTAGCGGAGCAGCCGCAGCAGGGTCCAATCAAGGTATTTTCTTCCGGAAGAATAGGATGTTGCGAACCGTATTTAAAGTAGAGTTCCTTCTTGTTTGTGCACGTAATGCATGATCACATCTTCGCTTTTTGCTAGGTAAGTACAATGAAATTCGAAAAAAACGAGGTCGGAGTGTGGGTGGATTTCCGGCGCTCACCCTCGCCGCCCCGCGTGGGGCCGCAACAGTGGGGGGCCAGTCCCGTGCTGCGCATGAGCCGTTCTCCGTCCCCTGTGGGTGTCCGCAACATCTCGGATTTCTCTGGCACCAACCGCTTCGCCTTCTACAGTGCCTTCGCCCCACTGGACACAGTCGAAGCAAAGGCCAAGAAGGAGGAATCGCGGCTGCCGAGCCCTACCGGCGCGTCAGGGCCGACTTCTGAGGAGGAGCGGCCGTCTGTGATTGAGGAAAAGGAGCAGGAAAAGGAGAAGTTGGTCGGAAAGGTCCACGTGAGCACGAAGAAACGACCGCCGTCCAACGAGCGGGCGAACGCCAAGAAGGAAGCTGCCTCGAAAAGCGCCTCCTCTGCTGGTCTATGATTGTACTTTGTTCTGTGGATATTCACGTGTTGTAAATGATGTATTCCCGGTCCGTAGAGATGAAATCCTGAGGAGCATTTATTAAATCAAAACAGACGCCCCTCCCAACGAGGGAAAGGACAACATTGCTCTGCCCGTGCCGTCCCGGGGCGTCGTGCGCGTGGAGGGCGTGCATGCGAAATCGCGGCCGCAGACTACGGCCGTAGAAGGGCGAGCGCGGCGAACCTCCAACCGCACCGCGGCCGCCGCGTGGACGTCGCCGGGCGCGCAGAGCAGAGGCGAGAGAGAAAAAAACCAGCCAGTGCGGAAGATTATCACGACGATGGTCATAGTGTTTAAGTAGCGTCTAGAACGGGAATCATTTTGGTTAACGTAGCCAGTTGGGCTCTTTGAGAACTTTGTAGATTATGCAAAAACATATAATGATCCGAGGTAGACACCACGGTACAGCGTATCCGCGCGCAGGAACGTATGGAGGAGTTTCAGGCCAACATGCGCAGTCTGTCGCCCTCCTGGAGCAATCGGAGGTGTTTTTTACCGTGCACGCACGTTCCGTTCTCGCCCCGGAATGTAGAGATTCGGATTCAAGATCAATCAGCGCGACCGTCATAATGAGGGGGGCTGTCGTCACTATTGTAATATCTGACCAACAATGACTACCAAAAATATCATTTCAGGAGCCCGGTGCTACCGTCACGGGAATTGGCAAACCAGGGTCTGGCGCAACTCCGTAAGCTGTCGCCCACGGTGGAACGCCGGAGGAGCCCAGATACTTCGCTCGCCGGTTTCTTTCTGCATTGATTAGGATGATACGCTCCCATGAAGGAAAAGTCGCATTTTAACTCGTATTATTAGATGAGTAGTTTGCGATCAATTAGGCAGCTCAGCGTGTTGTAGATGAAATGAATCAATCGCAGGCGACCCCCTCGCCCGGGATGACGCGGTTGACGGGACCGTCGACGGCAGCCGACGCAACTCGGGTGCCGGGCCAGGAGCCAGCGGCGCTGCTCGCGCGCCGTTGAGCGTGGCCGAACTGATGCGACAGTCCGGTATCCGGCCGCAGATGGCTCGCACCAACCGGCCCTCTGGCAGTGGTGCAGCCCTATTGTCGCCGACCTCGTGTCTCGCCGGCGGCAGCCGCCTGGCCTACAAGCTGCCGGAGTTCAATCTGAGCCCGAAGGCGCGCACGCGCGACGGGCAGTCCCCGGACGCCGCTTTCGGCACGAACGGCCGTCTGCTGGATTTGTCGCCGCCCTACTTCAACCGCGGCAACAACAACAATACGAGCTCCAGCAAGACCACCACGTCAGCAGCCGCCACGTGGCAACTGCGGCCGCCGGTGCCGGTTCCCGCCACAGCGGCCTTCAACACCTCCCCCACGAACGCCACCAACACGGGAGCAGCCGCGGAAAAAATGTCGTCCCCGTCGAGCGGGGGGGATCCGGCCAGCGCGCGCCGCCGCACCGAGCCGGTGGCGCGCGGGAACCAGGTGGTGCACCCGTCCCACGTGCCGCCGGTCACGAAGCCGCGGAAAGTCGAGGAGCCGCGCGCCGCGTCGAAAATCGACAAGGCAGCAGGCAGTAATGCAAGAACGCTCGGTACTACGCTCGTTGAAAAGAAGCCACAGTGGCCCAGGGGCGCGCACCTCATGGCCACGCGGATTCAGCAGCTGTGGCGCCTGCACTACTGGAGGAAGCATTTCGTGAACTTCGGCGAGCGGCGCCTGAATTACGTCGGCCGGTTATCGTGGCTGCAGGAGCGGCAGCGTTTGTACGGCACCGAGACGGCCGAGCCGGAGGACACCCACGCGTGGAACGACGCGATCGCCAACTCGCTGCCGGACCTGGAGGTTGATCCGTGGGGCCATAAGCACCTGCGGAACCACCTCAACATGATCTGGGGACTGGACGCAAGTTCCGGAGTCGCAGTTTCCGAACAGCAGTTTCCGCAACAGCAGGCTGAGGAAGTGCACGAAAAAGAGACTGCGCACCAGTACTCATATTCATGATGTTTCATATGATATCGTATGCATTCTGATCAAGAGGATCCTGCATCCTCTGATATCGGTCGTATGACGTACTGCTGTATCAATGATTGCCAAAAAAGGGACGCGCAGAAGCTGATGGGAACGCAACTGCAACCGGAAACCTCGCCCCCCGGAGTGGTGGGTCGCCAGGGAAAGAAGAAACGGCCGAACCGCGGAACGCGCCGGCGCCATACATGAGATTGTTCAGTAACAATGGGGCTCGTGTAGTAATCGTCAATAATATGCACGCTGGTATTGTGATGATAAACTTTGGAGGACGCGCTTGATACTCTTCGTGTTTTTGTTTTTTCCCTCCGAGGGTTGATTTGATATATATTCAAATTTCTTTGTATGGTGGTCATGAGCAGTAAGCGTGCGCAATCGTGAGCATATCTGAGCTTGAATCTTATCGATAAATAAATTGGACAAATTTTCGCATTTAGAATAGGAACATTCATTTAGGTCAAAAACATTTTTCTGTTTAATATTCATCCGAATTCTCCATGTGTTGATATAGTGACCGAACGGGCTGGTCGCAGCAATTTTGTCTTGTATCTTGCAGCATGAACGCAATGAAATTTAGGGTGATACACGCACCGTATAGTAGTATCACGAATCACGATTCTTGGAATGGTGGTAGCCATTCCTTTTTTGCGCTTGTGAGGTGGATAGTCATAGTATTGTGAATGTTTGAGTTAGCATAAGTTGGGACTATCGAGGGAGTGTAATTGAGAATAGACACGGTACTAGCGCAAGCATCGAAACTCTTTTCGGAAAATTTCACTGTCATTTTTTTCACGTAATTGTTAAAGAAGTAAATTGTTTATGATGTGGACATTGTGGTGCCGGAGCATGCGTACACATCGTAATTAATTGCCACCGTTACAAATTCGGCAAAGAATGAAGTTTGATGGCTTCGTTCCGCGTCTGTTTTTGTTTTCCGTACATTAATGACCGCCCTTTTTTTGTCGTACTTTGGTTGTTCCGTTTCTTAATTGTTGACTGCATCAGTGTGTACAGCTCACGAACAGCATTAAATTGTAAAATCACACAATGTTCGTTGTCCAAAAAGCATCTTGAATTCTCGATCAACACGGCAGGCAGGCGGTGAGTAATGTGGCAAGGGGGATAATTTATTCAGTAGTTGCACTTCAGTAGTGGGGCGCAACCATTTTTTTTTACCAGTTTCAGCCACAATCATCGTAGATATCATCTCCAGACCATGTCTTTAGAAACGGTAGAGGAGGAAGCTCTGTCGTCCGAGGCGCAGCAGATCTTGGACCTGATGGGCTCACGTGTGCGGGTGGATGTCACCGACGGACGGCACATCATGGGAGTGTTATACTGTGTGGATGGCCTCCAAAACGTGATGCTGGAAGACTCAATCACGGTTTTTTGTGCTTGTGGTTTTTCTTCTCTGTTTGACAGTGGTAATATTGTTTTTTTGGTTAACTTATGATTGCCTGATATTCTCAAATAAGCAATAATATCTGATAGGTGCGGACGGAGCCCGAAACGGGGGAGATAAAAATCCGGAAGACGGGCTGTTTGGCAATCGGGAAAGAGTACCAGGTGAAGATATACTTGCTGAGAACACCTCCCGAGGAGGACGTGCTGGAATGCGATTGAGGAATTGGGGGGCCCTTTCGAAAGTGGACGAAATCGGGGGAATACAGATCCGTTCTCAAGTTTGAGAATACAGTAACTATGCAGATACTACTGAAAATTCATTCCTTCACGTTTCCGTGAATACGGTGATAGTTTGGCGAGTAAGTGTTCGTGGCCCTTGCAATAAACTCGCATTGAATTTTTTTTTTCTGTTCGTGCTCTTCGCAATTTTTTTTTCATGGACATCGTTCGCCCCTTCCAATCCGTCATCCTGCTAAATGATTTCAATTTCTCTCGATTCTGACACACATTTTCTAGTCTTCATCAAATAATTTTCCAGTATTCTCATCAGTGTTTTCCAAATCAACTGCAGTTCCCCGCAATCTTGATATCATTTGAGAAAGAGGCGCATCGGACCTTTCTAAAGTAGTAATAACTATTGCAGAATATTTTCGTTTGCCTAAAATAAGTAGATAAGATGGTTAAAGTGAGTAAGAAGAATCTTATCGTGCCGGAACTCGAGAAGAAGGAAAAGGCGTCTGTTAACGTGGAGGGCGACGCCGCTTCCTCGGATTCCGAAGATGAGCAGGTACTGTGCGTTCGTGTCTTCATATTTATTGAGCCCACATTTTATCATTGATGGTGAGGTTGAGCTCATTTCCGCTTTCGTTCTCAAGAAAAAAAAAAACATAACAGGAACTGCGGAAAGCGGTGTCGAAGGTGACGCAAAACGTGCAGGCAGAGCGAATCAAGGCACTGAAGGAGCGGGGAGTGATCTACATCGGTAACGCTGATATTGAATTTATGCACAGTAAGCTATGAACTACGCATGAAGATAAGACCAGCAATATTCAAGGCATTTTTCACATACCATGTTATGGTCACGTCATTGATAGTATCCTGAAATACTAACTACCAGGTCACATTCCGCAGGGTTTTTGCGAGCCGCAGTTGAAGCAGTTCTTCGCTCAGTTCGGAGTGGTAACGCGGCTGCGTCTCTCACGGTCGAAGAAGACCGGCAGACCGAAGGGGTATTTACTTATTGTGGAACAGCGCACATAGTAGATTTATTGTTTAGAAGTCCGCGTGACAAAACCTTACACGCGCCAATACGGTCGGGGCCGGCCCGATTCAAGTGCCGTAGCTCTTCTATCCCACTGGCGCAAGAACAAATTTCTTGAGAGAGACCCGAGCGTGTGTCGCCCCTCATTACATGGGCCTCGTCATGCTCGAAATGGCAATTCTGTGTCTCTCGCACATAGCAAATTATTCATACTAGCACACCATAGACTAACTTCCAGGGCAGCGGAAAAAACGTTCTAGCAGCGGTTTCATTAACTTGTTCAAAACTACCAAAGGTACGCGTTTCTGGAGTTCGAGCTCGCTGAAGTGGCGGATATTGTCGCGAAGACCATGGACAAGTACCTTCTGTACGGCCGCCAGCTGGCTGTTAAAGTGGTTCCCAAGGACGAGCTCAAGGGACGCCAGCTGTTCAAGTACTTAATATGTCTTGCTTTAATTTCTGAATAACATTTGTCATTTTTGGTATCGGATAATACTCGTGACGGTAATAATTTTTCAGCCAAAACATTCGTAATTTTGAACGATAAAGGAGCTACCAATTCTGGACAAGCCTGTAAATCACCAAAATAAAACCAGGAACTGCAACCGTAAGATCCGGCCGACGGGACGGGCCAACGTGAAGAAGGAGCGTGAGCTTCGCGAGAGGAAGGCTGCGCAGCTCGACGCACGCGTAGTGACTTCGCGGCAGGTGAACAGAAGAACTGGCAAGGCCGACAAGCGGAAGGCCGTCCTGGAAGCACTGGGTCTGCAGGACTCCTGCAATTTCGTGGGGCAGACCGTTTCCGGCGCGAAGAAGGAAGTGAAGCGCCCGGAGGTGCAGCCGGAGGGCGGCGCTGGACCCCCCGCGGCCCCGCCCGCGCTGAAGTCGGCGCTCAAGAAGCCGCAGACCGTGAATACCCAGCAGGAGGCCGTGGCACCTGCAATGACTAGTAGTAGTACGGAGAAGAAAGCGCTGAAGGGTATGAAGACGGTGAAGTCTGCTCCGGCTGCAGCGGAGGTAAAGGAAGTCAGTGGGAAAAAGCCGGTGGGAGCAAAGAAGAAGACGCTGAAAAAGAAGAAGAAGGCCGTGAAATAGATATCAGGAAAAAGACGGTTCAGGCTGTGGTAAGACCGGATGAATTCTAGGCACCCTCTTACGAGAGTGACCGGCTGAGACGTCAAATTATGCCTTTTTTGGAAAACTCAACCCTCTCTGAATTTTATAATGTCCCACATGGAAATTGGTATCAGAAATTTTTATCAGCCTATCAGGAAAATTGATGATGTCCGTGTGTTCGCATTGAGTCGGCTGAAGAATATTGGCTTTGAAAATCCTCACAAATTGATTTGAAAGTCGTTTTTTTACTCGCGAAAGTCGGTCTTTGTTCGTAAAATAATTTTCTAATATGGTACAACAACAAACTACAGGCAGAATTTACGAGGAGGAGATTAATTTTTTTATGATAAGAATGGAAGAGAAGGAGCCAATAATACGGTGCCTGAATGCTTCTCACAATTAGTAGCAGCGATTCGAATCCGATACCCAAGATTCGTCGGACTGTTGTCAAGCCCAAAAAGGTGAAGGAGAAGAAGAAACAGGTAATACATTATACAAGTAGCTCTCATGCGCATGTTCAATGGTTTCAATAGTCTGTTTGTAATTATGAAGCGGGTGCACATACGCGTCGTGACATTGTCCATGATCTATTGTAATTATTACAAATGCCCGATATGAAAGGCTCGCAAATGAAATATTATTCGAGAAAATCCGCAGGTCCCGAGTATGGGAAAAAGCGCTGAGCCCGTGGGAAGATTAAGCGGAAACTTCGAGGCAGGGCCTTCCCAAGCTGCGCAGAGTTCGGAGCCCGAGAAGTGTAAAACTCCTATGGGCGATAGGTATAACATTGCTTATGGGTTTTTTTGATGATGATTTTTTTTGAAAACAGTTGAAAGGGCAGGTGAATAAATGCGTGGACGAGCTATTCCTTATAAATTAATAAAGCAAAGGATTCGTCGAAAAAATCTCAACAAAGGATATCACCAGATCATGGGGGGGCCTCGAATATGAGTCAGGCGAGCACGGTGGCGCCGAGCCTCGCGCCGACGTCCAGCATCGCCCAGCGTCCCATACGTCGGATTCGATGGAATGCCGACATGCTTGCCGAGTCATTTGCGATGCTTTCCCCTTATTTTAAAATGAGAAACGTAAAGAAATTATTTTCAGAATTTTCACGTATTACATGAGGTCTTCGTCATTATAAGCACACAAACTCCAGATTTCAGACCAAGGCATGAGACCTGAAAGTGAATAGGTATGAAATCGGCGACGTCGTCATGACGAGCACGCACCGCGGCCAAGAGGTCAGGTACGGTCGCAGAAAAAAGGACCAACTTGACGTCGTCATAAAGATCCGCGATAAGCGGATTAGCTTCAAGGACAACGAAGACATCAACGGTTGGAAGCGGTCCATGGAGCTGCTGTAAATTTTTTTACGTCGGTATTAATTTGGTTGGAAAATATTTGATGGTTGATGACGGAATACGCTGCTGAAATATTACAATGTGAGTTTCATGAACCAATTGCAAGGTTGCAGCTGCCGGACAATTTCTCAGAGAATGTGTGCGGACTACACGACATCTGCGAGGACGAAATGAACTATTACGTCGTCATGGAAAGAGTCAACGGTTGATTCGTTTTCCTAAAAAAAAAAGCTCCAATGGTAGCAGAAGCGATGTTTTGTTGTGAGCGGTAGGAGCGACGGGGTACATCGATGTTTTTCAGGAATGAGGCCACATTTAAAAACGCGTTACTTTCAGGCATGGATTTGTTCGAATATTCGCACACGAGGGAATTCCAGGCCGACCGCACAATGGACATGCGAAGACGACTGGTCAATAATATTTCGTGATGCATATTCTTTTTTCGGAAATTCAATATTTCTTGCAGAAATCTATGGATATTTTTCTGATCTATACAACACAAAAAGGTGCGGAAAGTCGCGCAAGAGTGCTTCCGGGCGCTCGAGGCCTACCAGCAGTTCGGTATTTTTATCAGAAAGAAATATTGAAGGTACAGACTGCATATTTCAACAACTTTATGGGTGAACAGCGTTTTTATGTTTTTGCAGATTGGAATTATACAAGACAAAACGCTCTGAAGGTCTCACGCACCGGGACGTGAAGCTCGAGAACGTGGTGCTTCACTGCGGCAAGGACCGGGCGATCCTGAAGCTCGTGGATTTCGATACAGTGGAGGAGCACGTGCCAGGCCATTTAGGCTACGACGTCATGGGCACGGATCAGTACATAGCGCCCGAGTATCATAGATTACATTGTAACGATGTGCCCGAGTTTCAATCGCAGCTGCAATAGAATACCGAACTTTTTTTCATGCGCAGCATATGACGATTGTTGTCTGCAGACCCAGGGCCATAGGGCTATATTATTTTATCATACGGAAGTGGTGGTTTCAGCTGCTGCGCAGAATTGTGGTGTACGTCCTGTCAGAGGATGTACCGGTAAACGTCGTGCTGAAATCAATCACAGGTCGTACCTAGGACTCTATTCGCCCGCGAGCGACGTTTTTGCGGTTGGTGTGATGATGTTCAAGGTTGTTTCGTTTACGTGGTTTTTGTATAAATGATGTCGCGTTTGACCAATATTTCTTCAATGCCGTTAATTTCATAGTGTGATTTGCAAAGAAATCAAAAAGCTCGCCACCACGAAATTCCCCTTCAACGACGATATTTTTGACGACGAGCCTGGGGAGAACTTTGTGGGCAACCCGAAGGTGCTTATTTTAATGGTGTTTTCTCCACCCTGTATAATAGATGTAACTGAATCTTATTTCCGCACCGGGATTATGATGTCATTTGCTTCACAGGCAGTCATGATTGATTATAGTTGTGGCAGTTCGATTATTAAATTAAAACGAAAAAGATGCGCGCCATTCGGGCGAAACTAAAGCTGGCGAAGATCAACTACAACTTCGAGCTCTTCCGGGAAGACCACGATCTCCTGGACTTGGTGCAGCGGTATAATCTTTTTTATGATAAATTGATGTTCGTCGCATGTTACCACTGGGGAATTATTAATATTAGAGACTCCTAGTTTTCGGAGGAAACCCCGTTGTGTATCAAGTGTAATAAAGTGTATTCAGTGTATGTATTAGGGTTATGATTGCGGTTATACAGCATTGACAAATTCATACTGCACAAATGTTTCTCTCATAGTATACAGCCCATGTCTTTGTGGACAAAATAGGTCTCTCATGTACGACGAGAAGAGGCGTATCACGGCGGCGGAGGCCCTGCAGCACAACTATTTGACTCGCTAGAAGGCTATTAGACAATACTAATATTCGAAGACCATGTTAGTTTTCCATCGAAATGTTAGTGTATAATATGAAAATGCGCCATGTATTTTGGTTCCGATATTTTTTTACTCAAGTTCTGTTTAAATCAGTTTTAGGCTCAAAGCAATTTTTGTTGGGAGTAACTATTCGATTTCCAATCCGATTTCCAAACAAATATGTCACCAAAAATTCCATACTGTAAAAAATATATTTGAAGGGAAAGCTTTGATACGTTTGTGTATATGTCTCTCTGGGAGAGCAAGTGCTTCGTGCATGCCAGTCAGTGCTGATCAAAGATTTGAGTAAGAAGTGTGAATATTTCAAAAAAAAAGAGTAAGTATTGTACGCATCAATCGCACGAGTAAGGCAGGATTTTAAAAACCTTCTTTATAACCGTTGGGGCCCGTTAATATCTCAGTCTCGTTTTCATCTCTGTGTTTCCTCCAATTTTTGTTTTAGTATATTTTCTAAATGTATCCAGACACTTCAAAAAAATGACACAAGTTTTAATTGTAAATAGAATCGCGTTCCGTTTGGAATATCCCGGCCGGGACCTCCTATAGTCATTGGATTCTAAACGGAAGTTATCATATTGATAGAGCAATAGAATTACACAGACAGACAGTATACTAGAGAATTAGAGAGCATAAAAATGATGTATTATCATAGCATTTGATGAGTACATGAATGAAGAACGAATTGTATTGCTTTGCCGCCTAGAAATTTCATGTATTTGTCTTAATGTGAAAATACTTGTGCATGGTTGGTTTTTCCTGCCAGTTTGAATTAGAGAATTGACTTTTTGCTCCAAAATATGCACTAGTGTAACTAGTCTACCAACACCCGGAAGCGGGGCCTACGAGTGTCGAATCATTCGCTCTGTGAGCCCACGTCTACCAACAACCCGAGTATATTCGGCGAAGCCGCTGCAAACTAACAGTACACATACCAAACAGCTTCGGTCCGGTCTACCAACACACCCTGCGGGATGTGTATTACGCATTGCCGCATTATTTTTGATCTTGGAACAAGTATTTATAGATTGATAATATCGGATCTCACCCACTGGTGCATTCGGTGTGTATTCCCGATCGGTAGTTCATTTGTAGACGCTCTACTTGTGTGGTCAACCAAAACAAAAATACGGAGAGTTAACACATTTTTATAATTATTTTTGAAAGTCAGAAATGATTTGCCGCCAAGACACAGGACAATTATAATTCTGTACAAGAAACACAGACTAAGATAATGTGGCAGTCTATTTAGTACACAATATCCCGACGCATCAGCTGCGTGCAGATAACTGTGATTAATCGACAGTCATACAGTGCGATTGATAATTCAGCAATAATGTACCCTTGCCTTCTTTATGAAGATTAGTTTTAGTTGTCTATTGTAGAATCATTTGACACAAGGATGAGTGCAACTCAGACTCAGTGAGCCGCATAATTGGAGGCGACAATTTTGCAAGAACTATCGAGCAAGCCGCCGCTGCGAGGTCTGTTTCTTCGTCATTTAAGATTGGCGGACCTATCTAACATGCAGTGAATGAGAATACACATGGAGAATTTTTTTATCATGCAAAAGCAGCACCTTTTGGAATGTAAAGGAAGGTGTCGTGGAGTATGAAATGAATTATTATACATTTTCCATCGTGCGCTATATAGTCTGTGTTTATCAAAGCATGAGATGCGTGGTGATGGAAATAGGACGAAGCTAGTGGGATCTAGACTCATTTGAGAAGTTAAGTACAAAATTTAGTTTTGAAATTTATTAATGCAAAGAAGGTGATCTTCCTCAATCAATTAGGCAAATTTTTCAGTCAGGCAGACAGCAGAAATTCCTATTTCACCATAAGGCGTAAGTCTAAGATCGACACTCAGTGTTATGTATGGATACATTTGGAGCGACATATGCCTAGCCGCTTTTTGCGGGGACGTCATTTAAAGTTTTGAACATCAAAGCAAATTCACACAACAGTTATTATATGTTGTAGGGACGGGAAATGAATCCATATGTGCAATTAAAATAAACATTACATGCAAAATGTATATAGAGAGATGTGGAAACATGTTAAATTTTATACAGCAGTACCTTCACATAAAAAGCAGGAATTATAGAAGTCAAATTCAGTCCGATATTTTTGTATATTAGAATTGTGTGAATGATCAAAGTTACATAGTAAGTGACAAAGTGCATTAATTATCATTTATATGGAAGTTTTCAACCGCGAGCATGCGTGTATTTGGACCTATCCTCCTGTTTTATTTATTGTGCGGCGTAATAAGAAATATCATCTGTGTTTTTGTTCCAGAATTCCGCGGGACATCACGCAGAAAGGTGGAGGTCCGGAGCATGCCTTTGCGTAATGATCAAGAAAGGATTTTTCACGTGGGACGCACGTGAAAATGATGATGTAGACTAGAGACCGAAGTGAATTTATATTGCGTATTAGATTGGCAGATAGAAGCGACCGTCAGCGGTTGTCAACAAAAAATTAGTAGACATACAAGAATTATATGATATAGGTACATGAAAACGAAAAGTGGTATCATAAAAGTTGGTCCCGGAATGAGCCCGTCGCCGTAAAGTGGCCGACATCGGAAAGTGTTCTCAAACAACTATAAAGAACGTGAAGTGTGATTGGTGACATGAGTGATAATATGCATCTATCTCTTGTTGATCGACGATTATTTTTTTGCAGCCGCTGCCATGTTTCACGTCCCACAATGCCGCGTATTAGGTCTATGCATATTTGTTTCAATTGTATTCAGAATTGGTACGGTCACATACATTCGTCATGTATTATTGAATTTGGGCATCGTTCATCCGATTGCATTAACAACCGAAAAAGAATCAAATGATTTCAAAGAGTCCTGGTCGTGGGCTTTTGCTGGTATTCGCCTTCTTCCTCTGCATTAGCCCAGCTTCTGTCTTCGCGCAAACATGCGCCGCCCCTGCCTTGACGCTACCGGTACCCGACCTCGTTGCTATTCAAGCTTACCGTACGTGCATCGTGGGTGCCTGCGAGGATGCGTCGCCCGCCCTGATCGGGTTCGACGTCTGTGGCGCCGCCAGCTGCGACACGCAGCTGTCCAGTCTGGTGGCGCAGGGTTGCCAGGCGTGCGCGTTCGGCGCGCTCCTGCAATTAAGCACCGTGGCGGACATTTGTCCGGGCGGCTGCGCGGTGGCGTGCCAGGGACTGACGACGACAACCGCACCGGCGGGCAGTAGCAATACGACGAGTACGACAACGAGTGGAGGGGTTTCTACCACTAATAGTACAACCACAAGTACTTCAACTAGCAGCGCCGCGGGCATAGTGTTCGGGCTTGCAGCCCTGTCCGACACTTCCTGTGTTGCGCCTCCTACTAACGTGGCCGATGCTCTCAGCAGTCTCGCCAACGCGACGCACAGTGCAGCGGCAGACAACAATAACGAGGGAGAAGCGCTTTCGGACTGGGGGCGCCGCGGCTCGACGGGGTTCGCGGTCGCCGGCGGCCTGGTACTCGCCCTGTTGGCCGGAATCCGCATCGCGGGAGCGTGTAGCTGGTTGTTGAAGTACTGTGAGCCGCTTTACCACCCACAGCGCAGCTGGGTTCCCACGGTCACTGCGGCGTTCGTGTTCGCAGCCTGCGCATTGCTGGCGGCGGGACAGGGCAGCACTACGTTCGACGTGCAATATACCGTCGGAGACGGTGAGAAGCAGTCTACCTTTGACTACGACTTTTGGACTGGCATCGAGGAGATGCAACGGTTGGACGCGGACTTCCTCGCCTATTTTATGTTGATCTCCACCGGTTATTGGCCCTTCGTCAAGCAATTGTTGGTCTTGTTCGCCGTGCTCTGCGCCGGCTGCTGCAGATTCTTCAAGCGCAACCACGGTTTCGCGCTCATCCAGCTGCTTTCGCTCACCGGCAAGGGGGCGTTTGCGGACATTGCGTTGGTCTGTTTCTTCGTGGCCGTCATGGACCTGGATTCCCCGCTATCGCTACAGGACTTCTTGGATGTTCCCACCACCAGCAACACGTCGATGTTCGGTGACATCAGCGCCGCGCTGGAAGCTCTGCCCACGATAAAAATGGGCGTGGCGCCGAGGCGGGGCCTCACATTCATGATGGTCGCGTTGTTGCTGAACAGACTGGTGACCTCTGTACTGGTACACGTCGTGGTGCCGCGCGGATTGGGGATCGCAGGCCTGTTTAGCGGCGCCGCTACGAAATCGTCGAGTATCAGCGGCAGCATCAGTAACGAGGGAGCGACGGCCGGCTACAGCAGCGAGGTCAACAGCACGAGCGTCGCAGCGCTAGAGGACGACGCGGTATTAGCCGAAAAACAAGATATGAAGGTAAAGGAAAGCACCGACGCTGCGGACTGTAAAAGTAGCGGCGCTAAGGAAGAAGAGTCGCACGCCTTATACAACGGCGAAAAGGAAAATGCTGCTCACGAACTTCCGACCTTGCTCACTAGTAGTATGGAAGATGGAGCTGCTTTGGAGAAGCGCGAGGTGCAGTTTTACGAGGATACGAACAAACCCAACAAACCGGCCCTTCTCGATTTCGTCGTGCTCAAACTGGCCTCGGTTTCCCTGTGTCTTCTGTGCGGCGGGCTGTTCGGCGGCCTCGCCGTACTGAAACGTAAGGCTGCGTTCGATTTGGATGTGAGCAGTGTTAACGCGCAACTGTTAACGCTGCTCTCGGCCGCGGTGGGTCTGACGGTACCCGCCAGCGGGGAGATTCGCGCTTACGAGCTGGACTCGGACCTGAGTTTCACGGACCTGACGCTGGGCGGACTGCGGACCGAGTATCCGGACGCGGCCGGTGCGCGGGCCTTCCTCGCCACGCTCGTTTTAGTCCTAACGGTCGGGCTGGCGCTCGTCCAAGTGCTGACGGTCTTCGTCGTGGCCATCGCGGAAGTTAGCGTTTTCAAAGCAATTAGTACTTCGCGCCGGCAGTACTACCGCGCGACGGCGCGGCATATAGTCCTCCTGTTGACCGAGTGGGCCACGTTGGACGTCAGCTTGATGGGCCTGCTGGCGCTGAACTCGGACCTGCAGCACCTGCTGACCGACACCGCGATCGAGGGCTATTGCTTAGAGTTGCCCACCGGCTCCGACAGCATCTGGGTGAAGATCGGCGTTCGTCTGGACGTGCAGCTTGGTGTGGGCACGGGGTTCTGGATGGCATTTATCGGGGCGGGCTTGGCCGACCTGGCCTGCGTGCTGTATGCGTTTGGACCGCGGGGAAATGCAGGGGAGCGAGATTGATGACTGGGTTTTGGAGAGTGAGTCGTTAGTAATAGTCAACCCATGAAATAGTAGCAATATCAGTAGTAGTTTTGAGTAAAAAAGTTG
>Ga0099797_100583_pt1 | contig 23256 bp, 22 predicted proteins | sample Uncmet_Sort48C_1_FD_89871 | JGI IMG/M metagenome (GOLD analysis project Ga0099797, IMG submission 89871) | Marine eukaryotic communities from CALCOFI LINE 67, Pacific Ocean - C012_Sort48C_1 | ecosystem: Environmental > Aquatic > Marine > Oceanic | place: Pacific Ocean: Monterey Bay | collected...
AATATGAGAAGGCCACTTCGGGCCGGTTTCAGAATTGGCTGTGCCAGTTGCTCAAGCCTTCCGGTTGGGATGAGGCAAGCCTTGACCGGTTCGAGGGAAAGATGCTGGAGTGGGAGCTGTCTATTCAGAGCTATGAACGGCAGTCAGGTAAGCGACTCAGCTACAGTGCTTCAGTGGGCATCCAAGGCAAATCCGAACTCCGATCTCTGCTGGCGATCCCAGCAACAGAGACACCTATGAGCAGCTCAAGGTTGCAGTGCAGAGAGTCATACAGACACGAGGTGCTCAGGGGAGCAGGGCTGTTCCGAAGGACGATCCTATGCAGGTCGATGCGATCTGGGGTAGTAAAGGTAGCACAGGCAACAACGGCAACGAGGGCAGCAAGACGAAAGCTACCAAGCTTGAGAAAACAATAAAAGCAAGCAGGGAAAGAAGGGCGACGAGGCACTTTTGCAGCGAAGATTGATGGGTACGGCCAGTTTTTCTGTTAAGAAATTTCCGACCAGGAATTCGTGGGTGCTATTTGTTAGATATTGCTCACTATGACTCTGTACATATATGGAATACGAATTTTGGATCGAGGGGCTTGCACGGTTTCCTGTTTCTGAGCAAATTGATAGGTAACAAAAAAAAGGAAACTCTTATTTGGTGATTACGGGGATCTGGGATCTGCCTGATGGGATGAATACAGGCGTGAGATATTTACAATGAGCAAACATCCACATATTTGTGTTTCATTTTGGTGCAACAACTATTGAAAATTGCTTTTGTATTCACTGACCCCATGGCCATTGTTCCAGATCCTCGAATTCACAAACCAAGAAGTCTGCTATTAAAGACATGCAAATTAATTCCCCAAAGGGCACTCATAGTCGCTTACCTCCATATCCTTGTGTCGGAACAGGTCGAGTTTGACCGTATATATGCATAAAACCAAAATATTTGTTTGTTGTGAAGACATACGTTCCAAATCCTAACCATAGCAAAAATAAGATTTCCAAAATCGAGCACGCTCGTCCCAAAATAATTATTGTTCGTAGTGGGAGGTGGCAATTGCTTTTCCCCAGCACAAATAAGAAACTCTGAGGTGCTAACCTCCAAAAAGCGGCTTCTCAACAGCAAAAAACTGACCATATTGCCACCACTGCGAGCAGTGATGCCATCGCAAAGCAGATTGCTGGTCGTTGGCCAAACCGCCTCATGCACAGGTTGCCGCAACTGGTGAGGCAGCTTCTAAAAGTGGATCACAGACTGGTAGTGCCAAGGCTATGAGTGAAGAGAAGCTTGCAGACGTTGTGGCGACGGACTGGGTTCGAGGTGCGCTTGTGTTGGCACAGATCGCTTCCATGTCACATGTGTGACCGAGATCGAGGAGGACGATTCTGACGACGATGTGGAGACTGGCTGGTGCATGAGCATTCGCGAAACTAGTGGCCAGGTTGCGGCTGTTGGGAGTCACGAGCTCGAGCCCGCCTAAGATTGGGTTCTTCGGGAAACCGCAAGTCATGATCACTTTGCGTGCGGCAGATTGGCAAATTCTGGGACAACCTGCAAACCAGAGGGGCCTCCCATGGAAGATGCTCAAGGCATTGGCGTTGCAGAGGCTGGTGCTTCGAAGAGCTCGATTGGCTTGGTGGATTATGACGGTCAGAGTCACCGCATCACGCTTGTGACGAGGCACTCAGACTCACTTAGAGACAACATAGTGCGGGCGGGCACGGTGATCAAGATGGGCAACGTTACAGCGATATTGGATACCGGATGTCGATGGCAGCTATTTGCAGCGAAAAGTAACGAGAACTTGTCTATGCGACGAAACAGCTACTACTTCAAGATTAAGAGATGGTTCGTGTACAGTGCGGCAGTTGAGAGGGTCTACTGAGATGGCTGCCCCAGTAACCGAGGCAAAACTTTGGGAGCACCCCGAGGTACAGGAGGAACCTCCGCCGTTGGTCGAGGTACTGCCCCACCTGCTCCTGTGGATGGCTAATGTCGAGAGGCTGGGCCAGAAAGTTTGCATCCAGGCAGTGCCATCACCGCTATGCAGCACTGGTGAGAGAAAAAGGGACTAGCACACTATGGGTCAAAGCAGCGTTTGTGGCGACGAATGGTTCCAAACAATTACAAGCTGTTTCGCAATGCTGCTGTGCAGACTGAGCTTAGAAAGCAGTTGGAGCAAAGGCGGTAGGGAATGCCAGCTCATCCAGTTGTTGCGATTCCCGATGCTAAGCGACGACCACGAAGTCCACCACGGCAAGTTTGCAGCTGGGTGTGAGTTTCGCATAACGGGCAGAGGCAATGCCTGAGCATGCCAGAGCCCACAGGTCCTGGCCCCTGGAGGATAGAGAGAAACAAAGTCCACGGATGCAGTTCGACGTTGCTCGCCTTAAGGCAGACGGCACTTTCTTTGAGGATGTTGAGGAGATAGAGCGATCCAACATTTACTCTACTATGCTGGTGGGCAGCGACATGCGCAATGGAGCATGTGTTAACGCTGCGGCTGGGGCAGACAGCAATGAGGACAAGTATACAGTGGCAAATATCATTGATTGGCGGGACAGAGAGTCGCACAGGAAGGTGAAGATACGGTGCGACAACGAGCCCGCCGCCAGGGCCCTTTTTAAGGGAGTAAAGGCGGCTAGAGTTCAGGTGACAGACTTGCAGGACACGCCAGAACGCTCCAGTCAGTCACTCGGTGGTGGGGAGAGAGCAGTCCAGATGGCCAAGGGCATGTCCAGGGTCTCCAGGTACATGATCGAGGCCAAGCATGGAGTCGAGCTCCAGCACGACATGCCGACCTGGGCGCGGATAATGCGAGCAGTTGGTTGGGCATGGGCCCGAGTCCATGCGAGAGCTTCGGGGCGGACAGCCTATGAGGAGTACGCAGACAGCTCTTCACCTCGGGCGTTGGGGTCCTTGGGGAGACCATGTTCTATACGGAAGCGGTGTCGCACACAGGACAAGGACGACATGGTTTGGTGACCCGCGGTGCCAACACAGCCTGGGTGTCGAAGACAGAGCAGAACAATGAGCACATCTTGACGACAGATGAAAGCATTTGCAGATCGACAATTGTGCGACGATTGCCTTTGGACAGGAGGGTTCAGAGGGACGTCTTGCTGAGTGGCAAGGGCGTTCCATTGACTGAGCAGTCAGTGAGGCCAAAAGGCAGACCGAAGCGACGACCATTGGCTTCGGGTCTTGTCATTGTCCCTGTGCCGATTGCGAACGGTGAGGAATCAAGTGCGGCTGCGGCTGCGGCCCACGGCACTTCTCCACCACAGCAATCTGGCGATCAAGTTGTCCCCGAGCAACCGGGTGGTGCGCTGGAAACGGTCCCACTAACTCCGGAAGTCGCCAGGGCTGCAGGTGTAGTTGTCTCAGCAGATGCGGAACAGTGGGGTGAGAAGCGACAAGCAGACGGGCAGTTGGAGCCAGTTACTCCTACGGGCAGCCTGCCCGGTTCCCCGAGGGCAGAGGAGTCTTCTTCGTTGTCCATGTCTCCAGCCACACAGGCCTTCTTGGGGAGGGAACGAGAGTAGTGGAGCAACCATCTTGATTCCGAGGGGAAGCAGCCGAGAGTTGGGCAGATACAGGATGGTCCGACTGGTGATGAGGGCGATGATGAGGAGGAGGGCTTCGATTTCACTTCAGAAGGATGCATTTGGACAGATGCAGAGGAAAGCGCGGCAAAGTGGAGGCACCTTGCAGAGACATCGAGGTGAACGATAGCTTGGACATGATTGCCAACGGTCAAGGGGGGATGCCCTCAAGGTGATTTGCCTGTGGGTGTGAGCCATGAGAGACTAAGTTCTTAAGGCAAGACTTTACGCACGCGGTCTAGCCAGGAAGAAGCGGATGGATGTGTTCGCTCCCGGTGCGAACCCACTTAGAGGTCGAGTCATTGATCACAATGGTGCCCAGGTGGAACTGGATCGGTACACTATGGATGTGCAGGGTGCCTACAACATGTTAACAGGGCAGGAGGATGTGGTGGTGCTCACGCCACAAGAGTGGGTTGATCAAAGATAGCAGCAAGGTTTGGACACTGCAGTCTTGTGGAGGATGAAGAAGCTTCTACCTGGCAGGCGGCTGAGCCCGTAACAGTGAGTCAAGTATGTTGGCGAGAAGTTGATCGGTGTTGGCTTCGAGCAGTGCTTTGGGCAACCGCAGTTCTGTCACAACGAGACCTCGGGGTTAGCTTCCTCTCTCCACATGGAGGATATCCATGACTGCGGCGAGACTGACATGTATAAGCACCTGGAAGAGATGAAGGCTTTGCTTCCTTTGAAAAAGGCTAACAGGCACACTGTTGGGGACTCTTACAGGCACCTCGAGAGAACGCGACACATCCTTGAGGATGCCGCTACTGTCATTCCAAACGTCTAGTATGTGAGGGTAGTCCTTGAATGGTTGGGATCGGAAACTTGCAAGCCAGCAGCAACACCGATGGTTGAGACTCGAGAGCATGAGACCTCTGGCGACAGATAAGGATGAACCATTCGACCAGTGGCACTGTAGCGAGTACAGAAGCCTCACTTCGATTCTCTTGTGTGCATCCCACGACATTGGCGAGATGCATTACACTTTGAAGGTTTTGAGTAGTGATCTGCACGAGCCCAATTGGCCTGCTTGGGAATGGCTGAAACATGCCAACCGGTTCCTGGCAGGTGTTCGAGGTGAAGGTGTTCGGTTTGAGAAATCAGATTGCCACAGACTCATATTGGGCCGGGAACAAGAGGCACAGGAAGTCTGCAGGTTACAGTGTGTTGCGAGTGCACAAGAACAGTATGTACAGCCAGGTCCAGGGCCAGGTCACTCATACACAGAGCTTGGGCGAGGCAGAACTCTACGGGAATGTCTCAGGCACCAGTGCGGCGCTAGGGCTGCAGCATGTCCTTGACTCTGTCGAGATGCCGGTGGACAGTCTGCTTGAAGAATAGTTCTGCCGCGCGGGCAGTGCTTTGGCGAACAGGTGTTGGGAAGATTCGGCACTTGGAGGTTAAGACACTGTGGGTGCAGAGGCTGGTCGAGGACAAGATTGTGGCGGAGAACACAGTGCTTGGCGAGGAGAATATCGCGGACATTGGGACGCAGCTTTTGCCAGCCTCTCGGATGCGATTCTTGAAAGAATTCTTGAGCATTGGTACTTTACAGGAGGCAAAGCACCAGACCACACAGAAGCGAGTGGCCGTGGTTAGCAGCGTTGGCAAGCGAGGTCTCTTTGCCATGCTTGCTGCTTCACCGCCTGGGGCGAGAGGTGAGTTGATTGCTTGTGGTTGCAGCGAGGCTTGGACTGGCCAAACAAGTGCCAGCCTTGTTACCTCGCTGGCAGTGATGAGTGGTGTATTTAGTGTTTTGGTGTTCAGGGGCATTGGCCGTCCACACGAGATTTGGCGAGCCAATCGCCTCGCACTTACACATGGAGTGCAGTGAAACCCAGGTACACCATGCTCAGCGATCGAGCACAGGGCTGATTCCTCCCCCAAGCTTGCATAAGACTTGAGTCGGCTACAGGTCTCAGACACTGATCCGAGAGGGGGTGTTCCAATTATGATGCGACCTTGGCCTGGTCAAGGTACAGATAGCATGGTACAGATACCATAATGATGATGATTCTTCCGAAGCCTCGTTAGCTCGAGATTGTCGACCAGACAGTAGCTTGAAACCAGGACTCAGGTGTGACCTCAAGTTGGCAACCCAGGTTGATCGAACACATTACAGATTTGTGTTTTTGTCAAGATTTCTTTATAATTTGATACATTCCCGTCAGGAAATTGCTGTTCAAGTGGTCAAGGTGCTCGTGGTTGTGGATATGTTCTGATACAATTCCATAGGGAAATGTTGCACAAGTCTCACACGGGCTCGTGGTTACGATTTGTTCAGGATTTGATTCACTTCTGTAGAGACAATGTTGCACATGTCTCCCAAGGACTCTTGGTTAGGATTTCCGTAAGATTTCTTACACCTGCACCAGGTAGTTAATGTAAACGGGTGGCACGGGTGTCTGGCTGAGATTTTCGTCGGCTTTGACACATCTGCATAGGGAATGGCTCTCTTCTCGTATTTCTCGGATTTCTGTTAAAATATGATACATTTCAGTAAGGAAATTGATATTAAACTGTTGAAGGGGCTCCTGGCTGGCAGCTTTACTGACAGATTACTGACACTCATCCCACAGGAGTGTCCAACATCCTTAAACAAAAAAATAGATATATCTATTTAAAATATACAAACTACCTTATCATATTCTGTTGTTTTATTCTGTCATATACCATACAAGTCACTAGCTAGTCCCAGGGAGGTCCCTCCGTGGGTCTTAGTCCTAGGGTGCTTGCTTCGGGGGTTTATCAAATCCTGGAACATGAACCTGTTTAAGAAACATCATCTACGAGTTCATATATCCTTTTAACACATGTGCTGAATCTGGATCACCAGCCCCAAATTGCTGCATGAAATGAATATGGATTAGTATTTAACATGTATCTCAAAGTGTATCTTGGCCATCAACCGTAGTAGTGCCGAGCAACACTCAGATCGAATCCAGCTTGTAAACATCCTTCACTTGGTTTTGCTTCGAAACCTATAAGTTTCCTACTATATGTGTTTATCCGGAACATGCTAAATAGTTGTAATTGTGTGTTGGTCCCTTTGTGATCTAAGAAAAATATGGGACGCTCCGGGAGCCATTGTGACAAAATATGGGCCCCATGCAGGCCATCTGTTAGTCTCGTTTGCTCTCGGCGACGTGTGGGGAAATCTCGGTGCTGGCCAAATTGTGACTTGTGTGTTTTATAGAACCGGCATTTGTTTAGCAATGTAGGCCTACTATATAAAGGTGGCGAAGAAACTTATACATATATGTTGGAATTGTCCAAACACTAAAATAGTGAACAAGTGATTGAAGAATATTGCAAGCTTTAATGATGGTGGTGTCGCACGATTCCCGCTTATTTGTTGTGTTTCACAATTTCACACATATGTGGGGATTTCGTTTGTGTGTGTGTCGTGGTCATTCGAGCATGACAGATAGATTGGTTCCCCATGGGCTCTAACATTGTAATGCAATCTCTTGCCATTTTTTGAAACCACACCGTCGTGGAGGATCCAGTCTGGCAAAAAGCCACATCCTCAGAACAGACAGGAACCCTGAAGCGGTTGGAGATCCCACACGGTCTTGTACATATTCGTCAAAATGGTGAACTGAAGCCCGCGCGCTATTTATTCTTCAAGCCTCCTGGATTCGAGATCTCCGGTTACTTCGATGTCAAGTGGCCGGTATTATTTTTTCTGCATGGGCATCATGAAAGAGGCAAGGCTGACAAGGTGGCAATGTTTTTCACAGGGCATAACACAGAGTTTGACGATTTCGCTTTAAATAATTTCCTCATCATCGCTCCTTTGGCCGAATGGGGAAGTGCACTTTTGCACGAAGACGGCCATCAATTTGACATCAAGAGCCTCACGGCTCTCTGCACGCGGGCACTTGCAGACATGGAGCCTAGGGTTGATCTGGGCCGTGTGTGCGCCACTGGCTATTCCATGGGTGCCGACGCAGCCGCAAGCCTCGCATGCCAATGGGGCTCAAATCTAGCAGCAGTTGCACTTTTCGCTGGGTCATACAAGTGGTTCGAAGATACAGCCAAGTCAGCTGATGTGACATATGACGACTTAAGGCATGTCGAGGTTCGATGCTTTCACAATGAGACCGATGCCTACATATCTGTTGATAGTACCATACAATTCCTAGACTTTATGAGGAAGGAGTTGGTTTATGACCAGCCATCAGTCCGGAAAATTGTCATCCCTTACCCTTCTAATGTAATATCTTTTGTTGAACAAATCAAGGCCAGTAAGGAAGCTACCAGCCACTTGGCGATTCATATCACGGAGTACGACGGTGGGTCAAAAGCGAGCTGGATTCTAAGGGATGCTGTGCATCTGGCTGATGGTCATATATGTTGGCCTATAGTGTATGGAAATGAGGCTTCTTTTGGTCTCTTCCATTGGATGCTGAGCTGCAATTCTAGGACACGCAGACCTAGAGTCCAGCTGCAGACGCGGAATCAATTAAGTTTGGATTCGGTTCAAAGATTGTTGGCGGCCCTTAAAGCTGCTTACAGCAACGATATATTACGCCAGTCAATGGTGAAACTTGTAGCATGCGTCGGAAGGGACAAGTTCACCTTCCTCATGCATGCACAACGGCTTATATTTGAGGCACAGAAACATATCCTGAAGGAGTTTAAGTTCAAGATGCACCCCACCTTGACAATGAATGCAGCACTCTCAGAGCACCTGCTGTGCACGTTGCCAGAGGAATCCAGATTGAGTGTACAAGATCAGTGGGATCAGGTACGGAAAGCACTTTATGGAAGCATGTACAATGCGTGCTGGCCGCCAAGCGAGGAGCGTGGAGCCGAGGCTGTGCAGCCGTTTCCTCAGGAAGTTGTCGATAAATTCCGTGGCAGCCGTCAGCCCTTCACCTCGGAGCAAGGGCTACAAATTCACGCGGAAATGTGTGCAGCACTGACAGAAGAAACACAGAAGTCGTCACACGATGCGATCAGTAGTGCAATACCCATTCTATCAATCGAAGAAATTTTCGAGATGCAGGCGGACCTCAGAGATGCTTTTTGCAAACCTGAATTTCAGGCAGGGCTGAGACATCTGAAGCAAGAGGCTCTTACCAAATCTGCTGGCAGGATTATGTTCTTGAAGGACAAACTCCTTCTTCAAACTCAGACGCCGATTTTGGTCAAGTATGGGTTTGAAGCTTCTCGGAAAGGGCAGTTGGGTATGCTCTTACGTATGGCATCAGGGTGCAGGATGTATTTGCATGGTTCCCTTTCTGTGTGTTTGTTGCACTGCTTTCTAGATTGAATTCACTTTAAAGCCACATTAAGGCTTTGCTTTCAGATTGACTTTGAGTTCTATGTACTTTGAATGCCATTCAACATGTAAGGCACTTTGAGTGAGTTGCTGGTGTTAGCTCATGTAGTTAATGTACTTTTACCGTACTGGGGGTGCATGCATTTTGGATTCTGTTTACAGTGGTAGATGCATTTCCAGCTAGTTTTCCGCTATAGTGTAGAAACCCTTGTGTTTTGCTTGAAAGTCTTCTATGGGAATCCACTCCAAATCAGGGGGCTTCACGATTTCGAGGAGTTCCTGGATGTTAGCGACGAGTGCCAGACGATCTTGGGCAGTGCACAGCGTTTCAAGGTTTCACGCGAAGAGGTAAGTGCCACAGTGAGAAGGGTCCAAGAATGCATCGATTGGTTCAGCAACGATGGTGGCAAGGATTGAAATACCATAGGTATGTTTATTGAGAACACATTCTACAGCTGTGCATAGATCCCAACACGTTTGTAACTTGTATCAAAATTGTGTAATTACCTCTGGGATGAACATGCGAGATGACAGATGGGGCCCAACACATGCAATCTCTCTCTCTCTCACTCTCTTTCTCTCTCTGTATATACAGGGGAGCACGTGGATCCCAGTTTTCTGTGTATCACACAGAAACATAAGTGGGTTCGCGGATGATCTACGGTACCCGCAAAACCTTCATTTCGACCTTCGCCATGACCCCTTAAACCCCCAAACCGCTTCGTTCTTCATTCTACAAGAGACCCCCCGCACAGGAAACGAAACAACAGAAATCAAATCAGCACTACGACAAAACAAAAAAATGACACCCTTGCGGCATAAGACCCTAAACAAAGAAGTTGTAGGACCATATATAATCTGGTAACCTGGGGGGCTACAATTTGGGGAGGCTACAGTCTCAAGGCACCAGATTCGGACACGCAATGTATTCATTGGCATTCAGTTGGGGGCCTACAGTTGTGGGGCTGCAGTTGGGGGGCCTGCAGTGCGGCACCACCAGATTCGGAGTGTGCGATCTACTCACTTGACTGGGGGCCTACAGTGCTGCACCACCTGACTTGGAGCGCACGAATGCACTCACTCGACTGGGAGCCTACAGTGCTGCACCACCAAATTCGGAGCGCGTGATATACTCACTCAATTGGGGGCGTCTAGTTGTGGGTCTACTTTGCCGCACCACCAGATTTGGAGTGCGCGATGTACTCACTCGACTGGGGGCTTACAGTTGAGGGCCTATAGTGCCGCACCACCAGATTTGGAGCATGAGATGTACTAACTCAATTTGGGGATTACAATGGCCTACAGATAAGGGGGCCTACAGTACTGAACCACCAGACTTGGAGCGGAGCCTGCGATATACTCACTCAACTGGGGGCCTCTAGACACGGGTCTACAGTGCCGCACCACGAGATTTGGAGTGCGCAATGTACTTACTTGACTGGGGGCCTACAGTCGGGGACTACAGTACCGCAGCACCATATTTGCAGCTGTGCAATGTACTTACTCGACTGGGGGCCTACAGTCGGGGGACTACAGTACCGCACCACCAGATTCGCAGCGATTGGGGGCCTACAGACAGGGGGCTACTGTGCCGAACCACCATGTTTGGAGCGCGCAAAGTACTCATTCGACTGGGGCTTACAGTTGGTGGCCTACGGTGCCGCACCAACAGATTTGGAGTGCGCGATATACTCACTCAATTGGGGGCGTCTAGTTGGGGGTCTACGCATGAGCGATGTACTCACTCGACCGGGGGCCGACAGTGCTACTCATTCGACTGGGGCGTACCACCAGATTTACTAACTCCATTGGGGGCCTACCGTTGAGCGGTCCAGATTTACTAACTCCATTTGAGCGGGCGATGTACTAACTCCATTGGGGGCCTACAGTTGGGGGGTCTACGGTGCCGCACCACCAGATTTGGAGCGGGCGATGTACTCATTCGCCTGGGGGCTTACCGTTGGAAGCCTACAGTGCCGCACCACCAGATTTGGGAGTGCGCGATGTCCTCACTCGACTGAGGGCCTACAGCTGGGAGCCTATAGTGCCACACCACCAGATTGGGAGCGCGCGATGTCGGCCGGGAGCCTACAGATAGGGGGCGCACAAAGTACTCATTCGACCGGGGCCTCCAGTTGGTGGCCTACGGTGCCCACCACCAGGTTTGGAGAGGGCGATGCACTCACTCGACTAGCGGCCTACAGTGCCGCACCACCAGATTTGGAGCGCGTGATATACTCACTCGAGTGGAGGCCTCTAGTTGGGGGACCATAGTGCCGCACCACCAGACTTGGAGCGCGCCATGTCCTCACTCAACTGCGGGCCTACAGTTGGGGCCTAGAGTGCCGCATCACCAGAGTTGGAGCGCACGATTTACTCGATTGGGGGCCTACAGATAGGGGGCCTACAGTGCCGAACAACCAGATTTGGCTCGCGCAAAGTATTCATTCGACTGGGGCCTACAGTGGGTGGCTTACGGTGCCGCACCACCAGATTTGGAGCGGGCGATGTACTCACTTGACTGGGGGCCTACAGTGCTGCACCACCAGATTTAGAGCGTGCAATATACACACTCAGCTGGGGGCCTCCAAATGAGGTTTACAGTGCCGCACCACCAGATTTGGAGTGCGCGATGTACTTACTCGATTGGGGGCCTACAGTGCCGCACCACCAGATTTGGAGCGCGCGATGTACTCACTCGATTGGGGGCCTACAGTGCGGAACCACCAGATTTGGAGCGCGCAAAGCGCTCATTCATTTGGGGCCTACAGTTGGTGGCCTACGGTGTCGCACCACCAGATTTGGAGCTGCAGTGGCGCACGCAAAGTACTCATTCGACTGGGGCCTACAGTTGGTGGCCTACGGTGCCGCACCACCGGATTTGGAGCGGGCGCTGCCCTCACTCGACTGGGTGCCTCTAGTTGGGGGTCTACAGTGCCGCACCACCAGCTTTGGAGTGCGCGAGGTATTCATTCGACTGGGGGCCTACAGTGCCGCGCCACCAGATTTGGAGCGCGCGATGTACTTACTCGATTAGGGGCATACACATATGGGGGCCTACAGTTGGTGGCCTACGGTGCCGCACCACCAGATTTGGAGCGGGTTGCACTTACTCTGCTGGGGGCCTACAGTTGGGGGCCTACAGTGCCGCACCACCAGATTTGGAGCGCGCGATATACTCATTCAGTTGGGGGCCTCCAGTTGGGGGTCTAGAGTGCCGCTCTGCCAGATTTGGAGTGCATGATGTACTCATTCGACTTTGGGCTTACAGTATCTTAGAGTTGGGGGCCGCGCCAGTAGATTTGGAGCGCACGATATACTCAGTCGATTGTGGGCTTACAGATAGGGGGCCTACAGTGCCGAACATCATTGGACCGCGCAAAGTACTCATTCGTCTGTGGCCTACACTCTGTGGCCTACGGTGCCGCACCACCAGATTTGGAGCGGGCCATGTACTCATGTGACTGGGGGCTTACAACTGGGGGCCTACAGTGGCGCACCACTAGACTTGGAGCGCGCGATATACTCACTCACCTCGGGGCCTCTAGTTGGGGGTCTACAGTGCCGCACCACCAGACTTGAAATGTGCGACGCACTCATTCGACTGTGGGCCTACAGTTGGGGGCCTACAGTGCCGCACCACCAGATTTGGAGCGCACGATGTATTCCCTCGAGGGCCTACAGCGCCAAACCATTAGATCTGGAGCACGCAAAGTATTCATTCGACTGGGTTACAGTGCCGAACCATTAGATTTGGAGCACGCAAAATACTCATTTGACTGGGACCTACAATTGGTGGCCTCGGGTGCCGCACTACCAGATTCGGAGCGGGCGATGTACTCACTCAGTGACTGGATTGGGGGCCTACGGTGCCGCACCACCAGATTTGGAGCGCGCGCTATACTGACACTCACCTGGGGGCCCGTAGTTGGGGTCTACAGTGCCGCACCACCAGATTTAGAGTGCCTGATGTACTCATTCGATTGGGGGCCTATGCAGTTAGTGGTCTAGGGTGCCGCACAACCAGTTGTGGAGCACACGATATACACACTCAATTGGGGTTCTACGCACATGGCGAACACCAGATTTGGAGCGCGGAATATATTCACTCAGCTGGAGGCCTCTAGTTGGGGTTCTAAAGTGCCGCATCACCAGATTTACTCACTCGGCTGGGGGCCTACAGTTGGGGCCTACGGTGCCGCACCACCAGATTTGGAGCGCGCGATGCATTCATTCGGTTGCAAGCCTACAGATTGGGGGCCTACAGTGCAGAACCACCTGATTTGGAGCGCGCCAGGTACTCATTGCTGGCCTACGGTGCCTGCAATTGCTAGCCTACGATGCCGCACCACCAGATTTGGAGCGGGCGATTTACTCACTCGACTGGGGGCCTACAGTTGGGGACCTGCCGTGCCGCACCACCAGATTTGGAGCGCGCGATATTATGCTCACTCAATTGGGGGCCGCCTGTTGGTGGGTCTACAGTGCTGCGCCACTGGATTTTCAGTGCACGATGTAGTCACTCGGCTGGGTGCCTACAGTTGGGGGCTTACAGTGCCGCACCACCAGATTTGGAGCGCGCGATGTACTCACTCGATTGGGGGCCTACAGTGCCGAACCACCAGATTTGGACTGGGGCTCCCTGGGGGTTGATTGGTACAAAAGTGTGCCCCCACAGCCTGGACCAAGTTATTGCTCCAAATCAGGCTTGCCAATTCGAGTTTCTAGCAGCTCTGGCGAGGCTGGCCGGTTTGGGGTCTCTGGAGTCCCTCGGGGCCCTCTGGGGGTCTCTGGGGCTCTCTGGGGCACCCTGCGGGTGCATCGCCACATTTTAGGTCACTCCACCGCCATTGGAAGAGTTTCGCCAAGACTTTTTGAAATACAATCATCGCCGTAGGGAGTGCGGGGTCCCTACCTTACTTAGGTTAATACATTGCCATACTTTAGGTTACTGCACGCGTGGGCTTCATGTGCGTGTCTTTGTAGCACTATGGGGCGGCATTCTGGACCCTTGTACTCATTTGTTGGTGTTGGCAAAAGGCGCGAAACATATATGAAATATATGAAAAAGGTATTAGAAATCGAAGCATTGTCCATGATATTGTGAGTTTGGGTGGAAAGGGACAAACTGCGTTTGGAGCAGGACGGCAAGATCGGATCGGAGTTCAGAGCATTTGTGTTCGCCCATCAAGGTATCTATTTTCAGTTCCTCGCTTCAGTGTTCCTTTTTCGAACAACTTATGGGTCACCCCTGGGCCATGATCATGCAAATGATCCACATGATTGGGATGAGTCGGTGGGGGGAGGGGGGGCGCCTGAAACAGGTTTTGCAGGGCCCGGTGGAGAACAGAAGAGGAGGAAAAGAGAACATATAGACCTCATGTGCTTGTTGACCCCAAGGGGTCGGCGGATTACAGGGGAATCCTAGCCAACAAGCAAATCAGACCGTATGGAAAATGTGTCAAATCGTACGGAACTCACATCCAGGAGCCCATGAACCACTTTAATATAAGTTGTTTTACGAAATGTATGAGATCATAAGAATCATAGCCAGGAGTCTTTGTAAGACTTGTCCAATTTTTTCGGTGCGGAATTGTATCATTACATTGATTTCCTTGTGAGGTCATGGGAAATACTAGCCAGGAGCCCTTGTAAGACCTGTGCACATTTTTATGAAATTCTATAAATCATAAGAAGTCATGAACAGGAGCCCCTGGAACACTTTTACAGCAAGTTCCTTAATATGGCAAAGTATCTAAGCCCAAAGAAATCCTAGCCGTGACCCCCTGGAGTACTTTCACATGCATCGAATGCTAAGGGGATCCTGGCCAAGAAACAACAGATTCTTTATGAAATTGCATCAGCTCATAAGGAAATGATGGCCAGGAACCCATGAAACACTTTTTCATCAGTTTCCTTTTTCAAGGGTATGAAATCATCGAGAAAATGCTAGCCATGAATCCTCGGAACACTTTTGCAACCTCTTCCCCACGGAAATATATCAAATCATAAGGCATACTCAGCCAAAGACCACTTTCACATACATCATTGCATGAAGTGTATGAGACACGAGAATCCTAGCAAGGAACCCTTGTAAGACTTTGCATTTGTTCGTTACCGAGCGCATCATCACATTAATTTCCTTGTGAGATCACGGAAATACTAGCCAGGAGCCCTCGGAAGACTTGTGCACGTTTATGTTATGAAAATTCATCAAATCATAACCAAACCATGACCAGGAGCCCTTAGAACACTTTTATTGCAAGTTCCTTAATATTGCAAAGTAACCTCTTCCTCACGGAAATGGATTAACCTATAAGGCATACCCAGCCAATGAACACTTTTACATAAAGTGTTGTGTGAAATGTATGGAAAACTTCAGAATCATAGCCAGGAGCCCTTGCGATACTTGTGCAATTGGTTCGGTAAGTACGGAATTGTATCATTACATTCGGTGCCTTGTGAGGTCATAGGAAATACTAGCCACAGGCTTTGTAAAACTTGTGCACATTTATCTTATGAACATCCATCAAATCATAAAAGAAATCATAACCATGAGCCCCTGAAGGACTTTTACTGCAAGTTCCCTAGTGTGGCAAAGTATTTAAGCACAAGGAAATCCTAGCCGTGAGCCCCTGGAGTACTTTTACATGCATAAAATGCTAACGGGGATCCTGGCCAAGAAACAACAGATTCCCTTTGGGAATGCATCAGCTCATAAGGAAATGATGGCCAGGGGCCCATGAAACACTTTTACATCAGTTTCCTTATGCAAATGTATGGAATCATCGAGAAAATGCCAGCCTCGAGTCCTTGGAACACTTGTGCAACTTCTTCCTCACGGAAATATATCAAATTATGAGGCATACCCAGCCAAATACCACTTTTACTTAAATTATGTTATGAAGCATATGAAAATTAGAATCCTAGCCATGAGCCCTTGTAAGACTTGTGTAACATCTCTGGTATGGAAATGTATCATTACGTCCATTTCCTTGTGAGATCACGGGAAATACTAGCCAGGAGCCCTTGGAAGACTTGTGCACATCTATCTTATGAAAATCTATCAAATCATAAGAAATCATGACCAGGAGCCCCTGGAATACTTTTACGGCAAGTTCTTTAACATGGCAGAGGCATCTAAGCATAAGAAAATACTAAGCGGATCCCGGCCAAGAAACAATAGATTCCCCGTGGCAATGCATCAGTTCATGGGGAAATGTACCCAGGGGCCCATGAAACACTTTGCCCTCAGTTTCCTTATGCAAGTGTATGAAATCAGCGAGGAAATGCTAGCCATGAGTCCTCGGAACACATGTGCAACCTCTTCCCCACGGAAATATATCAAATCATAAGGCATATCCAGCCAAAGACCACTTTTACATAAATTATCTCCTGAAATGTATGAAATCGTAAGAATCATGGCCAGCAGCCCTTGTAAGATTTGTGTAATTTTGTTGGTACATACGCAACTGGATCATTACATGAATTTCTTCGCGAGATCATGGAAAATACTAGCCAGAAGCCCTTGTAAGACTTGTGCAAATTTATCTTATGAAAATACATCAAACCATGGGAAATCATGACCAGGAGACCCTGGAACACTTTTACGGTAAGTTCCTTAATATGGCAAAGTATCTCAGCCCAAGGAAATCCTAGACGTGAGACCCTGGAGTACTTCTACATGCATCAAATGCTTAGGGGACCTGGCCAAGAAACAACAGATTCCTTATGGAAGTGTAGCTCATAAGGAAATTCTGACCAGGAGCCCATGAAACACTTTCACATCAGTTTCCTTATGCAAATGTATGAAATCATTGAGGAAATGCTAGCCATGCGTCCTCGCAATACTTGTGCAACCTCTCCCACACATAAATATTTCAAATCACAAGGCATACCCAGCCAAATACCACTTCTACATAAATTGCAATTACATTACATTCATCCCCTTGTGTGGTCGGCGGGACATATTAGGTCAGGGCTGGTATGGCGGCCCGGTGTTTGCGCAATGTGCCCCCACCGTGCGTACCCCCCTCCCCCCCCCCCCCAAACAAAAAATCTATCCCCTCCCCCCCCAACATGATCTGTAATGAGAAACAACGTGTGGTTTTTATTCGAACAAAACATGCGTTTCCGACATATATAAATCAACACAAAATCCACCTACCTAGGATAGGGAACAGGGCGCGCTACCTCGGTGGCGTCCCCTTAGTACCCAATCCAAGGCAGGCCCAGGGGAAGGGAACCATACATGGCGCGCTGCCTCGGCGGCGTCCCGTGTTGGTACCCATCCCTCTGGGTGGTCACTACTATTAACACATTGTTGGCGCACACTTGTATCCTAATGACTCTTACTGATACGTCGTGTGCACAGTACGTGGTTTGGCTCAGAGAAAAGAGTGCAGTAGTGTGCTACTCCCTACGGGCTACACACCACAACTTAACGGGATTCCTCGGGGAAGGTGAACTTCTCCGAGAGGACTGTGGGCTCCTTCGGACCCCACAGTAGGTGGACAAGGCGGACCTTCGGTCTTACCTTGTCGGTACCTAGGCCCCTTAGGGACCTGAAGTCTCTGCGAACGGGTAACCTGAAATACAGGTTATCAGCCGTAAGACTCCCCCGAGTCTTTTATGATGACCGACAACAACACTAGTGTGTCCCATACGGGGTATTCGGCCCCCTCCCTTGTAGGCTCGGGTGCTAGCAGCCATGGCACTTCCTCGTCTTACACACCTCAAGTCACTGCGAAGAAGACGCGTCACGGTGAAAGGTGTCCAAGCCGAAACCATGCGATGACTGCTAAAGGCCAAGGTGGTGACCGACCATTGCCACCCGTCTCACGACGTCACACAGATTCCGACTCCTCGTCGGATGAGGACGATGCCGTACCAGACCAGAGGCCTTCGAGCACTGCCCGAGTCCAGACGCGCTCCGATGCATTGCGAAAGCGAGTTGAGCGCATCTCTCCCGTCCGACCCGATGAACCCAAGCCCCGCTCCCCGGCTTGCGCTGCCTCGGCGGCGTCAGTCGCGGGGGGTGGTTCTGCAAGGCGCGCTGCCCCGGCGGCGTCCCGTGTGGGACCAGGAAGCAAGGCGCGTGCTGTCTCGGCGGCACCCAGATTGCTTCCCGAAGGCGAGGTTCTTGTTGAACGATGGGAAGCGCCAAGGTCCCAGGTTGCCAACATTTCGGCGCCTCCAGGCCTCAGCCCGGCGGCTGCCACAGTTCTTGGCAACAACGATGGCTCGAACGTTGAGTTCTACCTGCCACGTCAAACGGCAGCCATGTTGAACTCGACGATTGGCCAACCCCAAGTCTTAGGCCCAGCACGAGCCATCGTTGAAAACCCTGGACAAAGACCCGTGAGCGACATTGTCAAGCAGTTCGACACCGTCAGGACTGCCGCCGAACCGGTCAACACCTCATCTCAGAGCGCTGACTTCAAAGTCACTTCCATGTCGGATATTTCAGATGTGGTTGCTGCCGAAGACGCGCCTCCCGCAATCGATGCCAAGACCTTGGAACTCATCAGGCACGCCAATTCTGCCATGCGGAACGAGGCGGAGGTATGTTTTGGACGCATGCAACAATCCCAAGCGGAACTACGAGCGTCTGATGAACGTGCCCAAGCCAATGAGAAAAGAATGCAGGAGGAGATTGCGCAGCTCTATCGTGCAACTGAAGACCGGCTCGATGACAAGAACGCTCAGTACCAACAACGCGTCCAACACATCGAGCACCTTGCTGAAGAAAAGGTTCACAGGATCGAGGTTGAAGCTGATTCGGCAAACGCACGATCCAATGAAGAATTCCGACAGCAAGTACAGGCGAACCAACAGCTTGCGAACTGCGATGCCGCCTTACGCAACCAGTTCGAGCAGTGTATTGGTGAGCGCTCTAAGGCACACAAGAACGAGATTGACTGGCTTCAGAAAGTTATTCATGAACAAGTAAAGTGTGCTGAAGAGTTCAAAGCGCAAAGGGACGAAGCTCGAAAGGGGGAAACCGATGCACTAGACACTATCAAGAAAATGACGATCGATCATGCCCAACAGCTAAAGGATGACCGCGCCAACGTTGAGAACCTAGTTCGTGATGTCAAGGCCGAAGCCATGAGTAAGCAAAGACAAGAGTCGGGCGAATACTACGTTCATCTTCTGGAAGAATTCAAAACGCAGGCTGATGAAAAGGTCCGCGCCATCGAAGATGCAGCCGCCCAACATCAAGTTACTCAAGGCATCGATGTACAGACGCACGAGAATCTCAAACAAAAGGTCGTTCAGCTCGAAAAGTGGCGAGATTCGTACCTGAAGATCATTGCCGTGTTGGAAGAAACCGCCTGTCCAAATTGCTACCCAAAACCTGTCCCTTCAGAGCAGGTTGATTCACGTTTCCATTGTCGCCAATGCAACAAGAATCATGGGGAAGAAGTTTGGGCGGAAGGTCCGCAATGGTTCAGTATGGATCAAGATGACAGTGAACATGTTCAAGAACAACCTTACGAGGGTGCGCATACTGCATCTCTGGGGGAACCTCACAATGCACGCGCTGCCCCGGCGGCGTCTGTGGCGGGGGGTTCTAGGTCTGAGAAGCGCGCTGCCACGGCGGCGTCCCAATCAGACCGTCCCAGGGACGCGGGGGGTGCATCCAAGAAGACTGCTTCCGGAGCTCCCGATGGGGACGATGATGACTCTTCATCCTCATCTTCCAGCGACGAATCGTCGTCAGACCCTCCTCCTGCTCGCCGTTCCCGACGCGATGCCGACGAGGATGACGATGGCGGCGATGAGCGGGAGTCTCCAGCATCCAAGAAGGAGAAAAAGAAGAAGAAGCGCCAAAAGCGCAAACGATCTTCGAGTTCCTCTTCATCATCGTCCTCCGTTCCACGTAAAGAGGAAAAGGGGTCGAAGGACAAGGATAAGGAGCTTTCCAAAGTGGAGGTGCGGAAAATGCCTAACTACGCACAACTCGAGGCATGGAAGATGGCACTTCTCGATGCACTCGTCACCACTAGGAACCAGCCCGACTCCACGCCGGTTATCAAGTGGTTCAATGAGGTGATGTCTCTCTCGTTAGAACAGCTTGCGGAATGTCCGAAAGAACTTCGAAGACTTGACCAGAAACTTGGATCCGCCCTCAATGACATTCTCGAGGGCGCCATCGGAAAGGAGATCACCCAAAAGAAGCGTGCTTACCTCAAGAACAACGACAAGCTTATGGGTGGTCGCCAAGTCCTCAAGCTGATCCTCCTCGAATTTCAGCTTAGCGGCTCCATGGGCCGTTTCTACAGTACCCTTGACCTGGAGAAACTTCGCTGGCAAGGCGACTCCGTCTCGCAAATGCGTAGTTTCAGAAGCACATGGGACGACATTGACGCCAACCTGAACCCGGCTATCACTGAAGGCGAGAAGCTTGAAGTTGTGTTAAACAGGATGGAAGAGTCGACCGTGCTCGAATCCAAGGTTGATCGATTCAAAGAACACAAGGCTACCTCAAAGAAACGAACACTCAAAAAGCTGCTTGAAATAATCGATGATGCCGTTGAAAAGCACCGCGAAAAGGACAACCGGAAGAAACAGGACGACCTTATTCGTGGACTTAACGATATTTAACGATGGTGGAAGACATGGCGGCGGAGGACGACATGGCGGTGGAAATCATGGTCATGGCATGCCGGCCAAAGACCAGCCAGCCGTCGGTTTGATTGTCAAATCACAGACAGCTTGCCAGAACTGGATTCGCGGCTCGTGCAAAAAGGGAGGTGACTGCCCTTACTCCCATCCGCAGTCTATGGAAGGACTCGCGCTAAGAAACGGCGGTGGTGGTGGAGGTGGGGGTGGCAAAGGCAAAGACCGTGGACGCAGCACTGCACGTGGCAATGGAGCACCTCGCGATGGCACTCCTGGTCCACGTGGCGCTACTCCTGGAGCTCGTTCTTCATCCCCGAGAGCACCGAAAAGCGAAACTATGTGCAGGTACTGGCTCGAAGGTACTTGCCGTGCTGGCCGTGCTTGTGAATGGAAACATGGTCGCGGGCGCGGCGGTGGTGGCAAGAATGGAGGTGGCAAGGGTAAAGCCAATGCTACTGGTCTTGTTGCTACTGGCAGTGGTGGTGAAAGCAATGGTGCTGCTTCCGATGCAGAGGCGAAGGCCGCTGCGAAAGCTGCTAAGAACGCCAGAAAGAAAGAGGCGAGGGCAGCGAAGAAAGCAGCAGCAGCCGCTGCTGAATCTGGGAAGTCTGGTGATGAGAAGAAGGACAAGAAAACCAAAAAGGACAAGAAAGAGAAAAAGGACCCGTGATCAGGGCTGTGGGAGCGATCTCGGAGCCGCGCTGCCTCGGCGGCGTCCTCCGGGGTTGCCCCCACTAGGACCTTCCCACGCGCTGCCTCGGCGGCGTCCGGGAGGTCCGACCCTGGTCCGAATTCATGCATGAGCGTCGCGAGTGGTTGCACTGGACGACGTCGCGGGAGCATAGAACTTTCTGAGCTGCCGCCTGTAAGCATAGTTTCACATTGTTCTAGTGGTCGTGCTATGATCGCTAGGGGTGACAAAACTCAAACTAAAAATGATAACCCTAGTGATTCCACGCCGATTGGTAGGACTGGCTGTATTCGCGTATGTCTCACTCTAGACATTTGGGAAATTCCTTTCGTATATGAGTCTGGTAATACGCAGTCCCAAAAGAGTCGTTCTCGAGGGCCGTATGAACCAATCACATACGATGAAAATATGATGAGTATGTGTTCCGCGCTTCGGCGCGCGCGTGAATGCTCGCTGGAAGCGAGTGAAGACTCCACTAGGGCGTCTTTCAATTCTGGTCCTCTCTGGCCTGTATATTGGGCTAGCAAGGGTGAGGTTTTCCTGTTCACTCCCCGTGAGAATGGCGTTCTTTTTATGGATGAACGTGCTGGACCATATCAACTACATAGAGTTATATCTGTTATGCTACTGCATGGCGAGTGGGACTCCTACCAGCATTTCGGTGCTGTCCCTGGCATTGATGAGCGTCGGACGATCATCATGACCGCTAATTTGAAGCTAGACGCGTGTGGTAGTTCTACCACGAGAGCAGTAGTGGAACTGGCGGGATCCGATGGTCCGAAGACCTCGGCTGCCTGTGGAATGCCTGCAGTTGGCACGCGCACATTGAAAGCGCTCGAATATATTCTTGACACTGGCGCGAGCCACCATCTGGTTGGATCCGCACTTGTTAAGAACTTCAAGAAATTTATACGTAAGGCTGAAGAGCCTCTCGACCTTGTCACGGCTACATGCTCGGTCGACATAGATAAATGTATCGATATCGAAATCGAACTCCTCGGGGAAACCTTGACCGCTTACATTGTTGAAGGTTGCCCTGAGGCCATTTCCGTAGGCAGGTTATGCATTGACCGTGGTTTTGATATGTGGTGGCGCGGTCACTCCCAAACGGTCCTTTTGACTAGACCGGATGGTACGATTATCTACTGCCCCGTTGATAACTATACTCCCATGCTCAATGTCGAGGCTCTAGAGGGCGGTGACAAAGGTTCCCATGCCCATGCCATGCCTGCTAGAAAAAGTACTACATATAATATGACGGGGGGTAGTGGACCGTCGAACAATTCCACTAGCGTTAGTTCTAGGAAAGTAGGTGCATCTAGGAAAGGCGATGGAAATGATTCGAAACGCGCTGCCGCGGCGGTGTCTGACGAATCGTGTCCAGAGCTTACGGATCCTTCTAGTTCCGACTCTGATTCGAGTTCCTCGAGTTCTTCAGATTCCGACTCCGAAGGTAGTGAAACGGACGCAAGCGCTGCCCCGGCGGCGTCCGCGTCTGTTCCACCTCCGCCTCCTCCGCATCCTACTGCAAGGCATGCCAACGTTGAGATCACCGATGACGAGGGTGCCGACGCGACCGAGAACGACGACCCGAATTTTGAAATGCCGCAGGTAGACATCCAGGGTGACAAGCGCCGAAACTTAATGGCTGAAGCCAAGTCCCTCAAGCACTTGTTGTTGCACAAGAACTACAACCCATTTTGTCGAACTTGTGTGCGTGCCAATCCTAACAGGAAAGGCAATTACCGTCGCAAGCCATCTGAAGTCGAGAAGCCTACAAAGTTTGGTCACTTAACTGCCGACCACGTGTATGCCAGGGACAAGAAGATGACTGCGAGCGTCGAAGGAGACAAGGCCGGATTGGTCATTTACGACTTGGGCACTGACTTCGGAGACGTCTATCCCATGAAGGGCAAAGGTTCTCTTCCTTCTGCCGATGCTCTCACGCACTTCATTGGGACCGGTAAGGTTGAAAAGATCTACACTGACAAGAGTCGCGAGTTGATCAAGGCCGTGCGCCGTGTCGGGAAACGGGCGATTCCGCA